>ERZ773013.2171-NODE-2171-length-10961-cov-2.829268_pt1 | contig 10961 bp, 7 predicted proteins | sample MGYA00511670_ERZ773013 | MGnify/ENA primary metagenome ERZ773013 (study PRJEB29015, sample SAMEA2738120) | human oral metagenome | biome: human oral; feature: human-associated habitat; material: saliva | place: China | collected 2257 ...
CGTCACCGACACTGACGCTCCGCGGCACGCTCTCACCCGTCAGAGCCACTGTATTGAGGCTCGACGAACCATCGATAATCTTACCGTCCATCGGCACACGCTCACCAGGACGCACAACGACCGTCTCACCGACTCTCACATCCTTCGGGTCGACAACACCTACCGCTCCGTTGTGCTCTACGTTGGCCGTGTCGGGGCGGATCTCCATCAGTGCCTTGATAGAATGCTTGCTCTTGTCCTCAGCATAATCTTCGAAGAGCTCGCCAACCTGGAAGAAAAGCATCACAAACACCGCCTCGGGAAACTGCGGCTCTGCACCAGGAAGAAAACCGATGAGCAAGGCTCCTATCGTGGCAATGCACATAAGGAAGTCTTCATTGAACGGGTTCCGCTCCTTAATACCTTCCTCCACTGCCTCGCCCATCACATCATAAGAGATGAGCAGGTAGGGTATGAGATACACAAGGAGCTGTGCCCAGACAGGCATCATAAACGTTTTCGTCACCATCCATGCAACAGAGAGCAGCACAGCTGTAACCCCGATCCGTATCAAGAGTTTCTTATCCATATATAATTATTTTCTCTATTATTTGATGATGCAAAGTTACTGAATAGTTGATGCAACTAAGTTGCAAAGATATAGTGCGGCGTTCGACAGAAGATCGTGCGACGTTCGACAGAAGATCGTGTGGTGTTCGACAGAAGATCGTGCGACGTTCGACAGAAGATAACATGAAACAACAATGGTTTTGACATAGGGTATCGCTGTTATTGACGTAGGGGCGTAGAAAAACATGGACAACGCATTGGAAACAATAAACATTATACCACAAGCAAAGACTAAACGAAAGTTAAATAAAGTGTTAAAACGGTGATAATATTTTGAACCGAAACCCATTTTCCCTAATTTTGTTTTCACAAAGAAAGAACAGGACCTATATATAGAAATCAAAACACAAATCACAATATGATGGACAAGATTCTCAAAGATGAATATGATGTGATCATCATTGGTGGCGGTATCACCGGAGCCGGAACGGCACGGGACTGTGCACGCCGCGGAATGAAAGTCCTTCTCGTCGAGAAACGCGACTTCACCAACGGCGCTACAGGCCGTAACCACGGCCTGCTCCATAGTGGTGCCCGCTATGCCGTCACTGACCAAGAGTCGGCGCGCGAGTGCATCAAAGAGAACATAACGCTCCGCCGTGTGGCTCGTCATTGTGTAGAAGAGACCGACGGTCTCTTCATCACGCTGCCTGAAGACAGTCTTGACTATCAGAAGAATTTTGTCGACGCTTGCCGCCGCGCCGGTATCCGTGCTGACATCATCTCCCCCGAAGAGGCCAGGCGCATTGAACCTGCCGTCAACCCCGCGCTCATCGGCGCCGTACGCGTGCCCGATGCCTCCATCGATCCTTTCCGGCTCACCACAGCCAACATCATCGATGCCAAACACCATGGTGCAGAGGTCTTCACCTACGAAGAGGTCATTGGCTTCGTCATAGAGAACGGCGTGATGAAAGGGGTGAAGTTACGCAACAACCGCACAGGTGAGGAGGCCGAGGTCCACTGCCGTCTCGTCATCAACGCTGCCGGTATCTGGGGCCAGCCCGTGGCACAGTTGGCAGGCATCAAGATAAACATGTTCCCCGCCAAGGGCACCCTGCTCGTCTTCGGCCACCGCGTCAACCACATGGTGCTGAACCGCTGCCGCAAGCCCGCCAACGGCGATATTCTCGTCCCCGACGATGCGGTGTGCGTTATCGGCACGACGAGTGACCGTGTGCCGTTCGATCAGATTGACGACATGCGCGCCACACCCGAAGAAGTGGACCTGATGATCCGCGAAGGCATGCACCTCGCGCCGAGCCTTGCTACGACACGCATCATCCGTGCCTATGCCGGCGTGCGTCCGTTGGTGGCAGCCGACAATGACCCGTCAGGGCGAAATATCAGCCGTGGCATCGTGTTGCTCGACCATGAGAAACGCGACGGACTGAAAGGGTTCATCACCATCACGGGCGGCAAGATGATGACTTACCGGCTCATGGCAGAGAGAGCCGCCGACCTCGTCTGTGAGAAGCTCGGCATTGACAAGAAATGTGATACGGCCGTAGTGCCGCTGCCCGGATCGGAGGAGAGCGACAGTGAGATAAAGACAGAGATGCACAATGACATCTTCAGCGACCCCGTGGCATCGACAAGCCGCTTCGCGGAGATAGGCCGTCACGGCACATTCACCAAAGAGATACCTCATGAGACGATAGAGGACCGCGCCCTCGTCTGCGAGTGTGAAGAGGTGAGTGTCGGCGAGGTGAAGTTTGCCATCGACAAGCTCCACGTCCATAATCTCATCAACCTGCGCCGCCGCACACGCATCGGCATGGGCACATGTCAGGGCGAGCTCTGCGCCTGCCGCGCTTCTTGCGTGCTCTGCCAGCTCAGTCATACAGCGCCAAAAGATGCACTTAACGATCTCAGCGCGTTCATGCAGGAGCGCTGGAAGGGCATGCGGCCCGTGGCCTGGGGCGACACGCTGAAAGAAAACCAGTTGACGCTGAAGATCTATCAAGAACTGTGTGGACTAAATGCTTGACAAGATGAAATTTGATACTATTATAATAGGTGGCGGACTGAGCGGCCTCACATGCGGCATAGTCCTCGCCAAAGCAGGACAGAATGTAGCCATAGTCAGTGCCGGACAAAGCAACTTGCACTTCACCTCCGGATCTCTCAGTCTTATAGGCTATAAGGACGGGCAAGAGGTCAAGGATCCCTTAGGGGCTCTTGGACAGTTACCCGAGACACATCCTTACCGGAAAATCAGCAACCCCGACATCCTCGCCGACCAGGCACGCAAGCTCCTGGAAGAAGCGGGCATCAAGATGCAGGGCGACAACCATCAAAACCACTACCGCCTGTCACCTACAGGCAAACTCATCCCTGCATGGCTGACGATGGACGGTCTCTTCACAGTAAACAACGCTGAGGAACTGAAGGGCAAGCATATCTGTTTAGGCAACATCACCGGGTTTCTCGACTTTCCGGTTCCCTATCTTGTCGCCGCATTACGTGAGTACGGAGCAGAGGTAGAACCTTGCACTGTCACCACCCCGCTCTTGGAGCACGCCCGTCAGAGCCCGTCGGAGATGCGTGCCACAAATATTGCCAATTATCTCGCTGACGACGAGAACGTAAAAGAAATGGCTGGAGCACTGAAGAAAGTCTTACCTAGGGAGACAGACCTGATTCTTCTGCCTGCCGTGTTGGGTATAGCCAATGATCACGCTGCCTCACTCTTGCAGCAACTGCTCCCCGCAGAGACTAAGTTTGTCGCCACCATGCCGCCTTCGGTACCAGGCACACGCATTCAGACTTTGCTTCGCCAGTATTTCCAAAAACTCGGCGGCACATTGCTCCCCAACGACACTGTGGTCAAAGGCGAGCTAAAGAACAACCATGTAGAGCGAGTCTATACAGAGAACCTAAACGAGACACCACTCGAAGCCGGCAACTTCGTACTTGCTGCCGGATCGTTTCTCGACGGAGGCATGGCATCCAACTACGACGGTATCTTCGAGCCAGTCTTCCGCCTTGACGTAGAAGGGAGCAACAAACGGACAGACTGGACCACAGACAAGCTCTTCGACCGTCAGCCTTATCAGTCGTACGGAGTCAAGACCGACAGCCTCCTCCTCGTCAGCAAAGATAATACTGTGGTAAATAATATGTACGCCATCGGTTCCATCCTGAGCGGCAACGACCCGCGGATGGCGACATCGACAGGCATCGACCTGCTCACGGCACTTTCCGTAGCGAAGATCATCACGGACACGTGTGCGGACAACAACACCAACAAATAGAAGATTACAGCTATGCAAGATAAGATTCAGTTTTTCAATCTCAGCGTCCACGACTATGAGCAATGTCTGAAGTGCAGCATCTGCACCGTCTATTGCCCAGTCTCCACCGTGGAGCCTGAATATCCCGGCCCCAAGCATGCCGGCCCCGACTTGCTGCGCTATCGGCTGAAAGACCCTGACTTCTTCAACGAGACACTCAAGCTCTGCCTCAACTGCAAACGCTGTGAAGTGGCTTGTCCGCACGGTGTCAAGGTCGGCGACATCATTCAGGCGGCCCGCATCGAGTACAGCACCCACTCGCCAAGCCTGCGCGACCGCATGCTCGCCAACACCGACTTCGTCGGCTCTATGGCCACACTGGTGGCACCGCTGACCAACTTCTTCCTCGGACTGAAACCCGCCAAGGTGGTGCTCGACAAAGTGATGAAGATTGACCAGCACCGGCAGTTCCCTGCTTATTCAGGGACGAAATTCGAGACATGGTTCCATCGTCATGCCGAGGCTGAACAAGAAAGCTACAGCCGCTTCGTGAGCTATTTCCACGGATGCTACGTCAACTACAACTTCCCGAAACTCGGTCAGGACTTTGTCAAGATCATGAACGCCTGCGGCTATGGCGTCCATCTTTTGGAGAAAGAGAAATGCTGTGGTGTGGCACTCATCGCCAACGGTCTCTCCGGCCAGGCGAAGAAGCAGGGTGAAGTCAATATCTCGTCCATGCAGAAAGCCGTGGAAGCCGACAATGAGGCCGTGCTTACCACAAGCTCCACATGCACCTTTACCATGCGCGACGAATACAAGGACCTCCTGAAGATTGACAACGGCAAAGTGCGCAACCACCTGATGCTCGCCACCCGCTTCCTCTGCCAGAAGATTGACGAGGGCAAGCTTAAGCTCGCCTTCCGCAAGGATTTCCATAAGAAAGTAGCCTACCACACCGCCTGTCACATGGAACGGATGGGGTGGAGCATCTATTCCATCCAGTTGCTGAAGATGATACCGGGGCTCGATCTCACCATCCTTGAGAGTCACTGCTGCGGCATCGCCGGCACCTACGGATTCAAGAAAGAGAACTATGAGCGCTCGCAAAAGATCGGTGCCCCACTCTTTGCACAGATCAGGGAAGTCAACCCCGACAGCATCGCCACCGACTGTGAGACCTGCAAATGGCAGATTGAGATGTCGACCGGCTATCCCGTCGACAACCCCATCTCGATCCTTGCCGAAGCACTCGACGTGAAAGAGACACACAAGCTGAATGAAAAATAGAGACCATTCATAATTGATTACTAATCACTTAAAGACTTGAAACTATGGAAGAGAAAAAGTACATTCTTGCGCTCGACCAGGGGACAACCAGCTCACGCGCCATCGTTTTCGACCATAACGGTCAGATCTGCAGCGTAGCCCAGAAAGAATTCACACAGTACTTCCCCAAGCCGGGCTGGGTGGAGCACAACCCTAATGAAATCTGGTCGTCAGAGGCTTCTGTCATCGCCGAAGCCATCTCAGCCATCGACATCAACGGTCTCGACATTGCCGCCATCGGCATCACCAACCAGCGTGAGACGACCATCGTGTGGGATGTGGATACGGAAGAACCTATCTACAACGCCATCGTCTGGCAGGACCGTCGCACGGCTGAGTTCTGCGACAAGCTGAAAGCTCAAGGGCTCGTGGATAAGATCCGCGAGAGGACCGGTCTGATCATCGACGCTTACTTCAGTGGCACGAAAATCAAATGGATCCTCGACAACGTACCCGGTGCCCGCGAGCGTGCAGAGAAAGGCAAACTGCGTTTCGGTAATGTCGACTCATGGCTTATCTGGCGCCTCACACGCGGTGAGATTCACTGCACGGATGTGACGAATGCCAGCCGCACCATGTTGTTCAATATCCATACCCTCCGGTGGGATGATGACCTGCTCAAGCTTCTCGACATTCCCCGTAGTATGATGCCGGAGGTGAGGTCCTGCTCAGAGGTCTACGGTCACACGAAGACTACCATCTTCGCTCATGAGGTGCCTATCGCCGGTATCGCCGGTGACCAGCAGAGTGCCCTCTTCGGCCAGATGTGTCTCACGCCGGGATCTATCAAGAACACTTACGGCACAGGATGCTTTGTCATGCTGAACATCGGTGACAAGCCCTTGCTCTCCAAGAACAACCTGCTCACCACCGTGGCGTGGAAGATCGGTGATAAAGTGAAATATGCCCTTGAGGGTTCTATCTATGTAGGCGGCAGCGTCGTTCAGTGGCTGCGTGACGGCCTCGGATTCATCAAGAGCAGTAGTGAGATTGAGGAGCTTGCCTCCTCTGTGCCCGACAGTGGCGGCGTAATCTTCGTACCGGCTCTCACCGGTCTTGCCGCTCCCTATTGGGATCAGTACGCACGCGGCACCATCGTAGGCATCACCCGTGGCACGACACGCGCTCATATCGCCCGTGCAGCTCTCGACGGTATTGCCTTCCAGACTTACGACATTGCTCAGGCTATGGCTAAGGACATGGGTGCTCCGCTGACAGAGTTGAAAGTCGATGGCGGCGCTTCGCGCAACAATCTGCTCATGCAGTTCCAGGCTAACCTGCTCGGCATCCCGGTGGTACGTCCGAAGATTACGGAAACAACAGCTCTCGGTGCTGCTTACCTCGCAGGTCTCGCAGTAGGTTTCTGGAAAGATATCGACGAGATTAAGAGTCAGTGGCAGGTGGAGCGCACCTTCGAGCCTGTGCCTGAGAACGACGAGATCAAGGCTGCCAAGAACGGATGGGCTGATGCTATACAGAGAACACTGACACATAAATAAAGGTGAAAGCTCCCCCTGTCCAAGGGGGAGCGGAACTAAACAACAACTATAATATCAACTATAAAACTAAAGAACTATGGATCCTGTATTATTGCACAACTGTGCCCTTGAGTTTATCGGCACCCTCGTAATGATTCTGTTAGGTGACGGTGTATGCGCCGGTATGGGTTTGAACAAGTGTAAAGGTAAAGGCGGCGGCTGGGTCGTCATCACCTTGGGCTGGGGTCTCGCTGTCATGGCGGGCGTATTCATCGCCCACGACTCCGGTGCTCATCTGAACCCAGCTGTCAGCTTCGGCCTTGCCGTTGCCGGTATGTTCCCATGGGCTAACGTCATTCCTTATGTCATTGCCCAGATGTTGGGTGCATTCCTCGGTGCTGTGCTCGTTTGGATTGTTTATAAAGACCACTTCGACGCTACCGATGATCCCAATGGCAAGCTCACTATCTTCTGCACCATGCCAGCTATCGAGAACAAGCCGCTGAACTTCCTCCAGGAGGCTGTCTGCGCCTTTGTCCTTGTCCTGCTCATTATCTGCATCGGCACTTACACAGGCAGTGTCAACGTCGGTGGTAACAGCGCATGGCCTGTCACCATGGTCATCGTCTCCATCGGTATGTCTCTGGGCGGTGTCACCGGATACGCCATGAATCCTGCCCGTGATCTTGGTCCGCGTATCGCTCACGCTATTCTCCCTATCAAGGGTAAGAGGGACAGTGGCTGGGGCTATAGCTGGGTACCAATCTTTGGCCCGTTAGCCGGTGCTGCTCTCGCTGCCGCAGTAGGTTTCCTCTTCAATTTCTGCTAATAGCAGAATGAGAACTATCTTTTCTTTCCGTTAATCTAAAAATCAACGAATCATGAAAAGCATTAAACTATTTGCCCTTACCGGCCTGGCATTTCTGCCGTTAGGCATGCAAGCACAGAAGTTGCATGAAAGTGCAGCCTTTGAGACCTCACACCTCTGGCGTGGCCTGGAGGTTGGCAATGGTCTGATCCTCAACAATGATGTATCAGTGAGTGACAATCATGACCACTTCAAAATTGGCTTGTGGGGCGGCATGGCTACTGACGGCGACTACAAAGAGGCTGATGTCTACATGAATTACAACGACAACGGCTTCAACCTTGCTGTATGGGATTTGTGGAACTTCTCCGAGGGGATCCCTGGAAATGGCAAATACTTCACCTGGGATGCCCGCAAGACCTCTCACCTGCTCGATGCCGCCATCAGCTACGACTTCGGTACAACCTGCAACTTCCCGCTCACACTCTCTTGGGCTACCCTACTTGTAGGCCGTGACCGCGGTGTTGCCAATGAACAGAATGTCTACTCCACTTTCGTTCAAGCAAGCTGTCGTCTCTATGACAGTAAGGAGTGGGCTGTTGACGCTTCCGTCGCCGGCGCATTCGCTTTGAATCCCTACGACAAGGATAAATATCCTGGCGAGCACAATAACCTCTATGGTAAGTCGGCAGGAGTGAATGATATTCGTTTAGGAGCAACCTATAAGTTGAAAGTTGGAAAATATAGCATGCCGGTGACCGGACAGATGATGTGGAATCCGGAAGCCAGTAAAGCCTACTTCAGAGCAACAATAACGTTGTTGGATCTGTAGTTCTCTCATTTCTCTCTCATAGGCCCTGCCTCTCACCTTGTAGAAGCAGGGTCTTTCTCTGTTTACTGTTATAGTACTTATTGATCTACTTACCAACGTCAAACAACTAACTTTATAGTTTGCACTGTCATTCAGGAAACTATCATAATGACACTTATATACTGTTATGTTAATATTATGTTAAACCCAATGTTAAATATTAGATGATATTTTGAAGCGAAACGATATTTACGTAACTTTGCTTTCATAAAGCAAAAGAAATTCTATATTTAGAAATCTGCTATCTATTGACTATTCAACAAAAGTTAAGGCCGATACTATCTAACAGGTTTCGTCGGCAAACGATAAAGGCTTGTTGTGAGTTAGTCTTCGCTTTTACTAAGTCGAGGGAACTTTAAACAAACAATTATAAACACTACAAAAAGCATGTGGAATTTTTTAGCACCACCAGCCTACAAAACTGAACAGACTGGTCCTGATGCCGACCGTCGCTATCGCAAGTTGCGCTGGCAAGTCTTCTTCGGCATTTTCATCGGCTATGCAGGCTTTTACATTGTCCGTAAGAACTTCTCCATGGCCATCCCCATGCTGGCTCCTCTTGGATTTGAGAAAGGAGAGTTAGGGGTCGTATTGTCAATGAATGCCATTGCCTATGGATTTTCTAAATTTATTATGGCAAGTGTCAGTGACCGCAGTAATGCCCGCCGCTTCCTGCCACTCGGACTTTGTCTGGCTGCCTTGTCCATGATGTTCATGATCGTCCCCGTTCAGTGTATAGGTCCCAACCATAAAAATTGGTCGATTGCACTTATGGCAGTCCTCAATTTACTCGTGGGATGGTTCAACGGAATGGGATGGCCTCCATGCGGAAGGGTGATGACACATTGGTTTTCCATTAAAGAACGTGGCACCTGGATGTCTGTCTGGAACTGTGCCCACAATGTTGGAGGAGCACTTGTTGGCCCTATGTCCGTATACGGTGCAGTATGGTTCGGATCCTGGTTCTATGGTACAGATTCACAACGGTATTTCCTGATAGGTACCTACCTTTTCCCTGCTTGCGTTGCTGTCTTGGTAGCAATTATTGCCTACTGTCTTATCCGTGACACACCACAATCGTGTGGACTCCCATCAATAGAAAAATGGCGCAATGATTATGCAGACACCTATTCTGACAAAGCAGAGAAAGTGCTCTCCACTAAAGAAATCTTCCATACCGTCCTGACCAACCGTTTCCTGTGGTATATAGCGTTTGCCAATGCATTCGTGTATATGGTCCGCTATGGCTGCCTCGACTGGGCTCCAACAATCCTTACTGAGAAAGGTATAGATATAAAAGAAGCTGGATGGGCCTATTTTGCTTACGAGATTGCCGCTATACCTGGTACTATCATTTGTGGATGGCTTTCTGATCATATTTTCAAAGGTCGCCGATCTCTGCCCACTATTTTATATATGACTGTTGTTGGCATTCTCATTTCCATCTACTGGCAAAATCTTGACAATGTTAATGTCGTCATTGCATGCCTTATTGCTATTGGCTTCTTCATCTACGGCCCCGTGATGCTGATAGGAGTTCAGGCTTTGGATCTGGCACCTAAGAATGCATCAGGTACGGCAGCAGGGCTGACTGGCTTCATGGGATACGTTCTTGGAACAGCACTATTAGCTAATGTGGTCATAGGTTTCGTGTCAGAGCACGCCGGTTGGGGATGGACATTCGTCCTGCTCATGGGAGCTTGCCTGATATCTATATTCCTGATGTCGTTAACCTACAGGCAGGAACAATATCTTGCCAAGAAAAAATAAACCTAAAAAAATGGAAAGGAATCAAGATGTTTACAGGTCCCTAGGACCCAAGAGAAAGAAATTTATGAACTGGCAGATGCGCACCATCCTTGTAACGATGTTGGGGTATGCCACATTTTATTTTGTCAGGAAGAATTTCTCATTGGCCATGCCGGGGCTCACCGCTGAGTACGGGATCTCCAACAAGAGCTTTGGTTGGATACTGTTTGTAGGCTCTCTGGTCTATGGTTCATCAAGGTTCATCAATGGTTATGTAGTCGACCGCATCAAGGGACGCATCGTGATGGCAGTGGGTCTGTTGCTCTGTGCTCTGGCTAATCTGTGCTTCGGCTTTGGAGTCAACCTCAGCGCACTCATAACTGGTACCAGTCAGGGACCTGATTTCACGTCAATGCTCATCCTCATCATGAGTGTCGTTATCATCCTTAACCAGTATTTTCAAGGCATGGGTTATCCTCCATGTGCACGCATTCTTCCTCATTGGATTCATCCGAGTGAACTTGCCACGAAAATGTCTATTTGGAACACTTCCCATTCTTTAGGCGCAGCTTTGGCAGTGATTGTATGCGGTACAATTATGGGCTCCTTGGGGACAGACATGAGTGCCAATACGAGTATTGTAGCACGTATCACAGAGAATCTTACCGACAACAATGTTGCCAATGCCTCGGTTCAAGCGCTGAATTATGCCGCACACATCGGCGCATGGAAGTGGTGCTTCTGGATCCCTGCCATGATAGCTCTCTGCGGATCGGTGTTTATCTTTATTGGCTTGCGTGATGAGCCGAAGGAAGTGGGGCTGCCCGACCTGCCAGAAACCTCACTTGGCAAGATGGACACGGATAATAAGAGAGACCGCA
>ERZ773013.2175-NODE-2175-length-10939-cov-9.195976_pt1 | contig 10939 bp, 10 predicted proteins | sample MGYA00511670_ERZ773013 | MGnify/ENA primary metagenome ERZ773013 (study PRJEB29015, sample SAMEA2738120) | human oral metagenome | biome: human oral; feature: human-associated habitat; material: saliva | place: China | collected 2257 ...
GAATCTGTTCCAACCACTAATACACTAGTGTTGCACTTGAAATCCGAATCCAAGGACCCTTGTATATAAACTATTCATGATTTTCCCATCTGTTTTTTGAAAGTACCCATATGAAAAAAGCCTTTGTATTTTCTTTGCTGCTCGCTGGTTTGTCCGCTTCTGCCGCCGCGCAAAACCAAACCGGTGCGTCATCCGATGCTGCGGCAAATAAAAAGCTTGCCGCCGAGTGCGGGCAATTGTTTAAAGATACCAATACTTTGGCGAACGGTTCGCTTTGTTATCGGGACAATAAAGAGACCGCCGAATATTTCGACCTTTTGTCTATGGTTTTGTTGTTTAACCATCCGAAAGTCGATCAGTGCCGACAATATCCGAAACTGGAGGAAGAATTCAAAAAACAAAGCTTTCACCATCTCGACGATAAGGAGTTGAAGCGCCTTTGCGCGGAAAGCCGCGAAGAACGCGACCATTTGCGCCGCCAGGTAGAGGCGTATATGGACAGTAAGATAAAACAGTATGCGGAAGAAGAAGCGCCGCGCCGAGGTATTCCCGTTGATGAATTGCTGCGTAAAACCGTTGCCGAAGAAACCGAACGCCGCACCAAAGCCGATGCCTTTATCCGTCAGAAGGATGGCAGATAAGGATGATGGACGGGGTCGTCTGAAAACTTCGGGCATGAATGTATAGTGGATTAAATTTAAACCAGTACGGCGTTGCCTCGCCTTAGCTCAAAGAGAACGATTCTCTAAGGTGCTGAAGCACCAAGTGAATCGGTTCCGTACTATTTGTACTGTCTGCAGCTTCGTCGCCTTGTCCTGATTTAGTTAATCCACTATACATCCGCTCCCGCCATTCCTCCACCGCCTATCGAACATGACTTTTCTAAAAGACATCACCTGGACAGAAATCTTCATTTTCGCCCACACCTGCGCCGCGCTCGGCTGCGTCTTGCGCGTGTTGTACAAACAAAAAAACATCGGCTCCACGTTTGCCTGGCTGATTATCCTCTTCCTTTTCCCCGTCTTCGGTACCATCGCCTACCTGCTTATCGGCGAGCCGCGGCTCGGCACGGCGCGGGCAAAGCGCACGGGCGAGATGAACCGCTTCTATCAAAGTTTCGCCGAAACCTACCTCTCCGACATCTACCTCGGCGTCGGCGAAAACGTCAAATCCCGTTATCACGGCATCAGCAAAGTCGCCGCCAAAGGCACGGGACTCGGCGCCACGCGCAACAACGCCATGACGCTGCTGTCCACCACCGATGAAATCATCGACACCATGCTTGCCGACATCCGCGCCGCCCGCCATTCCTGCATGCTCGCCTTCTACATCATCGAACCCGAAGGCAGGATAGAAGAACTGTTAAACGAACTCCTCGCCACCGCCGACAGAGGTTTGGATTGCGCCATCCTCGCCGACGCCGTCGGCAGCAGCCGCTTTTTCGACAGCGGCTGGGTAGAAACCCTGCGCGAAGCCGGCATAGAAGTCCACGCCTCCTTGCCCGTCGGCGTCTGGCGCACCTTCTTCACCCGCACCGACCTGCGCAACCACCGCAAAATCCTCGTCATCGACAGCAAAATCGGCTACACCGGCAGCTTCAACCTCGCCGATCCCCGCTTCTTCAAAAAAGATTCAGGCGTCGGCGAATGGGTGGACGTCATGATGCGCTGCACCGGCCCGCTGGTACTCGAACTCTCCGCCGTCTTCTTTGCCGACCTCGCCGTCGAAACCGACGAAAACCTCGAAAGCGTGCAGCAATATCTGACGCAGGCGCAAGAGCGCATTCCCGAAATCCTTCCCGAAAAAATGCAGCAGGGCGACATCGTCGCCCAAGTCATCCCCTCCGCGCCCGAACAAGGCAGCCACGTCATTTACGAAACCATCATCAGCGCAATTTACGCCGCCACCAAACAAATCACCATCACCACCCCCTATTTCGTCCCCGACGAACCCCTCCTGATGGCATTGACCATCGCCGCCAAACGCGGCGTCAAAGTTACCCTGATCCTGCCCGCCAAAGTCGATTCCCTCATGGTTCGCTACGCCTCCCGCGCCTACTACCCCATGCTGCTCGACGCAGGCGTCAAAATCGCCATGTTCGAAGGCGGACTGCTGCACGCAAAAACCATGACCATAGACGAAGACTACGCCCTCTTCGGCACGGTCAACATGGACATGCGCAGCTTCTTCCTCAACCTCGAAATCAGCCTCGCCATCTACGACCGCGACATCACCAAACAAATCTGCAACCTCCAACGCGACTACCTCAAAAACAGCAGCTACATCACCGTCAAAGCATGGCAGCAACGCTCCAAATTCCGCGGGCTGATTGAAAATACCGTCCGCTTAGTCAGTCCGCTTTTGTAGCAGATGAAAATGGACTCGTACCGTCATTTTCCGCAGGAATTCCAATAATAAAGGTCGTCTGAAAACCAGCTTTCAGACGACCTTTATCAAATACAACTCTACCGCTACAACTCAAAACCGCTTTCAAACATCCGTGCCTGTCCGCTGATAGGATCGGTAAACTCAATTCTTTTTGCCAAAAGTTTCAAAGGTTTCCCATAATCCTCATCACCCGCCGCAGACGGAACGGGATAAAGCGCATCGTTCATCAGCGGCATGCCCAGGCTCATCATATGCACGCGCAGTTGGTGTTTCTTCCCTGTATGCGGCGTAAGGCGGTAGAGGCTGAACGTACCGCGGTTTTCGATAAGCTCGATTGTCGTGTGTGCGTTCGGCTCGCCTTCCACTTCAAGTGTCGTAAAAAACTTTTCCCCGCGCACCATGCGTGAAGAAACATTCAGCGGATAAGCCAAATCCGTCCGCGTCGGCGCGATTGCCTCATAAGTTTTACAGACAGTTTTATTTTGGAACATAGTTTGATAATCGCGGCGCGTGGCAGGGTTGTGCGACAGCAGCATCACGCCCGCCGTATCCTTATCCAAGCGGTGAACCGGCGTAATGTCCGCTACATTCAAATGCTGCAATTGCGGCCGCAGGCGCAGCCGGGTCAGCAGCGTTTCACGCAAAAAACGCCCGCTGGGGATGACGGGCAGAAAATGCGGTTTATCAACCACGATAAGATGTTCATCGACAAACAGAATCTTCTCTTCAAACGGAATCCGCGGTTCGCTGTCCCTGCTGGTTTCACGGTAATAAAACATCGTCTCGCCCGCTTCAAACACCGTATGCTCGTTAAACGGCGTCCCGTCCGCACCTACCACAAAGCCGCTGTTCAGCCGCCTGCGCCAATTTTCTTCACCGACAAAAGGAAAGCGTGTGCAGAGAAAATGCAAAAGCGGCAGACCGTAGAACTCTTTTTCATGCGGCAGCACCAAATAGCTGGGCTTTACACCGTTTAAAAGGGGGAGGGGGTTAGAAGGTTTTTTCATGTGGCGGATTGTACTCGGTTTCGGGAAGTTTTTCAGATGGTGTTTCGGATTAAGGAAGTGCGGCAGGTCATCATTTATGTCTGATGTTTATATGGTTTATCGAACATAAGCGCCTGTACAATCTGGAAAATTGCCGTTTGTATGTCAGTAAGTCCGCCTATACATAACTTCCGCTATAATTAAGGTCGTCTGAAAACCTTGTATTTGGTTTTCAGACGACTTTTTGACAGCCCAGGAAGGGAAACCCGATGAAACCGATTACCGCATTAATGACCGCCGCCGTATTTTCAGTACTCAGCCTGAATGCCTGCGGCGGTTCGGAGAAAAGCATGAGTATTCAGGAACAAACCGAAGCAAAATTCCAGCTAAACCCTCATCCCAAACAGGCATACCGCCTCAGAATCAAAATCAACGATGCGCCGGGGCCGTTGAAATTGATGGGGAAATTTGGGATTGGCTATAAAGCCGAAAACTGTTCTTATGTTATTAATCATATTGAGGGTGCAACTGCGAATCCTGAAAAAGATGTAGAAACACCAGTTCGTCAGCTTGGAGAATTCGAATATGAAACCGTTGTTTATGCGGATGCAGTGTTGGATGAAGATTACTTTGGCGAAGGTATCTGCCATTGGAGGCCGGATGGATTCGGCGTGGCATTCAAAGCGACAGGACATCCTGAAGAAACCAAATTCAACTTTGGAGATTTTTTAGATAATTTAATAGAGAAAAAAACGTTGACTAAGTATTTTTGGAATGGGTCGTATCCTTACGCCAAAAATGAAGATGGTTCTATTTTCATACGCAGTGATGGAGTCGGTTTTACAGACTGGGGAGAAAATTTGGATACATTTCCCCCTGAAAGACAAAAAGATTTGTTCAGTATTACCATTACCCTTGAAGAGGTTAAATCATGAGTAATATCACCCGACAGCAGCAGGTCTATCTTGCAGTAGACACCTGCAATACCTGTGCCTTTACCGTTAATCTGCCAACAAATTCGCTTATACATTATTTCCGCTATAATTGAGGCCGTCTGAAACCTGTTTTTCAGACGGTCTTTTGCCAGCCCAAGAAGGGAAAATCGATGAAACCGATGACCACATTAATAACCGCCGCCGTATTTTCAGTCCTCAGCCTGAATGCCTGCGGCGGTTCGGAGAAAAGCATGAGTATTCAGGAACAAACCGAAGCAAGATTCCAGCTAAATCCCCATCCCAAACAGGCATACCGCCTTAAAATCAAAATCAACGACGCACCCGGGCCGTTGGTATCGATGAATGATACCTATATCCGCTATATGGCACGGGATTGCTCGTATGTTATCAATCATATAGAAGGCGTAACGTCTCACCCTAGGAAATACGTCGATATTCCGCTTCGTCAAGTCGGTAAAAATGAATATGAAGCCTCTTTCTATTTTGATGCCGTACAGGATGAAGATTACTTTGGTGAAGGTGTCTGCCATTGGAAGCCTGACGGCTTCGGTGGAACATTTAAGGCAACAGGAAAAGAAGAAGAAACAGGATTTACCATCAGTGATGTTATGAGAAATCTGTTGGAGAAAAAAAAGTTGACCAAATATTATTGGAAATGGGCATATCCTTATTCCAGAAAAGAAGATGGCACTCTTTATTCTGACTCCGTTGATTCCGGCATTGTATCTCCTGAAATTTACGATGCCGAGAAACATAAAGAAATGTTCACTATTACCGTAACCCTTGAGGAGGTTCAACCATGAGTAATATTACCAGACAGCAGCAGGCTGATCTTGCCGTAGATGCCTATGAGACTCGAAAAATAACCAAACCAGGAGAATCCATTACTATCGGAGAAAACGATTACAGAGTCTTGGCTGTCCACAATAACCGTTCGACAGGTTACCAAGGAGCGGTGTATCAAGATGTCCGCTCCAACGAAATTATCGTTGCCCACAGGGGGACGGAGTCTCTGAGAAAAGATTGGTTTGATGCATATACCGACTGGAACATGGTTGCCAAAAGTACCAACCATCAAGCTGCCGATTCGGAGAAACTAACGCGTATAGCAATAGAAAAAGCAGAAGGGTTTCATCGAAAAAACCCTGAGTTGCCTAAACCTGCCATCACCCACGTTGGCCATTCTCTCGGTGGCGCACACGTCGAAATTCAGGCATACCGCTTCGGGCATGAAGGTGCAACCTTTAACGGATACGGCGCGGTCGGAATGCACGGGGTACGCAAAGGCGGCGGCGATGTAACCAACTACGTCAAAGCCGCCGATGTTGTTTCTGCTGCCAATGCCCATTACGGCAAGGTTGTCGTGTTGGCGACCGAGGGCGACCTTGAGCCGCTGAGGAAATACGGCTACAACAACCAACGAGACACGATGGTGATTCAAGCCGTCAAAGCTGCCGCAGCTTCCGTGGGGTCCGTACATTCCTCGCTGAATTTCGTCGGTAAAGATTCCATCCTTTCCGACCGCAATTACGATCGCGCCCGCCGTCTTGCCGATGAAAACAAGTTTATGATTCAGGATTACCGCGGTGATGTGGAAACTTCGAAAAACGCGATTGCCGCCGCAAAATTTGCCACTTTCAATCCGATAAAGAAAATCGAAATCCTCCTCAACCGTTTGGAGAAGTACGACAGAGAACAGGAACGGATTAAGGAGATCATCAACAGCGTACCGCCGCCGAAATCCCTGTTCGACAGCAGGATGCTGCACCTGATGCAGAACGACGGCACGCGTCCCGATGCAGGGAAGGAAGCCTATGCCGACGCAGGCAAACCCTTAGCCAAAAACGCCTCTGCCGAAGAATTCCGCGAATACGGTTTTGCAGCCTTGCTGGCGGATGACGATGACAAAAGGTATGCCGCTTTGGACAGCCTGCTGGATTCTGATGTCGGGCGCGGTCTGCGGCAAAACGCAGACAAGGTTTATGCCGCACAGGAACGCGAGCAGGAAATGGCGCGCTTGGCGGAAGAGCAGGCGCGGCAGGTTGATGCGCCTGTGATGCGGATGGGCCGCGGTTAGGAGGAAGGATGGAATTGGAACAGAAAATCGACAGTTTGGCAGATAATGTCATCGCTTTGGCGGGACAAACGGAAAAGCGGGCGAAAAATGCCGAACAGCTGGCGGTGCAGGCACAGCGGGTATTGGATTCTTCGTCAAACCGTTTGGATGATTCTGCCGAAAGAATCAGGCAAGAAGCGGCAGAGGCGGTGCGGTCGGGCTTGGAGCAGTCGGTCGGGAAATTCACGGAGCGGCTGGAAACGACGGGGCGTTGGCTGCTGGAAACCGTCCGCGAAGTGGAAGGCAGGCAGCAGAAATCGGCAAAGGATTTGAAAAAGCTGGTTTGGGTGTCGGTCGCAGTTTTTGTGTTGACCGGATTGTTGTGTTTCGGTACGGTGATTTATCTGATCCAGTCCGCTAGAACGGAAATTAAGCGTGTCGAATGGATTGCAGATATTAATAAAGCGGTGGAGAACGGAAAATTGATTCAATGCGGTACAGAGGAGGGAATTTGTGCGAAAGTTGGGAAGAGAACGATCAGGTTGGATAAGTAAATGAATTTGATCGTTCGAGGGTCGTCTGAATAATCGGGGTAAAATAATGTTTTCAGATGGCCTTTTTACTTTTTTTACCTTCAGTCACTACCCTCACAACTCCTTAAAAATCAGCTATAATTGCCGACTATTTTGATTACGGTATCCCTATTTGAAATGGCACAAAAAATCCAATCCGTCAAAGGCATGAACGACCTTTTGCCCGTCGAACAGAAAGATTTCAAGCTGACCGCTGCGTTTTGGCAGGCGTTTGAAGATGTGGTCGGCCGCTGGACGCGTGCTTATGGTTATCAGCAAATCCGTACGCCGATTGTCGAGCAGACGGGTTTGTTTGTCCGCTCCATCGGTGAAGAAACTGATGTGGTCGGTAAGGAAATGTACACTTTTTCCGATTCCAACGATTCTTTGAGCCTGAGCCTACGGCCGGAAGGTACGGCATCCTGCCTGCGTGCGGTGGTCGAACACAATCTGTTGTACAACAGCCCGCAAAAGCTGTGGTACATGGGTCCGATGTTCCGTCGCGAGCGTCCGCAAAAAGGACGCTACCGCCAGTTTCATCAAGTTGGTATCGAGGCGTTGGGTTTTGAAGGTCCGGACATCGACGCGGAAATCATCGCGATGTCGGCGGATTTGTGGGACAAGCTGGGTATCCGCGATTACCTGACTTTGGAAATCAACAGCTTGGGCAACCGAGAAGAACGTGCGGCGCACCGTGCGGCTTTGGTCGAATATCTGACCCGTTATGAAGACAAATTGGACGAAGACAGCAAACGTCGTCTGAAAACCAATCCGTTGCGCGTTTTGGATTCCAAAAATCCCGATTTGCAGGAAATCTGCAATGCCGCGCCGCATTTGACTGATTATCTGGGCGAGGAATCGCGCAATCATTACAGCCGTTTCAAAGCCATGCTGGAAGGCTTGGGCATTCAATATGTTGAAAATCCGCGGCTGGTGCGCGGCTTGGATTATTACAACCAAACCGTTTTTGAATGGACGACCGACAAACTCGGCGCGCAGGCGACGGTGTGCGGCGGCGGCCGTTACGACGGTTTGATTGAAGAACTCGGCGGCAAGCCTGCGCCGTCCATCGGTTTTGCAATGGGTATCGAGCGGCTGCTGCTGTTGGTTAGCGAATACGGTTCGCTGGAAGTCAATGCCGCACCTGACGTGTACGCCATGCATCAGGGCGAGGGTGCGGATTTGCAAGTGATGAAATACGCGCAAGCCTTACGCGAACAAGGTTTCAACGTGATGCAGCATTCCGGCTATCAAAGCCTGAAAGCGCAAATGAAAAAAGCCGACAACAGCGGCGCGCGCTTTGCCCTGATTGTCGCGCAAGATGAATTGGCGAACGGTATGGTTACGCTTAAAGACATGAACGGCGCACACGGTCAGCAAACCGTCGCCGCCGACGATTTAATCCACACTTTACAACAATGGAAGAACGCATAAATGGCAGCCCATCTCGAAGAACAACAAGAATTAGACAATTTTAAATACTTTTGGAAAAGTACCGGCCGATGGCTGTTTGCCCTGCTGATCGCGGCGGCGTTGGGCTATTTGGGCTATACCATGTATAAGAGCCATAAAGCTTCGCAAAGTCAGGAAGCTGCCGAAGTATTGGCGAAAATCGTCGATAAAATGCAGGCAAAAGCCTCGCAAGCCGAAGTGAATGCCGATTTGACCAACCTCCAGCAAAATTACCCGGACTCCATTGCCGCCGCGCAAGCGACGCTGATGGCGGCTGCGACAGAGTATGATGCCCGCCGTTACGATGTGGCGGAAGGTCATCTGAACTGGGTGTTGAAAAACCAAAAAGCCCCGCTGGTTCAAGCATTGGCGGCGCAGCGTTTGGGCATCGTCCTGTTGCAGCAGAAAAAATACGATGCCGCGATTGCAGCCTTGAATACGAAAGTTGAAGCAGATTTCGAGCCACTGCTTTTGGAAGCAAAAGGCGATGTTTATGCCGCGCAAAACAAAACCAAAGAAGCCGCGCAAAGCTATCAGCAGGCTTTGGAAAAGCTGCCTAAAGACGCCATCGAACGCGAATTGCTGCAAATGAAGCTGGATTCGCAAAAATAAGGTCGTCTGAAAAATTGAAAGACTATGTGGCTTGTCGGAATCTTTCCGGCAAGCCTTGTCTGTTTTAATTGTGTTCCACTATATTTTCAGACGACCTTTTGTTTGAATATGCATCATGCAGGGACAAGATTCGCCGAACAGGTCGTCTGAAAAGGCAGATTATTTGGCTTTGCGTTTGAGTAGAAAATACATAGGTACGATATAAAAAAGCGTGCTGATAATTAATGAGACTATGATTTTGAGTGGTCGGTCTGTTTGATACACGCCGAGCAATAAGCCAATCCCGAAATTTACAGGGAGAAAAATGCATAGTGATGTTAAGATGATTTTTTTCATTGCGTAAAATCCATTAACTATGGCCGGATGAAACTCGCCATACCATATTTGTAGTTGATAAGCGCAGGCAAGTTCCCCAAGTCGAAGATGGCTGTATGGGACGGAAATTCCAGCTCAAGCCATTGTTGCTGTTGAATCTATTTTCAGACGACCCCTTATCCTTTTTAACCTACCGTGTTTTGAAAACACCTGCTCGTGTTGCTGGTTCGCTTCCGAACCGACACTTGACACAGAAAGAACTCATCATGAAACCCACCATCGCCCTTGTCGGCCGCCCGAATGTCGGCAAATCCACCTTGTTCAACCGCCTGACGCGTACCAAAGACGCGCTTGTGCACGACCTGCCCGGCCTGACTCGCGACCGCCATTACGGACACGGCAAAATCGGCAGCAAACCTTATCTCGTCATCGATACCGGCGGTTTTGAGCCGGTTGTGGACAGCGGCATTTTGCACGAAATGGCGAAGCAGACTTTGCAGGCTGTCGATGAAGCCGACGCCGTCGTGTTTTTGGTGGACGGCCGCACAGGTCTGACCCCGCAAGACAAAATCATCGCCGACCGTCTGCGCCAAAGCCCGCGCCCCGTTTATCTGGCGGTAAACAAAGGCGAGGGCGGCAACAGAGCCGTGCTTGCCGCCGAGTTTTACGAGTTGGCATTGGGCGAGCCGCACGTTATTTCCGGTGCGCACGGCGACGGTGTGTATTACCTGATTGAAGAAATTTTAGAAAATTTCCCTGAGCCTGAAGCCGAAGAAGCCGATGTAAAACATCCCGTTTTTGCCGTTATCGGTCGTCCGAATGTCGGCAAATCCACGCTGGTTAACGCCATTCTCGGCGAAGAGCGTGTGATTGCCTTCGATATGGCGGGCACGACGCGCGACAGCATCCACATCGATTTCGAACGCGAAGGCAAGCCGTTTACCATCATCGATACCGCAGGCGTGCGCCGCCGCGGCAAAGTTGATGAGGCGGTGGAAAAGTTCTCCGTTATCAAAGCGATGCAGGCGGTTGAGGCGGCAAACGTTGCTGTTTTGGTGTTGGATGCGCAGCAGGACATCGCCGACCAAGATGCCACGATTGCCGGTTTCGCCTTGGAAGCAGGGCGCGCGCTGGTGGTTGCCGTCAATAAATGGGACGGTATCAGCGAAGAGCGGCGCGAGCAGATTAAACGCGACATTTCCCGCAAACTGTATTTCCTCGATTTTGCCAAGTTCCACTTCATTTCCGCATTGAAAGAACGCGGTATCGACGGATTGTTCGACAGCATTCAGGCCGCCTACAACGCCGCCATGATTAAGATGCCGACGCCGAAAATCACCCGCGTCCTGCAAAGCGCCATCGAACGCCAACAGCCGCCGCGCGCGGGGTTGGTGCGCCCGAAAATGCGTTATGCCCACCAAGGTGGCATGAACCCGCCTGTGATTGTCGTACACGGCAATTCGCTGCACGCGATTTCAGACAGCTATACGCGCTACCTGACCCAGACGTTCCGCAAAGCCTTCAACCTGCAAGGCACGCCGCTGCGGATTCAATACAATGTTTCGGAAAACCCGTATGAAAATGCGGAAGACAAACCGAAGA
>ERZ773013.2176-NODE-2176-length-10937-cov-5.095387_pt1 | contig 10937 bp, 9 predicted proteins | sample MGYA00511670_ERZ773013 | MGnify/ENA primary metagenome ERZ773013 (study PRJEB29015, sample SAMEA2738120) | human oral metagenome | biome: human oral; feature: human-associated habitat; material: saliva | place: China | collected 2257 ...
CGTCTCTGCTATAATAGCTTGACCATGACTAGCCAACCCCAACATCAACCGACCGGTGTCTACAGTGACACCGAGATTATTGCCGGACTGGAGCAGGGTCATATCGTCTGCGACCCGGCGCCGGCTCAGATCAACGGCAGTAGTATCGACGTCACTCTGGGATATTATTTTTACCGAGCCGGTGGCAGCCGGCAAGACGAGCTGTTCAACCCCTTTGACCAAGCCAGTACTCGGCAGTACTTTGGCGATTATTTGACCGCCAAGCCCTGGTGTGAGGCTCGGCGCAAGATTAGCCGACCGGAAGTAGCTAATATTGATACGCTGGTCGGTATCGACGATGCTCATCCGGTCATCGTCCTCCACCCTAATGAGCGAATCTTGGCGCACACCCACGAGTTCATCGGCATCTTGCCGCCGGGTACCACCAGTATGCAAGCTCGCAGCACCACCGGGCGCATCGGCATTAGTGCCTGCTATTGTGCCGGTTGGGGTGACCCGGGCTACATCAACCGCTGGACGATGGAGATTCATAATCTGAATGAGTACAGCTATGTTGTCCTGCCGATCGGCTATCGCATAGCCCAGATAGTCTTTAGCGCCACCGGCCCAGTCGCTACAGAGTATGCTCGGGCGTCCGGTAATTATCAATCAAACATCAGCGCCGATCTGACCGCCGTGAAGCGGGCTTGGCGACCGTGGATGATGCTACCCAGAGCCTACGCCTCGCCAGTCAAGTTACCACCACCGGTCACTGGGCTGAGTGACGGACTAATGTAAATAAAACCTCAAGCGACAAGTCGCCGTCAATGGGTGGCTTGTTCAAAAGGGCGGAGGTTGACCTGCCCCTAAAGATAAGCAGATATTTAGTCGGCCAGTACTTCTTGTACCACCCGCTGCAAGGCCGGGATTACCTCACTAGCGAACCAAGGGTTACGCTTGCGCCAACGAAAGTTAAGTGGTGAAGGGTGAACCAGCGGAAAATACTTGGGCAGATACTCCTCGTAGCTCGCTACCGTCTCAGTCAAGTCTCGCTTAGCTTGTCCTGCCAGGTAGAACTTCTGAGCATACGCCCCGACTAAGATTGTCAGCTTCACCTCGGTCATCCGGTCGAGCAGGCGAGAGTGCCACTTCTCGGCAAACTCCCGTCGAGGCGGCAAGTCACCGTGCTTGCCCTTGCCCGGGTAGTAAAAGTCCATCGGCATTAGAGCGAACAGTCGAGGGTCGTAAAATTGCTCTTCCGTCACATCCAGCCATCGGCGGAGATTTTGTCCACTGACATCATTCCAGGGCTTGCCCGACTCTTGGGCAACTCGCCCCGGCGCTTGCCCAACTATGACTATCCGTGAATGGGGCGAAGCCGAGTAGACCGGCTGCCATCCCCGGTCAGTATAGCCAGCATTCATCGGATCAGCCATGATCTGCTCGTATAGTAATGGCTTGGTATCGTTCTTCATACTATTACTATGCACCAAAGCCGGCTAAAACACCACCTATTTGCGGGGCGGCGGGCAAGTCGGCTGGTTCTTGCAGACACCGGCTATGTCAAAATACGGACGGGGCAGGTGAAAGACTTTGGCTGGCGGGTGACCGCTCATCACCATCACTTGGATAGCCATATAGACGGTAAATAGCCCCACCGTACCGACGTTCAGTACCTGACGCCAATGCTTGTCCAGCCAGTTGATCAGATTATTGACCAGGGGAAAGCCCCAATAAACTCCCGGCACTGATGCTACACCGAAAGCCAGACAGTTCTTAAGGCAGATAAAGCCAAACAGGTTAAATGGCTGATCACTATAGTCCCAGTAGTAGTTGGTATGATCCGGCGTCACCGCCACGATGGTCGCTGCACAGATAAATTCGATCACTCCGCCCAGGATGCAGCTCAAGACAAATACGGTCGGAGCATTGATTCGGTTCTCTTTGATCAAAGGATAGATCACCCAGATTAGCGCCAACGCTCCGAAGCCATAAGGTGCCGCTAAGACAAAGGTCGGTAGTACATTGATCGGCGGCTGATTAGTCAGCAAAGGCAGATTAACCCAGATCAGCTCCAGGACATGACCGATCAGCGAGAATATCCAGTAGATCAGGAAAGCATTGCGCCAGAAAATCAGCCGGTGCCAGTCATCGCTATAGTCAGTCTCGATTAGCCTGATCAGACGAGGCCGAGGTCGGTTGGCTGTACTTAGTCTGTCGTCAGCTACTCGGAATATCATAACTTACCCTAGCCTTTATCTTAGCACATCGTCACGACAAAGCTCGGTAGATCTGATCGTCTAGCTGGTAGAGCAGCTGGATGCGATTCTCCAGCCGATAGTAGTAGCCCAGGTATGCCCCCTCTAAGATCGTCAGAATGGTCACTAGGGCAATGATTAGCCAAGTCACCGTATCAAACGAGCCGCCGGTGACCACTAGCCAGCCCAGCAGACCCGCCCAGCCACCCAGCATGATCAGGCCAAAGGTAATCGTGACCAGCAGGTGGATCTGGCGCTCGTGCTGAAAGTTCTGCACTTGGTAGTGATGGTAGCGCCACAGTAGCCAAAGCTGCTCAGATTGTTGCTTACCCCGACGTTCGCTAGCCAGCCTCTCCAGCTTAGTCTGCATGAATTCCCGATGACGTAAGATCTCTTTATCCATAAGCAGATTATAGCACTGCTTCGGTCATGACCGGCATGGCGGAATATTTGATTTAACATCATCTATTTTAGCTTCTTTTCTCCAATTGGACACAAGTAGGACATCATCTCATAAATAAGGCACCCATTTACTCGCCATTAGCCCATAAGCACGGTAACCTTTTGCTATGAGATAATGTGAACACCTATAAAAATGATAGCTTTTATGCCATAATTACACATATGGAAAGCGGCGAAAATCTAAATACAGATATCAATAACAATAATACTGACTTTGAGACCGCAAATAACTGGGGGAGCTTGACAGATGACAAATCCGAATCCATAGCAGCTTTTGCAGCACACGCTCTGCAAAAAACAAAAGCAAGAGAAAGAATAGAGCAAGAACAAAAGCATTCTGAACCGGGGACACCATATGAGCAACAACATAAGAGAGCTGAGCAAGATTTAAGTCATGTAGACGCCCCAATGCCCGACGTTTATGATAAAGCCACAGACTCTTCTTACGAACAGATCCTTTCACCGGAACAGGTATTCGAAAAGTTTAACGGGCTATTTGCATTTTTGGGCGAAGATATAAAAGGCGATCCGAATGTAATTGAAAAATACCAACAGATTTCGGACAAGAAAGATCAACTTAGGTTTATTCTATTATCTTCGCTATCCGACAAGGTAAGGCTTTTCTGCAGCGAGAGCTTTGGTCACCCTAACTATGACAACTTTATGCATAGGCTGCAATTCCAGCAAGATTTCATAAATGGAACCGCCAGAGCATGGAGACAAGAATGGGATGAACGCAAAGGCGAGTACATTGACGTGCAAAGATCTCTGGACTCGTCTGATGCCGACAGAGATAACATCCTGCTTGGTCTAAATAGAGCATCTCTCAGATCTGCCATGATAGGTACACCTGAATATGGCGCATACAAAATGGCGATGGACATCGTGGAAGATAGAGACTGGAGTATAACATCTGATTTTCCTGAAATTAGCGGTTATTGGTCCGGTATTACCAACACAAGCATAGGATCATGGAAGACAATCATTGACGAATACGGAACAATAGCAGATAAAGTTGCCAGAAGAAACCCGGACATAGACAAAGAAAACTTGGAGTATATAACGGTTCGCAAGGCTGCCAGGATTTTCGCAGATTCAATGGAATACAATAACGCTAGCAGGGGACCAAAATCACCATACGTATCCTCATTCCACGAATCAGTAGCGTGGGCTCAGCTTGGTTATGGAGTACAGAGACAGCTCCGAGGAATGAGGCAACGAATTATGAACTCAAACCTTCATAATATAGAGCGATTTATTGGAAAATCCGGATGTTCGCAGAAATGCAGCTCTTTCAAGTCCGAAAGGTCACGTCTTGGAAATAGGGTGAAGTATATCAATGGTCTATCCGAGGACGGTAAACAAGAATTTCTAGCAAAAGAAAATGCGTTTGAGGTAAAGAAACAAGAAGAATGGCGAAAAGAAGAGGTTGAACGAATAAAACACAAATATGAGAAACTTATTAGTAAGACTAGGAATGAAGAACGTAGAGCTACTTACACAAGCCGTCAAGAAGAAGAAATCCAGAGGGTCATAGCCGATACTTCAGAACGAATTGAGTATTTTGAGAGCAGGGCTTTGGACGGACTATTTTCAGATATCAACGAGAGAAGAGAGTTGCTGTCGCACAGAATCGAAAAAAGAAAATCGTTAGCCGAAAAGGCAATAGAACTTCATTTTAAATTAGGTGATGGATGCAAAGGAGAATGGAGTAATGACCTAGAAGAACAGGGTACGACAGATGTTTCCCAATATCAAGGATGCCTGGATTGGATAAACGATGCTCCTCTTGGAGTGATTAAACGTGCACATAAAAGAATGGTCGACGGGATGTCTGCCGACGAAATATACAAATTGGCGATAAGTGAGACGATTCGAAAGGCGGTCAATAATCCAGATCAGGCAGATATAGCTATGCACCAGATGTTTAGGGAGATAGAAGACGGATCTAGTATTGATAGTATGTGTGATGTGTTGAGGATTCGCGGAATCATATGTTTGGCAGGAAAACTGTCTAGATACTCAGAGGAACTAAGCTATTCAGAGCTAGAGTCTATGTCTGACAAAGATATGCGATGGATAGAGGATTCACTTGCGGCCTTCCCGTTTTCGGATGTAAAACAATTTATAGACAAAGGACTAGACCTTTCCCTTGTTCCAAGGTTGAGTCGTATTACCGAAGAATTTGGATACAAATTGGACACAAACCAACTAATAGAGCTCTCAAGTAAAGAAACAATTAATTCCTACCGTCACAAAGAAGTTGAGGGGGTGTTTATTTCTACTCTGAGCAGTTTTTCGCTAGATGAAGCGATAACCGCTATGGATACCGGTGTTGATTTAAGAATATTAAATGCAGTAAGGTCAATAGTATCCACACAAGGAGTTAGCAATTTCTCAGAGATACTGGATCGTGCAACAAAAATTGGACAACTTTCAGATAGATACGAGGGCGGTTATGAAAAACTTATTTCACAATATCGTACAGCTATAAACTCTATGGGCATAGAAAAAGCTGATGACCTGCTGTCACAGCACGGCACTGATTTAGATACTTTCAATATGGCTACCAGAGAATTTAAAAACAGTGTGGGCGATGATTTTGACAAAACGCTAAGATTGTCAGAGAAAATTAGCACAGCTATGTATGGATTAAGAGATTTAGATCAAGAAGAAGCATCGATACAAACACTGTATAATCCTGATGTAGGATATACAGAATCCCAAGTAATAAACCTATATGAACATGGAATTTCCGCCAGTGCTTATAGAAGTGTGTTCATCAGTACTGAATACGACGGATACGACGGCGATAATCTTGACGTAAAAGAAAATAGCAGTCTAAGTTTTGACGACAAAGTGAAATTGCTACAGAATGCGCTCAGAGACAATCCCAACTATTGGAGGATAAAGGAGGCTATAGAATCTTTTGATGGTGACATGGATATACTACATCAACTTGCTGAGAGTGGCGCAGATGTGGTTCATGCTTCTCGCGTGAAGTATCTTTTAGATGAAGACGAAAAATACTCAGGATTTAATACTCTTGAAAATATACTTCATCTGGCTCAAAATAATCTTGAGGTAGATGTATTCTTACGTGCAATTAATGCCGGGTTTAGCGTCGATGAGATTAAGTTATACCCATTCTTAGCATCAGATTTATTAATAAAAGAAAGGGATGAACGATGATACCTATTAATGATGTATCCCCTAGACTAAGTAAAACCATAGTAATTTATGCCCCGAAAGGACTTGGAGCTACCGCTACGGTTTGGCTACACGAGATAGCTAGAAAATTAGAAGAATATAATTGGCCGGTAGACTGCTGGCAAATAGGTAAAGATAGCGCAGGCAACGAGATTAAAGTTGATCGTCTCGGACGATTCCTATTTGGCGTACCCGGTTATGATGGGCATATCAGAGTAGCTACTAATGGTTCAGAGATAACGATATACTATCCTTCTGAACCCGCAGAAGCAGGGGCATTGTTTAATAAACTAAAATCCGAGATTGAGAGGAAGAAGGCTCAAGATGAACGATAGTCCAGAACAGTTAGGTGCCGGCAAAGCCGGAAGATCGGAACTGACAACAGTAGAAGTGCAAAGTAGGATTGATCGCACAAGCAGCCTCCTTGCAAGGCTTAGGGCATATCCATCAGATTGGACCAGTAAAAATGGCGAGTCAAAGCAAGAAGTCGAAAAGAAGCTTGAAGATGCCTTGTCTAGTATGGACGTAATACGGGAAACTTTATCTGAATCTGACACTGATGCAGTCGGAACAGAATGGGATGACCTCAGAAACGCACCCACGAGGAATACATTGGACCAACAGAAAGTTCATCTTTCCGAGGCTTCGGAAGAAGCTCCGGCAATCTACCTTGATGTTAGACCGGCAAGTGAATCTAACCCCAGCGACATCAAAGCTCCGCATTCGCAGCCAAGAGCTAGGTTTTTTGAGGTAGATGGAACGTATATCCCGATTATACCGAGATCCTCTCGTAAAACTACCGAATGGGAAGCAGTTCCCGGTAAGATGACTGTATCCGGTGGAGAGAAATTCTCTGAAGTAAAATTCGTAAGAGACAAAAACGGCTTAACTACGGTTGCAAAGCCCGGCGAAAAGATGGACTTCATTGAGAGTGCAAGAAATGAGCGGTTAGAATCTATCGACACTCTTTTACAAGGTCGACATGAACTGAAATCCTTTAACTCAATCTACCAGGATCTGGCAAGTACCACATCGGAATATAACGGCTTAAATCCGGACAGTCCAGATTACGACGAAAGAGCAAAGGAGCTTGCGGCGCAAATAGATTCATTCACTACACCCGAGGGTATCGCTTTTAAAATACCTGAAAAAGAGGCTGAAAAGATTGAGGATGCTGAAGACTTTTCGGAAAGAGTTGCGGATATTATTTCCACTCTTCAATATTTGAGGGAGGTAGACCCGGGACAGACCGAATTTATACCGACAATCGACCGCAACTATAAGACGACACCATATATTAAGAAGAAATTCGCCGAATTTGCGCAACTACTTAATCGTCAAATGGGCATCGGCAACAATGCCTATATGGATGAGCTTGCCCACAATGAGCAAGCTCCAGATTGGGAAAAACTTTCAGCAAAGGGTATGACTGTCATAGTTGGTCCCAGGGGTACCGGTAAGAATAAATTAGTAGATCATTATGCTGCGATCTCTGAGAGACCCCTATTTCGTTATGCTTGTTCGCCAGATAAAGAAGAACGTGACCTCACTTATGACGTCGAATTGTCTGATGGCGAAGTAGTAAAAGTCCCGACACGTATTTTAACTGCCATCTCAACAGAAAATGCCATCCTAGAGCTAGACGAGATCAACCTACTTCGCCCGAATGTAGCTAAATTTTTCAACTCTCTATTTGATGGCGATCGCTCAATATTTCTTAACGACCAAATTATTCACGCTGCACCGGGAGTGATATTTGTTGGGTTGATGAACCCCGCTGATTATAATGGCGTCGAAGATTTACCGGAAACTATCGATGACCGCTCTAATATTATGACGATGAATTATCCTCCCCTCAAGGAGCATGATCGTAACACTGGCGAAGAAAGATTTACTTATGACGAAGCGCTAATCCTTAAGAATAATATCTCTCCACTACAAGGGTTCTCCGATGCGCAATTCATCCAAATCTGGGATAGAGTTATCAATGATCAGGGACGAGCAGATGTATCGCCGGAAGTGGTAAAAATTATACACGATCTGAAGAATATGATTCTCATAGCTAATCGTACCAGACAAACCGTTGAGGCATACAAGACTCGCACCGGCGACGCTAGGATGGAGCGTGATATATCCTTACGTGGCATGGATGAAGCGACGAAGTATTATTCCGAAAATCATCTCTGGCAGCAAGATCTTTCTAGGCTGCCGGGCTGGAAAGCTCCATGGAATGCTGCGCAGTACGCTGTCGCCATGACTTATCTACCGCACACCGAGACCTATCGTAAAGGTCAGCAAGACAAGAATGCCATTGAGACAATCTTGGCAGAGGGAATTCGCTAATCTATGCATGAGGGTTTGCCAACCGACAATGGCAGACATAATACCGGGAACGATCCCTTTGGTTTTAGTGCCTTGGAGGAATCCCGGACTCCAGAGCAACTTGTTGCCTCGCCAGAGCAGGATAAGCAGAGAGCTGATTTGATAAGAGAGATAAATGAACAAATTCCATTCCTTGCTTATGGCTTGTCTGAGAAAATACAGCGAAATGGACTTGGCGGCAAAGTTTCTATACGAGGCATGATGGGTAGTTCTTGGGGGATAGGCGTTAGTAAAAACAACCCAAGAAAAGACATACCAAATATTGTGGTTTATCCGGAAAGCATTCTATCTGAAGACAGAGTGATCACGAATGCCCAACTTCGCCATGAGGTCGGCAATTTGAATCACTCCATAGACGGCGAAATGGCAGAACTCTCAAAATGGTGTGAGCAACATGGTCAAGATTATAGGCTTGTGGCACCGCTCGTGGAGGCAGTCCAAGAAGCTTCCGTAAACTACCTAGAGATGAGAAACTCAATCTCAGACGATCCGGCAGTTGCATTTAAGCCTCTTTATGAAAAAGTGATACCGGTAAGGAGCATAGCAGAAAACATAGGATCCAGCTTAGAATACAAGCAGGCAGTGGATATGACATTATTAAAATCGCTTAGTGTTGCCGGATTGGTAGACCAAGAGACCTTAAAGACAGCAAGCGATCATCTCTCTGATGATGTAAGGGATTCATTTTCCGGAAAAATAGACTCAGTTATTGGACAGGCCGTCAGAACATCTTCCGGTAAGATAAGAGTGCAATTAGTCAGAGATTATTTATGGCCAGAACTCTCGAAATTCATACCGGAAGCCGGTGGCGAGACTACTTCAAGAGAGCAATTGACGAAAAACCTTGAGGAGCGTGCTCATAGCACATCTGCCGCCAAAAGAGCGTTAGATATTCTAAAAAGAAGTCGGGGGGTGTCGGAAGAAGAATCAAATGAGCGAGCCTTCGCAAATGCTTCTCTCTCTAGTGAAATCCAGGATAAGGCGAACCAACTATCTGAACAATTCTCATCTTTAAACAGCAAAGGACGAAGTGTCAATAAAGAAAAACAAAGCGCTGATATCCAGGGGCAACTAGAGAAGTTACAATTACTTCTGGACGATCTAAAAAATCCAGAAAATGCTTCCGGTGATGATCTAGAAGGCTTACAATTCAAGATTAACGAGGTCGGGATTAACGAAGTCGAGCTAGACGAATCTCAACTTAAGCTACTTAACAATTTAAGAGAATTCTGCAAGGCTACCACTATCACCTATGTACGGACAATGTGATCTGTCAACACTTTTCTAGACAATTATTTTAGAAAGCGCAGTGCGATCGGTTGTGCTAGCTTTACTTTTTACCATTAAGGTACGCTCTTAGTTGTTTCTATGTTACTTTTGACTAGTTGCTTTCGTAAGTCCATCGGCGCTCTATAGCCCAAGTAACTATGCAGTCGTACGTTGTTATACCAGTGCACGTAGTCACCAAAGATCAGATTGAGCTCATTAAGATCTTTAAATTTGTAATCATTGAGACATTCCGCTTTCAGGATATGGTTGGTCGATTCAATCACGGCATTATCTAGAGGTGTACCGCCTTTAGATAATGATCTTTTAATATGATTAGCATCTAGAATGCGATCAATAGCTTGGTTGCAGAACTCGCCACCACGATCAGTGTGAAATATACTGACGTCCTTTAGGTTATACGGTATACGAGAGATAGCTTGCTGGACTAGTCCGGCATCCTTGGTTGTACTAATGGCAAAGCTAACTATCTCACGATTCCATAAGTCAATAATGGGGCACAGGTATGCCCACTTGTTGCCTAGCTCAATATAGGTCAGATCACAGACCAATACTTCCAGTGGTGAACGATTGTTAAACCGGCGGTTAAGCAGGTTTGATATAACAGTACGATTAACCGGTAGCTTAGCCTTGGCTGCACGTTTCTTGCCCAGCTTACAGACTAACCCACATCGGCGCATAATTCGTCTAATACGACGCCTGGAGACCGTTAAGCCATGCGTCCGGAGTGTCTGGCGTATTCTGCGAGAGCCATAGCGCCCATGGCTACGGTCAAATACCTCCTTGACCTTCAGCTCAAGCGTCAGGACATCGGTATACTTGTCTTTAGCCCGGTAATAGTAGGTAGCTCGTGGTATGCGTAGTGCCCGACAGATGGCGCTAATACCATAGCTCTTACCATGACGGTTTAGTTCACAGTAAACCGCCTCGACTAATGCTTTACCCGTCTTCCCAGTATTAGCGCCGCCTGTTTTAAAATGTCATTCTCCATTCGGAGCCGACGTAGCTCTTTGCGTAAATTAGCTAGCTCACTCTCTTCGGGAGTAAGGTTATTCTTTATCCCGAATGAACCACTGTTATTAAACTGTTTAATCCAGCGGTCTAAGGCTGATCCGGTTACCTCATATTCCTCGCAGATCTCTCGCTTAGGTTTACCATTACTAAACAAACGAACTACCTGTAACTTAAACTCATCTGAGTATATACGGCGCTTACGACGAGTAAACTCTTTACCATCTTTAATGTAAGTTACGCTGTCTGATTCAGTCATACTAATATTATCCCTTCCATGCTGTTACTACTATATGACAACAAGAAGCTTCTAAAAAAGTTGTCTAAATTAGTGTAGCCGGTTCAAAT
>ERZ773013.2178-NODE-2178-length-10930-cov-43.142253_pt1 | contig 10930 bp, 6 predicted proteins | sample MGYA00511670_ERZ773013 | MGnify/ENA primary metagenome ERZ773013 (study PRJEB29015, sample SAMEA2738120) | human oral metagenome | biome: human oral; feature: human-associated habitat; material: saliva | place: China | collected 2257 ...
TGCCCCTGCACGACCACCTCATCACCCTGCGCGCCATGCTCGAAGCGCACGAGGGTACCAGCGCATCCGCGAGCGCAGAAACCCCCGCGGCGGACTCCACCGACGAGGCAATCGCCTCCTTCACCTCGATTATTGACAACTCCCCCATTCAGCCCGACGCGCTGCTGAAGTTCGTGCGGATTCCCTTCGGCCCGTTCTTCGACGTGCCCGCCCTGCGCGCCGGCTCCCCGGATTTGCCGGCGGGTCATCCGGGTGCCCATCCGCACGTACCCGTTGCGGTGGTACTCGGTGACGCGGACACCATCGCCGCAGACGGTGCGGAACTCTACGACATGGTGCGCGAGGATAACCCGCTCAACCGCTTCATCTCCCTGCCCGGCCGCGACCACGTCAACGCCCTGACCTCGGGTGCGTTCCGACGCGGTGCGCTCGCCTTTGCTGCCGAGGTAGATGCGGCGACGTCATAAAACGTCAAATTCGCGGGGGCGCTTCACTATCAGCTTTATCGTGCGGCAGGTGCGCCATTGCTCGTAGAATGGAACGTATCAAAAAACCTTTATCTGCGGTTGACCCTCATCTGCTGTTGAGCATCAACCGCAATCCCCAAGCAAAGGAACAGCATGCACAAGGTTAAGGCTGTCGTAGCCCTCGCCCAGGACGCACCCGTCACCGTCACCACCATCAACGTACCCGACCCCGGCAAGGGCGAAGCACTCGTCAAGGTCCTCACCTGCGGTGTCTGCCAGACCGACCACCACTACGTCACCGGCGGCGTCGGCCAGGACTTCCCCTACCTGCTCGGCCACGAGTCCGCAGGTATCGTTGAGGCTGTCGGTGATGACGTCACCGACATCGCCCCCGGCGACCTGGTCATCCTCAACTGGCGTGCCGTCTGCGGCGAATGCCGCGCATGCCGCAAGGGCCAGCCGCAGTACTGCTTCGCAACCCACAACGCAACCCAGAAGATGACCCTCGAGGACGGCACCGAACTCACCCCCGCGCTGGGTATCGGCTCCTTCGCGGAGAAGACCCTCGTCGCGGCAGGTCAGTGCACCAAGATCACCGCTGACATCAGCCCCGAACAGTACGCAGCAATTGGTCTGCTCGGCTGCGGCGTCACCGCGGGTCTGGGCGCTGTGCTGAACACCGGTGAACTCAAGCGCGGCGAATCCGTCGCTGTCATCGGTTGCGGCGGCGTCGGCACCGCAGCAATCGCAGGCGCACAGCTCGGTGGCGCAACCACCATCATCGCCGTCGACATCGACGAAGAGAAGCTGGCACGCGCACGCGAGCACGGCGCTACCCACACCGTGAACTCCTCCAAGGTCGACCCCGTCGAGGCCATCAAGGAACTCACCGGCGGCTTCGGTGCAGACCTCGTCATCGACGCTGTCGGCATCGCACCCACCTTCAAGCAGGCGTTCGAAGCACGCGACCTGGCTGGCCGCGTCGTCCTCGTCGGCGTGCCCGCACCCGGCACCTCCTGGGACATCCCGCTGGATGAGGTCTTCGGCCGCGGCGGCTCCATCAAGAGCGCATGGTACGGCGATACCCTGCCCTCCCGCGACTTCCCCGAATTCGTGGACCAGTACCTGCTCGGCCGCCTCGACCTGGACAGCTTCGTCTCCGAGCGCATCCGCCTCGAAGACGTCAACGAAGCATTCGAAACCATGAAGACCGGCCGCGTGCTGCGCTCGGTCGTGGAACTCTAGGAGCGTAGCGTGAGCGAACGTATTGAACGAGTCGTCACCTCCGGCACCTTCTCGCTGGACGGCGGCTGCTGGGACGTCGACAACAACGTCTGGATTATCGGCAATGACTCCTCCGTCATCATCATCGATCCCGCCCACGACGTCGACAAGATCTCCCGCACCGTCGCAGGCCGCACCGTGGAGAAGATTCTGCTGACCCACGCCCACGACGACCACATCCGCAGCGCCAAGGAGGCGGCAGAACGCTTCGGCGCGCCCGTCTACCTGAACCCCGCGGACCGTGTGCTCTGGGAAATGGTGTACCCCTCCTGGGACTTCGACCACGAACTCGCTGACGGCGACGTACTGCGCATCGGCGACACCGAACTGAAGGTCCTCGCCACCCCCGGTCACTCCCCCGGCTCCGTGTGCTTCTACGCCCCCACCCTCAGCTGGGAGAACAGCGAAGGCGTCGTCTTCTCCGGCGACACCCTCTTCAACGGCGGCCCCGGCGCAACCGGACGCTCCTACAGCGACTTCGACACCATCATCGAGTCGATCTCGACCCGTCTGCTGACCCTGCCCGAGTCCACCGCGGTCCTCACCGGCCACGGCGACAGCACCGGCATCGGCCTGGAAGCACCCGAGCTTCCGGCATGGATCAAGCGCGGTCACTAAACGGTAGCCTCACGCTGAGGTTCTCAAGCCGAGGCTCACCACAAACCGTGCACGGTACACAAAAGGCGGATGCCCCGCCACCTGCAGAAGGTGGCGGGGCATCCGCCTTTTAGCATGCGCTCGGCACGCTCAAGCTGCCCGCAGGGAACAAGCCGCAAGGAACTAGCAGCGCCCTAAACTAGCCGCGTTCCGTCTCAGCCAAAGGAGCCAGCTGCTCCTCATGCTCCTCACGCCACAGGTAACCGTACAAATGGCCCAACGCAAAATACATCGTCGCAATAATCACCGGAACCATAAACGCATTACGGTAATACGGAGCGTCGCCCATATAGCCGCCCCACATGCAACCCATCGCAAGACCAACGCCCAACATCGAACGAGTAAAGAAGCTTGCCTGCGAATCAGGAATATGCTTGAGCGAACGGTTCAGCCACAGCTCATGACCGCCAAACGCAACGCCCAGCACCGCGCCGCAGAACGCCAGCGCATAGAAAATCGTGGATGTATCATCGCTTGCCGGCAAATACAGCGCCGCCATAATCAGCAGAATACCGCTCACCAGCCAGCCGTGCCACGGATTCACCGAACGGCCACCCAAAACCACCGGGAAAGCCACCACCACGAGCGCGCCGGTACCGGTCGCAACCATCGCCATAAACAGGTTCATCGAACCGTGAATCAGCGAGAAACCCAGCAGACCAGAACCAACCGAACCCATGCACGCGCCCAGCAGCACCAGGCCAAGAATCAGCACCACCGTCTGACGGCTCGGACGCACCAGATTCTGAGGCGGAGCCATACGAATACGCGAAATATCAGGCAGCCACATCGGCGCGGCTAGAACCACAATGAACAGCAACGCATCCAGAATAATCGTGATCCAGAAACCCGCATACTCATGATTCGGGGTGATGTACGCATCACCCAGCCACACCAACAGAGCAGCCAGCGGGTACATCGACATATTCGCCGTCGTACCCCACGACACCGCAGTCGACAAGCGAACATCACTGTACTGGTAGTTACGGCGATACAACGACTCAAGAGCGAACGGAGTCCACGGCGGAGTCGTAAAGCCCATCGCCACACAAGAGAGCGCATGGTAGGTCGTACTCACGTTATTCGGGTCAACCGTCAAACGCCAACCAATCACCAGCATATTCAACACCGCAGCAATATTCAGCACCGACGTAATCGCCAGCAACGACCGCAAACCCAGAGCACGCACCAGCATCGGGCCGAGCATAATCTGCACCGAATACGCGCCAGTAAACGCCGCCACCGCATAGCCGCCATCATGCACACTACCCAGATGGCTCGCCAACAGAATATACAGCGCAAACGCCGAAGAAGCCGCCGGAATGTGGAACAGAATCGTCAACACATTACGGGCAAAACCCTCAGCACGAAGCACCGCATACAGGTGACGACGCTGCTCCTTACCGTTGCGCTGAAATAACGCCCAATGCTGACGCAAAATATCCGGCAGTGAAGCGTTCGTATTAATCTCATCCGCAGCCGGAACCGGGCGAGGCGGCAACTCCTGCAACACGTGCTCATTGTTGCGCACCACATCCGTCAGGGAAGTGCCCGGAACCGTCGGAATACCCGTGCCCGAAGCACGCATTTTATTCAGCGCATCGGAGGCGGGCGCCACCTTCGTGGTGCGCGGAGGAACCTCCGGCGCGGATGTGCTAGCGCGCGCATCAGCCGAAGGTTCCACACGATACGTTGAATTCGGTGCCCTATCCTGAGGTGTCGAGGTCATCATCTCTTTCACGAATAAGCCGCCGGACATGCTACAACAGAGGCCCGGAAGCGAATTTATGCCTAATAGGAGTTTACCCTCACCGACGAGCCGTTCTGACCCTTTTCAACCACAATCTGGGCGGGAATACGGTTCTTCATCTCCTCCACATGCGAAATCAGGCCAATAGTGCGGCCACTATCACGCAGGGACTCAATCGTGCCCATCACCATGTCCAAAGTTTCAGCATCCAACGTGCCAAAACCCTCATCAATGAAGAGAGTATCCAGCTCGATACCGCCGTTATTCGCCTGAACAACCTCAGCCAAACCCAACGCCAACGACAGCGACGCCAAGAACGACTCGCCACCGGACAGCGACGACGCCTCACGCGGCTCACCCGTCCACGTGTCAGTGATCTCAAGGTTCAGGCCGCCACCGGAACGGCTACCCTTCGCACGGTGATCGCTGAACACCATGCCGTAGCGGCCCTCACTCATCCGGTCCAGATGCAGCGACGCCGAGTGCAGAATCCGCTCAAACTCGGCACCCAGCACGTAACTCACCAGGTCAACCTGATGCTCATAGCCGCCCAGCGTGTCACCGCGGGCAGCCGCCGCCAGGTTCGCCAACATCTGCGCACGGTCATAACGCTGCGCCGTCTTCGCACGGAACGCCGCATACTCGCCACGCAGCACATGCAAAGAACGCAGCATGCTCTCCCGCTCACCCTCACGAAGAGTCAAACGGTGCGCCGCCGCACGCAACTGCTCAACCTGCTCACGCACACCCTGCAGATCATCCGGCGCCTGCTCACCAGCGGCGGCACGCGCCGCCACCGCAACAATCGCCTCACGACCAAAGCCCTCAAGGAGGCGGGCATGCTCCAACTCATACGCGGCAACAGCCTGCTCCAGGGCATCAACACGCTCGGGGGTGCGCACCGCCGCCTGCACCAGCTCAGCGCTCTCAAACGAAGACTCAGCCAGCAAACGCTCAGCCTGCGCCGCCGCCAAAGCATGACGCTCACGCGCCTGCCCCAACAGCAACACTGCACGAGCAAGACGCTGATGCGCCACACGGTAACCCTCAACAGCCTCAACACGTTGCGCAAAACCCACCGCTGCACGAGCAGGCGCCAACTCAGCCGCAGCCGCCTCACAGCGCGCCGCAGCATCACGGTGACGAGTCTGAGCCTCAACCGCCGCGCTCTCGATGGTGCGTAGCGCCTCCTGAGCCTTCTGCTGCTCGGCACGCACCCGCTCAACCTTCACCAGCACGCCGTCACGCGCGGTCACGCGCGACTGAGCCTGCGCGAGGCGGGTCTGCGCCTGCTGCAGCTGGGCGGCAGTCTGCTCAACATCGCACTCGCCCTGAGCCACCAGGGTCTCGTACTGGGTGCGGGCGGCGGCAAGCGCCTCGGAGGCTTCCTGATGTGCCTTGGTCGCCCGATCCTTAGCCAGTTCGTGGGTACGCGCCTGCTTGTGTGCCTTGTCTTCACGCTCCTTGGCGGCGTCCAGGTCGGCACGCTCAACCAGCTGCTCGCCCTCGGCAATCCGCGCCGGAGCGGGGTGCTCCACTGAACCGCAGACCGCGCAGGGTTCGCCGTCCTTGAGCTCACGCGCCAGCAGGGAGGAGGCCTGAGCGAGGCGCAGCACCTGCAGGTTCTTGAACTCCTCGGTCGCGGCGAGCGCCTGCTGAGCCGAAGCCTGCCACTTTTCCTGCGCCTTCTGTTCGGCGGTGGCGGTGCGCTTGCTCTGCTTCTGGGCCGCGGCGACCGCGGCGGAGGCGGCATCCAGCTTCTGCTGCATCTGCTGGGCGGCATCGTGCTTCTGCTGCGCCTCGGTGACCAGGTGCGCGGCGAGAGTGCGCTCCTCGTCGGCGGTGCTGTAGCCGGCGAGTTCTTCGGCGAGCTGCTCGGCTTGGGCGGTGAGGTCGCTCAGCGTCTTTTCGGCATGCAACTTGTCCTGTTCGAGGGAGTTAGCCTGCTTCAGCAGGGCGGCTGCGGCGGCTTCCTCGTCGGTAAGCTGCGCGTCCTTCTTCTGCAGGGCGCGCAGGGTGTCGAGGAGCGCCTCGAGCTGGGTCTGTTGCTCGGCGGGCTCAAGATCCGGGAGTGCAGCGAAGGTCCTCTCCTCGGGGAAGGTGACCTCTTCCGCGGTTTCCTCGTCGCGGAGTGCCGCAAGCAGGGCCCGGCCGTTCTCCTCCAGCGCGGATGCGCACGCCGCCTGCTCCTGCTGACGGGCGGCGAGCGCCTGCGATTCGGCGTGGACCTGCGCGTACTGTGCGTGCAGGGGCGCGGCGGCACGCGCCTGCGCCAGCTCTTCACGCTGTGCCTTGTGCTCGTCGGCGCGTTCGGTCAGGCGGGTGCGGCGCTCGCAGAGCTGCTCGTATTCGCGCCAGTCGGCCTGCAGCTGGGCGCGTTCGGTGAGCAGGCGGGTGTGCCGGTCGGCTTCCTTGGTGAGGCGCTGCTGTTCCTGCTTTTCGCGTGCGGAGGTTTCACGGGCGCGTTCTACTCCGCCAGCGACCCATGCGTCGAGGGTTTCGGCGGTGACGTTCTCAGCGGTGAGGTTTTCCGGCTCCTCCCCCGCCTCCACAGACCCTTCAACAGCAGAGCCCTCGGTATCGGTGCCCTCGGCATCCGGATCCACAGCGTCCAGTAGTGCCTGCAGGGCGAGCATTTCTACGCGGGCACGTTCGAGGTAGCCGCGCTGGGTGTTTTCGTCCTGGGCGACTTCCTGCTGGGCGGTTTTCGCTTCTTCGGTGAGCGCGGCGAAGAGCTGTTCGTAGTGTTCGACGGGGAACATCTTTTTGAGCAGTTCTTTGCGTTCTTTGGGCTTGGACTTGAGGAATTGCGCGAACTGGCCCTGCGGCAGGAGTACGACTTTGAGGAATTGTTCTTTGGTCAGGTGGGTACGTTCGGCGATGGTGCGGTTGACTTCGGCGACGCTGCTGGAGATGGGGGTCCAGGCTTTTTCGTCAGCGGGGTCGGCGCCGGGCGCGAGTTCGGCGAGGGTTGCTTTGGCACTTTCTTCGCGCATCTGGCCTTTGCGGTCGCCGCGGGTGATGGGCTTGTTATAGGCGGGGGTGCGGTCGATGCGCAGGCGCTTGCCGTGGAGGGTGACGTCGAGTAGCACGCGCGGTTTGGTGCCGCTGTGTGCCGCGTAGGTGGAGTGTAGTTTGGCGGATTCGCGGTCGCTGCTAGTTTCGCCGTAGAGGGCGTAGCAGATGGCGTCGAGGATGGTGGTTTTACCGGCGCCGGTGGGGCCGTTGAGGAGGAATACGCCAGCGTTGTTGAGGGTGTCGAAGTTGATTTCTTGGCGCTTGGGGTATGCCATGAAGGCTTCGAATTCGAGGTTGTGCAGGATCATGCGTTGTCCTTGTGGCTTTTGATGTGGTCGCTGAGGGTGGTGATGACGTCGCGTTCTTCGCTGGTGAGGGGGCGGTTGCGTACGTATTGGTGGAATTGGTCGAAGGTGTCGACGGGGTCGGCGTCGCGGGTGGGTTGTGCGGCGGCGGGTTTGTCGGCGGCGGGTTGGGTGCTGCGGTAGCTGAAGTGGGAGATGGTTTCGTAGCGGCTGCGCAGGCGGTCGACGGCACCGACGGGTAGGGTTTCGTCGGTGAGCTCGATGCGGCAGTAGTAGCCGTGTTCGTAGTCGGTGTGTTCGGGGCTGTTGAGTAGCTGCTCCATGGTGCCGCGCAGGGTTTTCATATGTACGCGGGTTGCCCATTCGTGGCTGCTGATGGCGGGCTCTTCGCCGGGGTTGAGTTCGATGAGGTAGGCACCGTTGCGGTTGTGTTCTTCGCTGAATGAGAAGCCGATCGGGGAGCCGCTGTAGCGGATGGTGTGGGTGACGGGGTAGCGCTTGTGGATGTGGCCGAGCGCTACGTAGTCGAAGCCGTCGAAGAGGGAGGCGGGTACCCAGTCGATGCCGCCGACGCTGATGTCGCGTTCGGAGTCGCTGCGGGGCGTGGTATCAGCGCTACTGGCGGTGTCGCTGACGGTGGCGTGGCTCATGACGATGATGCGGTCGGCGCCTTCGCCGCGGGCGTGACGTTCTGCGGCGTCGGTGCGGATGGCGTCGGTGACGGCGCCGAGGACGGCGTGGTGGGTGGGATCTACACCGAGGGCGGTGGCATGGAGGCGCGGCGCGAGGTAGGGGATGGCGTAGACGTGTACGCGCTGGGTACCGTCGGTGAGTTCGACGGGGCGGGTGGCGTCTTCGATGCTGGTGCGCAGGTGCACGCCGGAGGCTTCGAAGAAGGCGGCACCGTAGCTGAGGCGGCGGAAGGAGTCGTGGTTGCCGGAGCTGAGGATGACTTGCACGCCGGCGCGCATGAGGCGGGTGAGGGCCTGGTCGAGCAGGGTCGTGCTTTCGGCGGTGGGGATGGTGCTGTCGTAGACGTCGCCGCTGATGAGGAGAGTATCGATGCCTTCGGCGTGCACGTAATTGAGCAGTTCGTCGATGAACTGCTGGTGTTCGCGGGTGAGGGGGCTGCGGTGGAAGGTGCGGCCGAGGTGCCAGTCGGAGGTGTGCAGGATCTTCATGGTTTCAGTATGGCACTGCGTCATGTTTTGCGCCTCACAGTTCGTCATTCGCGGTTCGGAACCCACCGCGGCGCAGGCACTCATGCGGAGCGGGGGCTCCGTCCTCAAGGCGCCCTGTCTATGGAGCAGGCACCCAACCCGCGGCGTAGGTGCTCGTGCGGAGCGGGGGCTCCGTCCTCGAAGCGCCCCCAGGCGCTGAAGAGGGGGCACTCCCCCGCGAGCGGGAGCCGGCACGCTGTCTGCAAGGACAAGTGCGCGAAGTCCGTCCGGCACTCCCCCGCGAGCATCGTCCGCAAGCCGGCTGCGCAGAACGGTGCCGCGAGCATCGTCCGCAAGCTATCGCAACAAACTGCATATAGGCACAGAAAAGGCTCTCCGGTATATCGGAGAGCCTTTTCTGTATGTGCTAGAACTAGCGAACCTGAACCTAGACGGCATAGCGGGCATGCGTAGCGGGGGCTCCGTCCTCAAGGTGCCTCAGGCACCGATGAGGGGGCACTCCCCCGCGAGCATCGTCCGCGGTGCCGGCTGCGCAGAACTGTACCGCGAGCATCATCCGCGTGCCGGTCACGCGGAGCGGGGGGGCTCCGTCCTCAAGGCGACTGGCCCATTCACTTATTGGGGCGCCGCAGAGGGGGCACTCCCCCGCGAGTAGCGTCCGTGAGCCGGTCGTGCGGAACTGTACCGCGAGCGGGAACCCGGTGCGCCGTTATTGGTAGTCGGAGTACTAGTCCAGGTAGTCGCGCAGTACCTGCGAACGCGACGGGTGACGGAGCTTAGACATGGTCTTGGACTCGATCTGGCGGATTCGTTCGCGGGTCACGCCGTAGACCTTGCCGATTTCGTCGAGGGTCTTGGGCTGGCCGTCGGTCATGCCGAAGCGCATTGCGACCACGCCGGCTTCACGCTCGGAGAGGGTGTCGAGCACGGAGTGGAGCTGTTCCTGCAGAAGGGTGAAGGACACTGCGTCTGCGGGGACGACTGCTTCGGAGTCTTCGATGAGGTCGCCGAATTCGGAGTCGCCGTCTTCACCGAGGGGGGTGTGCAGGGAGATGGGTTCGCGGCCGTACTTCTGGACTTCGATGACCTTTTCGGGGGTCATGTCGAGTTCCTTACCGAGCTCCTCGGGGGTGGGTTCGCGGCCGAGGTCCTGAAGCATCTGGCGCTGCACGCGGGCGAGCTTGTTGATGACTTCTACCATGTGCACGGGGATGCGGATGGTGCGGGCCTGGTCTGCCATGGCGCGGGTGATGGCCTGGCGGATCCACCAGGTTGCGTAGGTGGAGAACTTGAAGCCCTTCGAGTAGTCGAACTTCTCGACGGCGCGGATGAGGCCGGTGTTGCCCTCCTGAACCAGGTCCAGCAGCGGCATCTGGGAGCGTCCATACTTGCGGGCCACGGAGACCACCAGGCGCAGGTTGGCGCGCACGAAGTGCTGCATGGCGTGCTCACCCTCCTCCGCGATGGTCTCCAGCTCCTCGCGGGTGGCGTCGCTCGTCGTCTCGGCGTCCCCGCGGAGGATCGCCTGAGCGTACTGGCCGGCCTCGATGAGTCGGGCGAGCTCAACCTCCTCGGCGGCGTCGAGCAGCGGGGTCTTGGCGATCGACTCGAGGTAGAGGCCCACCGAGTCCTTGCCGTCGATGCCGTCGTTGCTGCGTGCGCGAGTCTTCTCCATCGGTTCCCTTCCGTCGTCCATCCATAGTTTCCAACAACTCGGCGGGGGAAAACCATCCCGGAGGCCGCAGGAAAGTTGAGAAGAGGTCCATCCGCGGGTGGTCCTGCCACCGCGGTCTGATGCCCCCAGCGACCGCAGCGGGACGCGGGGCGGTGGTCCGTGGCCCTGTGACCAGCGTCCTCGTCGCTCCGGGGCGGTGCCTGGCGTCTCCCGACGGGCCGTTCGGACGGCGGGCGGACCAGGCCGGACGGCTGCCGTTTGTTGCCGGGTGACACACTGGTGGGTGGCGTCCTCTTGACACATGCAGCCTTGAGTGCGCCCTGGTCCCGGACCGATGCCCCGGGCCCGTCGAACGCTTCACCAATTGGAAAGGTCCCCTGTGACGGCTCCCACCAAGAACCCTGTCCAGACCTCCGAGGAAGCCGGCGCCGCGTCGGCGGAGAAGGCCACGAGACCGGCCCGCACCCGCACGAAGAGCGCTCCGGCCAAGAATACCGGGACGAAGGGCACCGCGGTCAAGCGGTCGACGTCGAGGAGTGCGTCGTCCAAGGCCGCGCCGACGAAGGGCTCTGCGGCGAAGGGCGCGGCGGGCG
>ERZ773013.2179-NODE-2179-length-10926-cov-7.457088_pt1 | contig 10926 bp, 10 predicted proteins | sample MGYA00511670_ERZ773013 | MGnify/ENA primary metagenome ERZ773013 (study PRJEB29015, sample SAMEA2738120) | human oral metagenome | biome: human oral; feature: human-associated habitat; material: saliva | place: China | collected 2257 ...
ATGTTAATGACTCACGATTTGTTGTAAACCTCATTATGAAGGCTCCTGTTCGTTTGTGGAAGACAACTCCATACGCTGATTAATAAATTAATAAGCCAACATTAGAATCTTCTATATAAGATTAGTATCTGTAATTGCTCGAAAGGGCATTACAGATACTTTTTTTATTATCATATAATTCGCTAAAAGAGCTATAGGAAGAAAGAAAATATATTTCTTTTTTCTTGAAAAATATTTGGAGTTATCAATTCAGTTGCTTATCTTTGCAACCGTTAACGGACGAAAGAATTTAGACAAAACCACTTCCTCATTGGATAAAATCATAATAAATGAGGATAAAACTAAATCCAAATTTAAAAGAACAAGCCTGCAATAAACAAAGAAATTATACACCATATAGCTGTATTAACAGCGTTATTACTATGGTATGTTAATACAAACTTGGGGCAAAAACATATGGCTTAGTCACTTATAGGTAAAAGAAAGGATAACAAGATTCGACCCAACACAGCACAAAGCTAAGATATAATGTTGGGCGCTAACAGTCAGTCCTGATTCCACGTGAGTGGAGTCAGGATCTTTTTTTTCATGAAAAAGCAACCCAACAACCATTGTTCTTATCTCTAACAGCGCACGTCCTCAATCTTTTTTCCTGACAAAAAGCACGACAAGCAGCGTGGCTCCAGATCAGGTTCAGCACCATTGGTTCTGTGCTTTACCATTTACCTCATCATCCGCTCATGCACTTAATTATCAAAGTTGCTGTCACTTCTGTCACGGAAGAAGCACAGATAACGAACTGAATATAAACCATCTAACGCCAAATGTTAAAATGACAGCAACTAAAATGAAAACTATATTAGGGGAAAAGTAGCCCTTCTTTTCCGCTTCCTATCAGTAGATGAAAATAGAATTGACGTGTTTACAAGGAGACAAGGAAATGCGTTATCACCTAAAAATAATGGTATAAACCTTGTAAATCCTACCTACTCTCCCCTCAACTTTTTATCAAAAAAGTTTGGAAGTTTAGGTTTTAGTATATACTTTTGCACCACATCTGAAGCAGGACACTGCATGCAGATATACCAAAGAAAGCAATTTGAAAGGAAAAGATATATATGAAGCGACAAGGACAAACACTATCGTTAAGGAATCTAACGAAAAGTAACGTTTGGGACATTCAGGAAAACGATGTCTTCCGCCTATGGGCACAAGCCGAACGTGACGCAGATTTGAGGGATAACGAGCGTCATTACATAGACGTTATAAAAAGTGCTTTCACCATAGAGGAGGTGAAAGTGGACAGACCCGAGGTCATAAAGAAGTATGAAGCACGTGGTTGCCAGGTGGGTGAGATACGTCTGGATGAGGGCACAAAGGTGAAATGGGCATTGAAGAAGAAGCCCATCCTGCGTGTGACCGACCTTACATGGGAGAACATTCATCACGTCTCTGCACATAAACTCATTGAAGTTCTGGAACGTAACTTCGGTGGTGGATGGGAAAGTCTACCACAGAGTGTACAGGACATCATCCTCAGTGGGTTCGACGTAAGCACCACTACCCTACCTACAGCACGACTGAAGAAGCCGGGTGGGTTGTATGATAAGAAGGTGGCTGACGGCTATGAGGTGCTCGAGATATCAAAAGGAGCATGGACCGAGGCTATCTTTGCCAAGGAGAAACCAATGGCTGTAGTGACTCGTACGAAGTTCCCAACACCCGAAGAGCTATCGAAAGAAGAAGATCTTCTTGATAATGACGATGAGGAGCTGCCAGAGGATGAGGACGAGAAGAAGCGTGATGACGAAGATGACGAGGACTATGACGAGGACAAACTGACCGAGGAGAGTTATCGTACTACCTTCGATACCAACCCAGAAGAGCTGGATATACAAGCTGATGAGGTTGGTGATGATGATGACTTCTAAGCTTTTAGCAAATAAAAATAAAGAGGAGTACCCACCAGGATACTCCTCTTTATTTATTAAAGTGGTTTAAATTAGCTCTTCTTCGCCTTACGTTCAAGTGCCTCACGACGAGCATTCTGAATCTGAAGGAAACGAGCATCGACAGTGCTATCGTATTCCTTGTTCATTGCAATTAGTCTATCCATACAATAATCTTATTACCTTAAATACCTAAACGCTTGCAAAGATACGAGGTTTCATATATAAAAGCCGTAGGAATATACCCTTAAAATATAAGCTTATACGATTTTATTGATGCATATCAACGGGTTTGACGCACGTCAAAAAGATGCATAAAACAAGAGATAACCTACTGATTTTCTTGCAAATAAGGTACTTTGGCAGTAACTTTGCACTCGTAATTTTAGGGTAAAAGATTAATAACCGCAGAACCAAAGGGGTTCCGCACAAAGAAGAAAGGAAAAGATTATGTTAACATTAGGTATCGTAACTATTGTTGCAGCAACTCTTGCAGAGGCTTTAATCATTGCTAAGCAGATTGATTTGGGCGAATAGAGTTGTCTAAAACAAAAGAAAATTCAACAAGAAAGCTACTCGAATCATTCTTCAGTAGCTTACAAATAAAAAGAAATAAGCCGTTACATCGCAAGATGTAGCGGCTTTTCTTTATCCTCATTTCCCTATGTATGGCATTGAAAAACACGTCCTTACGTCATTACATCTCCCAAAATATGTCATTAAGAAGTATGTCCTTATGTCATTCTGTCTTCAAAGAATCCAACCTTATGTCATTATGTATGTCATTAAGAACTATGTCCTTTTGTCATTCTGTCTTCAAAGAATCCAACCTTACGTCATTATGGATGTCATTAAGAAGTATGTCCTTTTGTCATTCTGTCTTCAAAGAATCCAACCTTATGTCATTATGTATGGCATTGGGAAACACGTCCTTATGGCATTCTGTCTAAAGAATATCAAGGTCCTTCAACGCTCTTTTTGCTACTGTCTCCAGCTCTTCACCAAGCTCACAGAAGCTCAACACACAGTTATATACAGCATGTTTCAGAGGCAGGTTATCCCCTTGTAGCGTCACATGAGCCTGATCAAGGACCTCATTAATGCCTCGTTCGTTAGGTTCAAGACCCTGAGCAAACAGTCGAGCAAGCAACTGATAGCCACAAAGCTGATACATATTCTTATCCGAAGCAATCCACTGATACGCCAGAGAGGGGGCAAAACGGAGGTGTTGCAACAGATGAAAAGCCAGCAGTTCAGCCATCTCCTGCGTCCGAACACGCTCCATCCACACATCAACCAAGTCATTATCCATCCGTTCAGCAGGCATAATCAGCGTTGCCAACACCTGACATTCACGTATATCTTCCTTCCAAAGCTCAATGGCAAGGTCGTAATCTTTCCCGTATTCTGTTGCCATCTGCTGCAATTCAGGTACGGGAACGCCCCAGTTTATCTTATACTCAACACCCTTCTGTCGCATGGAATGGGATGCCACACCATTCATTAACAGGCGGAAAGACTGCTTTATCTCTTTGAGTTTCTCGTGTGTCTCTTCTGTCATATTGCTTGTTTTTAATGTCGTTTAATGGTCCATTCCTCGACGCTTATATATATAATAAGGTGGGAAAGGACTACAAAAGTACGTTATTTTTTTGATTCTTCATGGGTTTAGCGCCGTAAAAAGCAGTACACACAGGGGCAGAAGCGCTAAAACAGATACATAAAAATGCTTCAGTTTGCAAGCGGAATCACTTGACAATATAAACTATTTTACTTAACTTTGCGCTTTCATGCTATCATCACCATGCACGATACTTACGAAAACATAAACAAACCGTCAGCTTTCAAAGCACAAAAGCCATCAAAAATATGAAGATAATACTGGAGATTTTCCTAATAGCAAGTGCACTGTTTCTATATGGGTGCACCGTTTATGTAGTGTTTTTCTTCGTGAAAAACATATATCTGGCTATCAAAAATAAGAAAGATTTGGAGTTAAAACCCTTCATTCTGCGCATGGCAGTAGGTGCTATGCTGGGTGGACTGTTCGTCTATGGCGTGTGTAATCAACTCAGAATCAGTACGATTATGGGGCTATTGAGAGACATCTGCACCCAGTTCTAAGAACATTTCAACAAACAAAGAGAGCGCGATAGGAATCCTATCGCGCTCTTTACTTATTCTAATTGACTTGAAAAGTCTTGTTCTATGCTTGACTTTTGGTTCGCGCCTCACGGCGTTCCCCAATCATCTTGCATCATTGTTATCCTTAAAACCAATCTTACTTATTACCTTAACTAAACCTATTTAATGTTATCTGAACAATCTCTTTTGTTCTACCTTAAACTTAATAACTAAAAACCTAAATCTATTACTACTAACCTAAACAATCTTTTTATTTGTCTTTTGACGATGCAAAGGTACAACTGTTTGCGCACACAACAAAACTTTTACGCATAAAAAATCAGTTATTTAGCATTTTTTGATATGTATCAATACTCTTAAACACAACACTTTCGAGTCTCAATGGGGTTACTCTAACCCACTCTATAGCAGGAGAATGCCCTGCAACAAAGGGTTCCCAAACGTTCAAGACCCCATAAAAACAGATGCGAAAGGATGAACGGACAAGATACGTAACAGACTTATTCACGCTTTGACAGACAAGGAAAACACATAGGGTCATCGCCACTTGCAGGCATCATCATGCGCTTTCTCCCCTCAAACAGAGCAATAAACACATACGTCTCGTCATGCGCTGACAAGAGAATATACGAAGGAAAGCAACGTCTTTCCCCAGGATTTACTAACTAAGAAATAGTATTACAAAACGGAAGAGACCGCAAAAGCGAAATAAAGAGATATCACATGAAAATCGTATTTGTAACCTATTCAAACACAAAGGGTTACAAAGAGGCTTGTAAAAGGGCGTCTTTTGCACTTCAAAAGGGCACCTTTTACCATGCAAAAGGGCATGTTTTACATCGTAAAAGGGCGTCTTTTACAATGCAAAAGGGCGTAGATTGAAAAACGAATGGGAAATAAATTGACAACGAAACGTCTTTTAATAGAATCTGATCTCCGTGATAATCATTGATCCAACGGCTGCATTGAGCTTCTTGATGAGCTCCGTCTGCATCATACTAAGGTCGGCACGCAAGGCAGGATTGATGATTTTCACGAATAAAGTCTGGTTTCTTATGAACTTCTCCTGCGTATATCGTGCCACAGTCTGCCCTGCCACAGTGTCCCAAGCATCAACCAATCGCTTCTGAAGGAGCGGCGTTTCCAATCCCTCCTGTCGCAGAAAGCTGTTGAGAACAGCATCCAATGCTTGCACTTTACGCCTAAACATGCTTGTCCTCCCGCTCATTTATCTCGCCATTCTCAACTGAGAAGAGCTTATAACTGAACCCACTACCCTGCAGAATCTTATCTAAATGGTCACGATTGGTGTCGGTTATGAAGATCTGACCAAAGTCATCGCCCGACACAAGACGTACAATCTGCTCCACTCTACTACTGTCTAACTTGTCAAAGATATCATCCAAGAGCAGCAAAGGGGTGTTATTACCTGCCGTACGACGCAGAAAATCAAACTGAGCGAGCTTCAATGCCAGCACATATGTCTTGTTCTGACCCTGACTTCCCTCCCTTTTCATTGGGTAACCACCCAGTTTCATCACCAAATCGTCCTTGTGAATGCCATGAAGAGAGTAGCCCATGATACGGTCTTTGGCACGATCCCGCTGGATAACATCCAACAACGGACCACGCTGACAGTGTGATACATACTCCAATGTCACCTGTTCACGGTCGCCAGAGATGGTCTGATAGATACGCTGAAACACTGGTGTGAGTTCTTCAACAAAGGCTGCGCGCTTCTGATAGAGCGTCTCTCCATGTTCAGCCATCTGCATTTCAAGCAGTTCCAACAGTGTTCCGTCGGGCTCATCCTCCTGTTTCAGCATACTATTACGCTGCTGTAACGCCTTGTTATAGCGTGTCAGCGCATCCATATACAGGTTATCATACTGCGAGATGACCACGTCCATCAGTCTTCTTCGCTCCTCACTGCCCCCTTCAATGAGGGTTGCATCGGCTGGAGAGACGAAGATCAACGGTACAAGACCAATGTGTTGAGAGAGTCGTTTATACTCTTTCTTGTTCCTTTTGAAATGCTTTTTCGTACCACGTTTCATCCCACAATACACCTGTTCCTTCTCTCCTGCATCCGAAACATAGTCCCCCTCCAACACGAAATAGTCGGCATCATGACGCATAACCTCAGAATCCTTTGGGTTGAAAGCACTCCTACAGAACGAGAGATAGTACACTGCATCCAGCAGATTCGTCTTTCCTTCACCATTATGACCGATAAAACAATTCAACTTAGCCGACAAATCAAGCGTTGCCGTCTGTATATTCTTATAATTAATGATGGAGAGTTTCTTTAATTGCATAGTTGCAAAGATACCCCTTTTCCCTCCAATAAAAGAAAAAAGTCGTTGATAAATTTCAATATGTGCGACTTTTTGATTAATTTTGTCGCGCTATTAAGCACACCTTATATTATAGAATAGAATAAAAAACATCATAATCAAAATGGCAAACAAAAAAGAACAGGGTACATACGAAGAGACCCTTAACAATTCTGAAGCCGTCTTCTTGAAGTACAAGAAGCAAATCTTTATCGCAGTGGCTGCCGTCATCATCGTCATTGCAGGTGTGATTCTTTATAAGAATTACGTATCCGCTCCACGTGAAGCTGAGGCAAGTACGGAGCTGGCAAAGAGCCAAACGCTCTTCAATGCACAGCAGTATGACCAGGCATTGCCAGGTTTCCAGAAGGTACAAAGCGACTATAGCAGTACTGATGCAGGCAACCTTGCCAACCTTTACATAGCACTCTGCTATGCACATCAGGCTAAACCAAACTGGGCAAAGGCTTTGGAATATGCTGAGAAGTTCAATACTTCAGATGATGAAATGATTAGTCCTGCTTCACAGATGGCACTCGGTGACATCTATGCTAACAATAATCAGAATGACAAAGCAGTTGATTGTTTCAAGAAAGCTGCCGACATGGCAAACAAAGAAGCAGCTGATAACATCAACTTAAGCATTGCTCCTTTGGCATTAAAGAAGGCTGGTATCCTCCTCGAAAGCGAAGGAAAGAAGGCTGAAGCACTTGAGATTTACAAGAATATCAAGAAGACTTACGTCAATGCTCCTATCTATCAGGAGATTGATAAGTACATAGAACGCGCTTCAAACTAATCCTTTATGGCTACAGAGCTTCATCATTTATCCGACTACGATGAGCAAAGTGTTCCGGATGCAAGCAACATGTGCTTCGGAATTGTCGTGGCTGAATGGAACCCAGAGGTAACAGGTGCACTGCTCGATGGCGCTGTTAAGACACTGGAAAAGCATGGTGCCATCCCTGAAAACATCCATATCAAAACCGTTCCGGGCAGCTTTGAGCTCGTATATGGTGCACAACAGATGACAAAGAACGATGGTTTCGATGCCATTATCATACTTGGAAGTGTCATTCGGGGCGAGACTCCACACTTCGACTACATCTGTCAGGGCGTGACTTATGGTATTGCGCACCTCAATGCCACACAGAATATCCCCGTTATATACGGTCTTCTCACCACCAATGACCTGCAACAGGCGAAAGATAGGTGCGGTGGCAGACTCGGAAACAAGGGAGATGAATGTGCTATTGACGCTATTAAGATGGCGAAATTCTAAGCATTTGATACATTTATAACGCATAAACAAAAGGCAGCAGAACACGGAATAACATCCGTTCTGCTGCCTTTTTTGTTCCATTTGGGTAAGTATTATATCTCATAATACCCTGAAAAACTATTGAATACCACTAAGAAAATAAAGCAACCAGTATCCCCCTAAGAATGCTCATTCACCATGAATATCACAGCATCATTGACTTTCCACCACTACATTCCCCAACTTTCATTTCAAATTAAAGGCTGAATGAACAACTCTAACTTTATATTTCATAGCCCCAAAGTGGTATCATTCACAACTCGATCAGCACCATCCAACCCTTAAAAAGAACTACAACACCCGTTCTGGATGCTTCAATTCATCAATCAACAAGTCTACTTCCGTACGTGGATTATGCTTATCGAAATCTGTTCGTTGGGCATATCTCCCTCGAATCTGGCGTGCCCACGCACAAGCTTGCTCCTCATTTCCATACTCTTTTAGATGCTTTAAAATGTCAGTAGAAGCCTTATCATATTTGTAAGTCCGCTTTCCTGAAGCCTTCCTTACAACCGATTCTATCATACTGATATACTTCTTGCGTTCCACACCAGTACTAATATTCTGAAAATGTAGGCAGTACCACAATTCAAAAGATTCATTGCTCCAAGCGCATTTCATACCTTCTTTCTTTGCATCTCGAATCGCTTTAGTGAAGTCTATGAACTCATCTTTATCAAAGACAAGCCATATTCTGTCGAATTTCACTTGCCGTCTAGACTCCAATTCATCCCGCATCTTCACAGCTTCAGCCACCAATTGGCACGTTCCTCTTCCACATCCTTTGATAACAGAGCCTACTGTTTTCACTTCCGACCATCGGTCTTTGATAAAAGATCTAAAGTAATTCGGCTCTGTATCAGTCCCTTCACATACTATCAAAAAGCGAGCATAGACGGCTCTGTCACCTTGTTTTCGCCCCCTACTAACCAAAGGTTTACGGTTTTTCATTATCTTTCTCATGGTTATTCAAAGCTATTTTATCGGATGAAAGGGATTGCTCCGTAACGCCCATTGATGTAATCATTCTCGATATCACGGTCGTTTCGCACCTTGAAATCAAGCAAAGAATAAAGGTCACTCGCCTCCGTTGCATCCTTTTCAGTAAACCAAATCTGATCCCTACGCAGATACTTCGTATCAAGTAAGTGCGTATCATGCGTTGTAAAGACAAGCTGTGCACCATGCGGATTGGTCTCCTTATCCATAAACAAACGCACAATTGCGCGCGTCAACATGGGATGAAGCTTGGCATCCAGTTCGTCAACAAAGAGCACATTACCGCCCATCAACGTCTTAAAGATAGGTCCCGACAGTTTGATTATCTTGTTTGTTCCGTTCGATTCCTTATCGTTTGCACGGAAAGTTGTCTGACCAATAACAGACCCATCAGCACCGTAAACATGGTGTGTAGTCACCACTTCCATCACCTTATAATCACCAACTGGCTCTTGAACCATAAACGGGAAACCCGACAACTGCTCCGTTATCTCTTCCGGAACCTCTCTTTCCTTCACCTCAATATTGGTAAATCCCAAATCAAGCTTCTTGAAAAGCGTCATTGCCTCATCACAACCCTTAAGATGTTCCTCCAACATCTTGAGTGTAACATGCTCATATCCATCCTCATCAAGTCCCGATATGACATTGCAGCGCCTCACGTTCTTGATGAGCTTTTGCGATGTCTGACCGTTCAATTGTGCCACAAGTGAAAGGAAAAGTCTGTTTTCAGTCGTTGTAGACTCCTTTCCTCTCCCTTCAGGAAAGTAAGTAGCAGAGATGGAAAAGTCCTGCTTTTCCCTGCGGAAAAGATAGTGTTCCTTGGCTCCTGGTGCTATCTTACGTTCAAAAAGCCACTCCGCTTCAATCGTTTTGCGCGTATATTCAAATCCATATCTATAGACAGTATCCTCCAAAAGCAACTGAATTTCAAAGGTTGTAGGTGCTTCTGCCGACTTTTCATCAAGCAAGAACGGCTCATAAGCAATGCTTTCGTCTGGATTTAGTCGTACATTATTATTAAGAACACGCTTAAACGTTCCGAAAGCCTTGATGACATTGGTCTTCCCACTGGAGTTTGCTCCATAGAGAACGGCTACTGGAAGGAGGCGGAAGCCGTCTCTTTCGATAACTGAATCAGAATGTTCCTTGATCTGTCCTGCTTCCATCTGAAGGCTCTTTGTGTCCCTAAAGGAACAGTAATTACCAAAACTGAAATTGATAAGCATAGTATTTTCCTTTCTGTTTTATCTGCCACAAAGGTATGAATTATTTTTGGTTTTATCCAATTTTACGAGATTTTTTCTCAAAATATCCATCATTTTACTATTTATTTTACACTTATCTGTATTTTAAGGGGTAATCATATGGGTGCTGGAGGACGTGTATTTGTCTGACGAGCCCAAACGACTTGCCCGAGTAGGAGGCTCCTTTATGATTCCCTTGTCAGCCCTTCCCTGACATGGGACACAAGCATTCAATTGTAAAAGAGATTCATATTAGAAAATAAAAGGGCGTCTTTTGCATTGTAAAAGATGCCCTTTTACGTTGCAAAACATGCCCTTTTACACATCAAAAGGTGCCCTTTTGCAACGCAAAAGAGCACCTTTTAGAACGCCATTTGTAACTGTTTGATTATCTATAGGTTACAAAGACGATTTTTATCTGTTTTTGTTTATCATACCATCACAGCCCTTAAAAACCTGTAAAGTTATTTTCGAACTAAACAATCCTTATCGTCTTGCGAGAGAAAGGAGGACTGACGGGCAACTGTTCTTACGCCTTTTTCGATGCAGTGACATACGACTTGCGGTCTATTTTCCCATTGAAGGTACGGCGGATAGCCGTGGACTCTTCATAGAGAAGTGGCACTTTATAGGCTTCAAGTTTCTCTTTAAGGAACAGAATCAACTGTTTCTTATCGTAATTAGTATGTGGTACGACTATCAACTTCACCACTGTACCCATCACAGGGTGCTCAGCTGGAATGCAGATACAGTCTTTCACACCGTGAAAAGCCAACGCCGCATCCTCCACTTCAGACGGTGCGACCTTGTATCCGCCCACATTGATGGTGTCATCGCCCCTACCCTGCAGGCGCAAACGCCCTTCATCATCAATGAAACCCAAGTCGGCTGTCGTCACAACACCGTCTTGCAACACACGCCGCGTAGCC
>ERZ773013.2180-NODE-2180-length-10924-cov-6.161008_pt1 | contig 10924 bp, 6 predicted proteins | sample MGYA00511670_ERZ773013 | MGnify/ENA primary metagenome ERZ773013 (study PRJEB29015, sample SAMEA2738120) | human oral metagenome | biome: human oral; feature: human-associated habitat; material: saliva | place: China | collected 2257 ...
AACTCTCAAAAGGTATTTATATTGTTAAGTGCAGAGATAAGCAAGGTACAGTTTCCACAAAGAAATATACGATTTATTAATTCGTAGACAAAAACAAAACACGATTCAATATGATTAAAAGAATATATATTCTGTTACTCGCCATCGTTGCTACATTCTGCTGTTCAAACCGTCTTTATGCCGAATATTATAGCCTCGCACCTTCTGCTGGAAGCAAGGTATATGTACCCATCAACGCCAGTAGTGGCAAGGGGAAACTGTCCGTAATGAACTATGGTAATAGCATAGTTCTCAACTTTGAATATAAGCTATCTTTCCAAGGAACAGTTCTATTGGAGAAAAAACATATCATGAAAGAGCCACTCCGTCACATGGATGTGGCAACTGTTGAAATAGATGTGCCGCCCCATAACCAGCTTTCGGAAACAGAATTGCAAGTAGAAATTACGAAAGTTAATGGCGAAGTTAACAGAGCTACTATCCCATACGCCACCATTCCCAGAGTTACAGTTACACAAGTTCCTCACAGAAGAGTTGTCGTTGAAGAATATACAGGCATGTGGTGTCAATACTGTCCGCGCGGCATTGCTCTCATGGAGAATCTGGAAAATACATATCCCGATGACTTCATAGGTATCGCCATTCATGTGTCCGACCCTCTAAAATGTGCTGACTATGCTTGGAACGCAGCAAAAGTTCAGAACTACCCCACGCTCCAAATGAACAGAAGTCGCACACTGACATACTACACCGGCACGAGTGAATTTGACGAGGAAAAGGCGATGGGAGCCGATATGGACATTGACGTCTCCGCACAATGGGACAAGCAGAAAGAAAACATAACAGTAATGCCAAGTGTCACCTTTCGCGTCTCCCCAAAAGAGTCTGCATACGCCGTGGCCTATGTGCTGACGGAAGACGGAATGACAAAACCCTCGTGGAAGCAAAACAACATCTTCGCGGGCGACGCCAGCCTCCGTGGTATTTCAGCAGAACTGGATAAGTTTATCAATGCTCCATTTGCGGTAACAGGTCTCCCCAACAACTTCACAGCAATTGCAGCAAAAGGCGTTTACACTCCTACCGAAGAAGACTATATCAAGACTCCCATAGAAGTGGACAAGAGACAAAGTTTCGAGCACGTGTTCAACATCTCTAACAACAACCTACTGCAAGACAAATCGAAGCTAAAAGTGTGCGTGCTGCTCATTAATCTGAACACAAAGAAAATTGAGAACGCCGCTAAATGCAGCATAACCGATGCTATCTCCACAGGCATTATCTCTACAACAGAAGAACAGAAACGCACTGTTGAAATAGCTCGCTACACGCTCGATGGTCGTCGTATCCAAGCTCCGCAAAAGGGCCTCAACCTCGTGAAATATAGCGATGGTCGTGTGCGCAAAGAAATCGTGACACGCTAAGACTTCCCGAGAAAAACAAAAAGATATTTTCTCTAACACATACTCTTACAAATAGTGTCCCTAAAAGCTTATATACTTTTAGGGACATTTCTTTTTATCTGAAAACTCCGATTCTCTATACAAAAAAGCAGCATGCGTTCACTCTCCTGAGAGGCTAAAACACCAAGCATGATTGGCTACCAATTGTTTTGAAAAGAATATCTCACTCTTAATAAGTATAGGGCATTCAATCAGATCTGACAATGCAAAATTAGAGGGGGTTTGATGTTATTCCAAGAGGTAGGGATATTGTGGGAAGTATAGGGAAATGCAAGGAAATCAGCGACTATCAAAAACGCTCAATATACATTCTAAAAGTAGACTATTTCGGGCAAATACACATTGTTTCTCAATCATCATTGATTGTTTAAGAGATTCCTTTTGGTATCCTCGCACAGGAAAAACTATTTTCAATAGCTTGAAAGTTCCATTTTTCTTCGTTTTATTCATTATAAGTTCATAACTTTGTAATCAATATCAAGATAAATAATCATCCGATGGGACAAAAGAAAGAGCACAGCAACCTGATTAAGGAGCATTTGAAGAAGCGAGGTATCACCCAAACATGGCTCGCCAAAGCGTTAGGCATGAGTTTCAGCATCACCAACGCTTATGTTTGCAATCGCAAGCAACCCAACCTCACTATTATCTTCAAAGTGGCAGATATCCTTAATATCTCACCAAAAGAATTAATAAAATAGAAAGTTTATGAGTACTAAATTTTTCAATAATACTATTAACAATACTCTCTTTAATAAATTTAAGGGAATAGCTGATGGGATGCCAAACTTCCACTCTTTCCTTGCAGTCGTTGGTTATTTCCGTTCGTCTGGCTACTTCAAATTACGCAAAGAATTGGCAAACGTACAAGACATTAAGATTCTTGTGGGAATCAATATTGATAGCATTTTCAGAAAACATAATCAGGCATTGCTAATGCTTGATGGTGACGATGAAGCCAGAGAAATTTACACAAAGGACTTTATACAAGATGTCAAGGATGCTCAATATTCACCTGATGTTGAAGATGGAATTCTTCAACTTTGTGATGACATTGTTTCGGGCAAGTTACAGATGCGCATTCACAAGTCAAAGAATCTTCATGCCAAGTTTTATCTGTGTCTGCCCCAGAATTTTAGTCCCAACACAGACGGATGGGTGTTGATGGGGTCGTCTAACATTTCAGATTCAGGATTGGGCATAACTCAGCCGCCTCGATATGAGTTGAATGTTGCCATGAAAGACTATGACGATGTGGCATATTGCAAGAATGAGTTTGAAACGCTCTGGAATGAGGGGATACCCATTACAGCCGAAGATATTGAGCGAATCCGAAAAAAGACTCATCTTGAAAATCTTCCTACTCCATATGGAATCTTTATGAAGGTCTTGATAGATGCCTTTGGTAATCAGGTTGAAGATGATTTTACACTTGATATGCCAAAAGGCTATATGCAGTTGAAATACCAGAAAGACGCAGTCATTCAGGGATTTCAGATGCTAAAGGAGTACAATGGTTTCTTCCTTGCCGATGTGGTAGGTACAGGTAAGACGATTGTGGCAGCCATGATAGCTAAACGTTTTGTCGAGGAAAATGGCAAGAATACCAAGATCCTCGTCATATATCCACCTGCTGTCAAAGAAAATTGGCGTGACACATTTAAGGACTTTAGTCTCACAAAATATACTCAATTCGTCACAAATGGCAGCTTGAACAAAATCATTGAAGGGAGTGACAATTACGATGGGCCGGAAGAATTTGACCTTGTAATTGTTGATGAAGCACATAATTTTCGTACAGACACGTCTGGTCGATACGATGATTTGCAACGTATATGTAAAGCTCCACGTATCAATGAGGGACTGATAGAGGGTATACAAAAGAAAGTTATATTGTTGTCTGCCACGCCACTCAATAATCGTCCTGAGGATTTTCGTAACCTGATACTGTTATTCCAAAATGCTCGTAAGCCCACCCTTGATGGCATTACCAACATTACAACTTTGTTTCAGCCCTGGATTAAGCAGTATAATGACCTTATGCGCAAGCGTGGCAAGACTGACAACAGCGTGATAACCGCTGCTGCTGATAAAATTTATGAAGAAATGCGCACAAAAGTACTTGATAAAATCCTTGTCCGCCGAACTCGCAAGAATCTTTGGAACAACAATGAATACAAAGCAGATCTCAAATTGCAGAACATCCATTTCCCAAATGTTGAGCAGCCAAATGAATGTATATATCAGCTGGATGAGGAACTGAGCGAACTGTTCTACAATACTATTACAATACTTACCGATACACCTGACGAAGACAACCCTAATGGTGTGGGATTACATTTTGCGAGATACCGCGCCATTGAGTACATTATTGGTGAAAGGGCTTCGAAGTATCGTAATGCAATGCAGTTTGCTCGTGTATTCTCTGGTATTTTCCGTGTTCACATGGTAAAACGACTTGAAAGCAGTTTTTATGCTTTCAAAAAGTCACTGCATACATTCTTGCGAATCACCAACGATATGATTAAGATGTGGAATGAGGACAGTATTCTTATTGCACCTGAAATAGACGTAAAGGGAATGATGGCTAACGACATAGAATTTGATGTTATTATCGAGAAAGCACTAAATCACGGCTATGACAAAACTGACATTCTTTTTACTCAAGCAGATTTTAACCAAGATTATATCAAGAAACTTCGTGAGGATGCAGAAAAGCTTGAAAGACTGACAGCCCTTTGGGATAAAGTTGAAAAAGATCCGAAATATGACCAATTCAAAGAGCTTCTTGAATCTGATTTGATGAGCCATACGAAAGTCATAAATGGCAAAAGGGTGGAACTCAACAAGGAAGGCAAACTTGTTATTTTCTCAGAAAGTGTTGACACTATTAACTATTTAGGTGACAGACTGAAAAACGAGTTACACCGAACAGACGTACTTGTTGTCAGTGCCTCCAACAGAAAAACTGTTTTGAATGATATCCGCGCAAATTTTGATGCTAATTTTTCTGGCGAAAAAGAAGACAAATTCAATATCATTATATCATCAGACGTACTGGCAGAGGGTGTGAATTTACATCGTTCAAATATTATTGTCAATTATGATTCTCCATGGAATGCAACACGTTTGATGCAACGTATTGGTCGCGTAAATCGTATAGGATCCACATCTGACCACATATATAATTATATGTTTTATCCATCTAAGGATGGTGATAAACAGATACAACTCTATACCAATGCGCTTATAAAATTACAAGGGTTTCATTCTGCACTCGGCGAAGACGCACAGGTTTATTCACGAGAGGAGATGTTGCGTGAATTTCAGCTCTTTGATGATAAAGTGCGTGATAACGTTGACAAGCAACTTGAACTTTTACGTGAAATACGTGAGCTTTATGCAAAGAACAAAGAACTTTACAACAAAATAAAGACTTTACCTTGCAAGAGCCGTACGGTTCGTTCGGCTGCACATCGACCACATGATATCGCCCCGCAATCTACCATTGTATATATTACCACAGGACAACGATCGCAGTTCTATCGAATAACAGGAAACGAAGCCCCTATACAAATAGAGTTCTTGCAAGCAGCTGAATGGTTACGTGCAAAACAAGATGAGACGATTGGCAATATGGAGGCAGTTAAAGATGCTCATTATAAGCATGTGCGTAAGGCTTTCGATGTCTACGAGCAGGAAACTTCGGTAGTTGAGACCACGGAGATTTCTATTGCTGAGAAAAAGAAAGACAAAAATGCTATCACTGCATTAGCATTCTTACGTGAAATGAAACGTATGTTCGATTCAGATGATATATATACCAAGATACAAGTAATAGAGAAATATGTCAATGAAGGCATTTTCTCAAACCTCACATTAAACCTAAATAGGTTGAGCCGAGAGTTAAACAAACAAAAGAAAACGGTTCAGTTGGCAACTCTTAAACCGATGCTTTCAATGCGATTGGAAGGATTGTATGACCATTACTATATCAACAAGGAAAGAAATGAGATAGAGAGTCTATATCAACAATCAGAAATAATCACATCTGAAACGTTCGAGTAAGCGAGCACAAAGAAAACCTATTTTCTTTGCCGAGTGTGAGGATGCTCAATGATAAATTAAAAATTCGAATAAATTATGATATACACAGCAGAACAGCTCAGAACTATATTTCAAAGCAAATTTAATCTGAAAGAATGGATACTTTTTTTAACTGATTTCATAGGGGCTAAGACCATTCGTCAAGTGCCGGAGCAATTGGAACTTGATCCCTCAGAAGGCAAGGGCTATTACATTGGACAGAAAACGACAACCGATAATTACGAAATCGGTCTGTTCTATATTCAAACTAATTCTTCTGTCGAAAATCGCCGTGTTGGATTGCGTCAGATAGTGAAACCTTATCTTCGCTATTTAGTCGATGCAGCTTTGGTTGTTTTCGACGATGGAAACAACTGGAGACTATCTTTTGTGTGTGATATTAAGGGCGAAAGAACTTCTCCGAAACGATATACTTTCGTGTTCGGTGAAAGCGGCAACTACTATAATACAGCCGTTAGGCGTTTTAACGAACTACAGAACAAGGAAGTGAATTTCGCCAACCTAAAGGAGACTTTCTCAGTAGAAGCCCTATCGAAAGATTTCTACACGAATTTGTATTCTTGGTATCAATGGGCGTTGTCTGATGAAGTTAATGTTACTTTTCCCAACAATCCTGATACTGAAAAGGATGACAGGGAGAATATGAATGTTAAGTTGATACGACTCATAACACGCTTACTATTCGTATGGTTCATTAAACAAAAGGGGTTAGTGCCAAATAATATTTTCGATATAGAGCAATTAAAGAAAGTTCTTGTTGATTTTAATCCATACGCAACTAACAATGGAAACTACTATAACGCCATCTTGCAAAACCTTTTCTTTGCCACACTAAATTGTGCTATTGTTGATGAAGAAGGGAACTCGCGACAGTTTGCAACAGCCAAGTCTGCGCGTGATACTCGCAATCTGTATCGTTATGCTGAAATGTTTAGTATTTCAGAAAGAGATGTGGTCAAGATGTTCGCCAAAGTACCATTTCTCAACGGTGGATTATTTGAGTGCTTGGATAAACCTAAAGGGTTATATCTAAAGCAGGAGTACGATGTGCTATATGATGGTTTCAGTCGCAATGGAACGCGTTCATCTAATGGGAATTTTAAATATCGTGCATTTATTCCAAATATTCTTTTCTTTAATGATGACGAGATACACCCAGGTCTTATCACCTTGCTGAACCAATATAACTTCACCATAGAAGAAAACTCTCCTACAGATGCAGTAGTTTCGCTTGACCCAGAACTGCTTGGACGTGTTTTTGAAAACTTATTGGCAGATTTCAATGAAGAAACGCATGAGTCCGCACGAAAATCCACAGGCTCATTTTACACACCACGCGAGATCGTTGATTATATGGTGGATGAGTCTATTAAGAATTATCTTCTTGGAAAAGATAATTTAGGCATTGATACAAATAGCCTGAATGAATTATTCGTGAAGAAAAGTGTACCAACTAATTGGAATTCCAACACATGTAATAATGTTGCTGAAGCTCTGAAAAAAATCAAAATACTTGATCCTGCATGTGGGTCTGGAGCCTTTCCTATGGGCTGTCTCCATCGAATTGTTGAACTGGAAGAAATACTATGTAAAAGCAAGATAGACAGATACAGCCTTAAATTAACTATTATAGAAAATTGTGTATATGGCGTGGATATTCAGCCTATTGCCATGCTTATTTGTAAATTACGTTTCTTCATCTCTCTTATCTGCGAACAGACTAATGTGGACTTCAATAGTCCTGAAACTAACTTCGGCATCAACACTTTGCCTAACCTTGAAACAAAGTTTGTTGCGGCAAACTCGCTTATCAGTGCTGACATCAGAAGTTATGAAAATGATTGGACTGCTGACGAAAAACTTTCTCAACTTAAGGAGGAACTTCTCAACATACGAAACGAACACTTTTTGGCAAAAGGAAGAAAAGCGAAAAGACAAAGTCAGCGTATGGATGAGGCTAAGCGAGAAGAAATAATGAATTACATAGTAAAACACTCCACTCAACCTGATGTCTCTGTGATTTCCATTTTAGAAAAAGAAGTTGAGCATTTACGAGTTAATCTCAAAGAATATGAAAAGGAAGTGTGGGTTGACAAAACTCGTCCAGCCGAGGTGACCCTGTTTGGTGTGGTTGAATCGCCTGATGCGATATTCCGTGAGGACATCAATAAGAAAAAGCGTGATAAACTTAACACCCAAATACGCTCTCTTGAGAATAGCATCAAAAAAGAAAAAAGTAAAGGAGAAATCGTAGGCTTTGAGGCTGCCGTAAAACAAATAACAGAATGGAACCCCTATGACCAAAATTCTGTTTCAACATTCTTTGACCCGGAGTGGATGTTCTGCCTCAAAGGAAAATTTGACGTGGTGATAGGTAACCCACCATATATTTCTACAAAGGGTGTAACAGTAGAGGATAAAAAACGTTATGAGAAAGAATTTGGCTTCTCAGATGATACATATAACTTATTTACTTTCAAGGGGCTTTCTCTTTGTAAGGAAGGTGGGGCACTCAGCTATATTACCCCTAAAACTTTTTGGACTACACAGACCAAGCGCAATATGCGTGACCTCATTTTGTCAAAGCGAATAGATTATATCTTTGATACGGCTAATCCTTTTGAGGCCGTAATGGTGGATACTTGTATAACCCAGACTACAAATATTCCTATGCCTGAAGAACATAAGGTTCGTTTCTTCGATGGGACTAAAGACCTCGCAGCCCCGTTACAATATGCACCAATTAAACAAAGTGTGTTTCTTAACACGCAAAACTCTGTCATCTTTAAACCTACAGCCTTGAATCTGCGTATATATGAATTGTACGGACAAAAGGTTAAAGAACTATTTGATAAATGGTGGGATAAAATAGAAACATCAAAGAAGATCGCAAAGAACCAAAAGGAGCTCGAAGCTTATCGTGCCAGTTTAAAGCCAGGAGACGTTGCACTTTTGGGATGTCTTACAGAAGGTGGCCAAGGACTTGCTACAGCTAACAATGGAAAATACATTGCCGTTAGACGTTCTACGAAATGGGCTAACAATATTATCGAGTCACGGCCGAAGAAACTATCCGCAGCTATAAAGCTGAAAAAAATCCAAGTACCTCAAATGAAAGGTTTTGCTACTGAAAAGGAATTCCTTGAAACTCTTTCTGAGAAAGAAATTGCAACATTATTTGATACTCTAAAAGAGCAATATGGGCGTGATATTTTCGGGCAAGGCTACATCTATAAGATTATAGAAGATAACGAGATGGCTAATATTGACGAATTAACCAAGGATGAGAAAGAAAATGGCATTGACACATCAAAGAACTATTATGTTCCTTACGACAAAGGGGATAAGGATGGCAATCGCTGGTATCTCGAGACACCTTTTGCCATTGCCTGGTCCAAAGAGAACGTCCAGTTTTTGAAGACTAATTCTGGAAAGAAGGGTGAAGGTATGCCAGTCGTCCGCAATCCCCAATTCTATTTTAGGGAGGGATTGTGCTGGAGTGATATAAATACTACTTTTTTGAAATGTCGCAAAAAAGAAAAAAGTATTCATGATGTTAAAAGTATGAGCATTTTCGGAGTTTTTGATTCAGTTGAAGAAGACTATATCATTACTCTTATCAATTCTACTTTTATTAGTTATTACGTTGATAATTTTGTTAACAACACTCAGACATTCCAAATAAACGATGCGCGACAATTACCAGTCATTATCCCTAGAAAAGAAGAGAACGAACAGGCTGTAAAGTTTGTTACGAAAGCGATTCGAATAAAGAAAGGTGCTGTATTAGATAACGAATCACTTGACACCATTCAAAAAGAAGTTGACTTATATGTTGAGAAGTTGTATCATCTTTGAAGAAGGAGGGATTTTGTTGGAACAATGTACTCAATCCTAAAGCAAGGTTACTGAAGGCAAAATTAAAGCTTGCATCAGTTAATGACGTCGGGGCGATGTCTTTAATGCCAATCTTGCCAGAACTATCAAGTAAGTTCATTATAGGTCTACTAAATTCAAATCTAATATTTGATTATTATCGTGAGTTTGTGAATTGTACCGTTAATATCCAAATCAACGACATTAGGCAGATACCGATTGTTGTGCCCCAGATGGTAGAACTCAAAACGTTTGAATCACTTGTAGATAAGGCTATTAGTATCAAAAAGTCTGCTTTAGAAATAGACTCTGAAACAGACTGTATTGATACTAATCTACTACTCGTCGAGAATGAAATTGATAATGCTGTGCTGTCACTATATCGAATATAATTTGAGTACAGCTTTGTCAAGCTCTGATTGCTTGTCATTAAGTTTTTCTTTTACCATATCGGTAGAAAAAGCAGAAGAAAAAGAGGCTTTCTTAGCAACAATGGAGGCTTCGCTGATTTCCTTGAATATCTCTAATTCATGAGGCGAAGGTATGATTATTGGTAGTTGACGAGCATCATTAATCTGGAAATGAGAGGTGTTATTGATGAAGTTATCTACATACAGACTTATAAACTCTGAGTTTATCAAGCTAACATAATACCAGTCAGGTAGTTCTGTCATCGTAAAAAGGCTCATGCTTAATACGTCGAATACTCCATCTGTTTTGATTCTTGCCTTCAAATAGGTAGAGTTAACATCTATCCAACAAAATCCCTCCCTAAAGTAGAACGAATATCCCTGATATCGAGCTTTAGGGTCAGTCTTCAAAAACTGGACACTATTAATAGATTCCTCTTTCCCATCTACCATTAACAGATTTTGTCGGCAATCTTATTTCTGTATATGCAAGATACCTGTATAAGGTTCCTCTTGCAACCTTTATTTTTTTAGCAATAGCTGGTATGCTAACACCTTCGGATAACTTCTTTAATATATAGTCATGCTTTGCTAAACACTTAGAATTAAGTTGGTTATTCCTTCTTCCATAACCTCGTCCTATTTGTTTTCCTTCTGATTTCAACCTTGCTAAAGCCTCTTTGGTGCGCTGGCTGATAAGGTTACGTTCTATCTCGGCAGACAGTCCGAAAGCAAAGGCAAGAACTTTGCTCTGAATGTCATCGCCCAGACGATAGTTGTCCTTGATGGTCCAGACGCGGCACTCCTTAGTCATACATATATTAAGAATTTCCATTATCATAAATAAGTTACGCCCAAGCCGGGACAATTCACTGCAAATGATAATATCATCTTTATCCACTTTTTTTAGTAATTTCCCCAGCTGACGTTTACTATAATTTTTAGTACCGCTAATAGTTTCTTCTATCCAGTCGTCAATGGAAAGATTTTGATGTTCACAAAAGTTGCTGATTTCGAAGCGTTGATTTTCCACTGTTTGCTTATCGCTGCTTACTCTAATATATCCGT
>ERZ773013.2184-NODE-2184-length-10914-cov-2.346164_pt1 | contig 10914 bp, 8 predicted proteins | sample MGYA00511670_ERZ773013 | MGnify/ENA primary metagenome ERZ773013 (study PRJEB29015, sample SAMEA2738120) | human oral metagenome | biome: human oral; feature: human-associated habitat; material: saliva | place: China | collected 2257 ...
TGTGATGGCCCATTCGAAGAAGACACAGCTGGCGATGCTTGTGAGCAAGACGACCAGTGAGCCGAGTCCGAAATAGCACAGCGTCACGATGACCGTGGGAATGAGGGCTATCAGCACGCCGTACATATTGCGCTCTACACTGTCAGAGCCATGCGCGTGGGGAGACAGCGAGACGATTAATTTTCCCATATATTATATGCTTTATAGATAGTAAAGTTTGTTGTTACTTGGATGCGGGGCGGACGGCCACAAGGGCCGTACCCTGCAAAATGGCATGTTATTTCTTTGCCCGTGCCTTGATACGTCCCATGACGACGCCTTTACCTTGTGAGATATTGTCGAGGAGGGGACGATGGGAAGGACAGGTGAACTGGCAGCAACCGCAACTGATACAGTAAGTGACGCACTCCTGTTCCAGCTCGTCATACCGCTGGTTGGCAGCGAGGGTTGCAAGGAGATATGGCTCCAGTCCCATCGGGCAAGCCTGTACGCACTTGCCGCAGCGGATGCAGTTCTGTACCGCCTTGCGGTGAGCATCACTGCCGGAGAGCACGGTCACGGAGTTGGTACCTTTGCAGACGGGTACGTCGAGACTCACCACGGCCTTGCCCATCATCGGTCCTCCGGCCAGTACTTTATTGTCGCCTTCGGGCAGGCCGCCGCAGGCATCGATGAGCTGGCGGAACGGAGTGCCGATACGTACGAGGAAGTTGCCGGGGTTCTTGACAAGCTTGCCCGTCACGGTGGTATAGCGCTCGAGGAGCGGCTTGTGTTTCATCACGGCCTGGTAGACGGCAAAGGCGGTGCCGACATTCTGGACGAGGGCACCGACGTTGACGGGGATGGCGGGGGGTGGCGGCACCTCACGGCCGTTGACGGCGTTGACGAGCTGCTTCTCGCCGCCTTGCGGATATTTCTGTTTCAAGGGTACGATGGTGACGCGGTCGTTGCCTTCGGTGAGTTTCTGGAAGAGTGCGATGGCCTCGGGCTTGTTCTCTTCGATGCCGATGAATCCTTTGTCGACCTTGGCCGCTTTCATCAGCAGGTCGAGACCCACGAGAATCTCCTTGGCGTGCTCCATCATCAACCTATAGTCGGAAGTGATATAAGGCTCGCACTCCACACCATTGAGGATGACGCACTCAGCTTTGGCCCCCGGCGGAGGACAGAGCTTGATGAATGTTGGAAAGCCGGCACCGCCCATACCCGTCACGCCGGCCACCTTGATGCGATTGACGATCTCTTCAGGGGTGAGTCCGGGGTGCTTGTCCAGTGTCTCAAGCGTGTCACTGCGGTCGATGCTCTCTTCCCACTCGTCGCCTTCGACATTGACGATAATGGCGGGCTTGAGATAGCCTGTAGCGTCGATGACGTTGTCTATTTTTGCAACCGTGCCCGACACACTGCTGTATACTGGAGCAGAGACAAAGCCACCGGCTTCGGCGAGGAGCGTGCCGACCTTCACTTTGTCGCCACGTTTCACCACGGCCTTGGCGGGAGCGCCGATATGCTGGGAGAGCATGAACACAGCCTGTGCAGGCAGTGCGGCCAGTTGTGTGGGGATGTCGGCGGTGAGCTTGTTCTCTTCGGGATGGATGCCGCCTTTCTTAAACGTGAACCATTTCATGCTTGTGCCTCCTTTCTCTCAGTGATCTTTCTTCCGCCGATCTGGATGATGGCGCCTGTGGGGCACTCGCTCACACATTTCGTGCAGAGGCGGCATTTGTTGTAGTCGATATAACTCAGGTTATTCTCAATGGTGATGGCGTCGAAGGGACAGGTGCGCTGGCACTTACCGCATCCGATACATGCCACCTCGCAGCCTTTGCGTGCCACGGCACCTTTGTCCTTGTTGATGCACTGCACGTAGATACGCATGCCGCGCGGTCCTTTCTTCCGCAGTTCGATGATGTGCCGCGGGCAGGCCTTCGCGCAGGCTCCGCAGGCTGTACACTTGTCTTCATCGACCTCGGGCAGTCCTGTCTCCGGGTTCATGTGGATAGCATCGAACTGGCAGGCACGCACGCAGTCGCCGCAGCCTAAGCAGCCGTAGCCACATGCTGTCTCTCCTCTGCCGGAGGCGTTGACGGCGGCACAGGTCTGCAGACCGTCGTACTCGACGATGCGCGGGCGGTGCTCACAAGTACCGTTACAACGTACTACGGCGACCATCGGCTCACTCTTTGTGGCCTCCATGCCGAGGTGCCGTGCTACCTGTGTCATAACGGCATCACCGCCGACAGGGCACCGCAGTCCCTCAATTGTTCCTTTGTCAGCTCCCTTGACAAGCGCCTCCGCCATGTTGGCACAGCCTGCAAAGCCACAGCCGCCACAGTTAGCTCCTGGAAGGAACGACGTGACATCACCGATGCGCGGATCGGTCTTCACGGCAAACTTCTTGGACACTGCATAAAGCAGGACAGCCGCTAAAAGGGCTATTAGGCCAAGAACCAATACCGCACTGAGAATATAATTCATAATGCTTATTGTTAGTTTCTTATTGCGATTCCGTTGATATAGTTAGTTTTTCGATATGTTGAAACTTACCTTCTGCGCTATGCGTGATCGGAAGAGGTAAAGTAATATGTAATAAGGCACGAGGATGGCGATAGAAGAAAAAGCTGCTGCACCATCACTCGCTGTGAGCAGGCGCACAAGGAAGAGCGTGGCGACCATGAGCACCAAAGGGATGCCATAACCTAACCACACAGCACGGTGCCCCGTCTGTGCATCCGTGCTCACACTGACACTCTCCCCGACATGATATCGCTGTGTGTCGTCGGTATAGACCTCTATCATTTTCTCCTGCTGCTCCGAGGCATTGCAGTGACCTGCCACTTTACAGGTGGCACAGGCGGCGGCTTGCGTAATGCGCACACTTACCTTGCCGTTACCCGCCGAGATCACAATGCCTTCGTGGTTGATGGTCTTATGGATATATGTATTCAAGAGTCGTTTTCGCTAATGTTTTCTTCATGCAAAGATAATTACATATTTCCATTTATGATAGAGATAGACATTAAAAGTTGCGGATTTTGAGACTTTATCCACTTTTTATGAACGGAATTAAAAGAAAAATAGTAAGAACGGAACCTTCTACGGTCGTTCTTTAATGATCTTGCCGTCTACCTCTTGCAGCCGTATCTCTTTAGATATCATACCGCTGCAGTCCTCATGCGTTGCATGCCACGATAGACGAGGTTACGGACAGAGGGGTAGTTCATCTTTAACTCTTGACAGACCGTGTCGTAGTCCTTCTCTTCTATATAATAGAGTTCGAAGGCCTTGCGCTGCCGAGGTGTGAGACATCCGAGGAGGTAGTCCACGCGCTTGTCGTTCTGGTGCTCTGTCTCTTCCTCAATCATCGACTCTTCGGCATCGTTGTGATCATAGATATCCATGGCATAATCCAACGATGTGTCGTTGCGGTAGCTCGCGCGCCGAAACTCATCAATGATGCGGTTGCGGAGTGACGAATAGAGAAATGACGGGATGGATGCAATGGGAATGACATTGCACCGTTGCAGGAATTTCAGGAAGACATCTTGCAGACAGTCTTTCACCAGTTCTGTATCCGACGTGAAGGTGAGACCGTATGCCATCAAACGTTGTTGATAATTCTCATAGATGCTGGTTGGCTGTTCCATATCTGTTCTGTAGATTAACGCGATTAGTTTTGTTATCGCAAAGTTAATCTATCCAAAAATTGATGGCATGGAAAAGCTGACAAAAAAATGGGAAAAATTGTTATTTCTCCCATTTCTTGTCCCTAAATAGCCTATTTGGCTTGCGGCCCGAAATATATTACCACCTTATCCGGATAATTTTCCTCAGTCTCCTTGATGGCGCGTTCTACGTCTTCCTGTCTTACCTTTCCTGTTCTTATTTTTCTCAAGTATTGTCTGGGGGCCATGCTGACGCCGCCCGGAGGAGCAAAAAGCCCCTTGGCATGGTAATACCACTGTTCGATACAGATGATATTGACAATCTTGTTCAGATCCTTGTCTTTGAGAATTGAGTCCTGCACGTCCTTCGTGGTGTTAAGTGCTACGGAGACGGGGTGGTGTGCCTTTTCCCATTCGCCGACGGTCTCGATCCAGAACTTCGTGAAATCGTACGGTCCAGTGTATTCCTCGCCGATGGAAAAGATGATGTTGGGGCAGTCGCCGAGTGCGTCGAGCGTCTTGAAGATATACTGCCGGTGCAACTGGCGCATCGTGCTGTCGTTGACATTATAGAAATAGGTAGCCATGAAGATGCGCTTGTCCCCGGCGAAGGGTACCGGTTCCGGTGTCCCCGTGTGGTTGATGTTGTTGGCCTCGCGCCAGGGACAGTCGACCCAGTGGGCCCCGGCCTCTAAGATGTTATGTTGAAAATACGACTGGTTGATGACCATGATACCCTTTGGAGCTGATTTCTGAGCGAGTTCGTGCACGCGGCTGAAGTACCATGGGTTGAGCTTTGTGAGGTCATACCGGCTCAGTCCGTCCCAGGCCTTCCCTTGTCCGCTGCGTGCAAAAGCCTGTTCGTAGAAAGGCGCCCACACGTCGCCGTCCTTGCGCCGTACACGTTCGTGGTCGTCACGTCGCCGGTCGTACCAGAGACCATAGTGCTGGTCAAAGAACCTCACACCACATGCCTGCAGATGGGCTACGACACTATCGATACGGTCGGTGGCGCCCTGTCCCTCCATCCCGGGGACGAAGCGCGTGACGGCATCGGGGAGCTTTGCCATGGTGGAGTAGCGGACACGCCCGTTCCACCAGGGACATTCAGCTTTACTGCCTATCAATGGCTTGCCGTTGAAGAGGATATTGTTGCCTTGCAGCGTATATTGCACAGAAGGTTGGCTCTTCACGGCCGGCTCTTGGTAAGCAAAATCCTTTGCTTTCACAGGTAAGACAGAGAGGCCTTCGCGGCTCCATCGCTCCATCGTCATCCTTGGCTCGTGGGCTTGTTGAGCGAGTTGCAGCGCCCGTTCGATCGTGGGACTACTTGTGGCATCGTCGTCGTCGCGCTCGTAGAGGCGGACGATTCTTTTCGCCAGGTCTATAGGAGATGTCTTATCGTTCTTGGCAGTGCTTGTTAGGCGTTTCTTCAATTGTTCGTGGAAGAGGCTGCGGGGCCTTACGTGGTCGTTGCAGGCCGTGAAGGTACCTGTACCGATGAACTGTCCCCAGCAGCCATGGGCATAGTTGCACGAGCCGTCGGGGAGACTGTCGGCACAGATGGCGGAGGCCGTACACTGATAGAAGGTACTATTTGTAGCGTTCCAGCCTATGCCATAGTCTTCCAGGCCAAGGTTACAGAACTTCAGATCATTACCGTCGATGTTGACATTGTCGAAGAGTACAGCTGATGCCATGCTGCCCGTTGATCCACTGTAGCCGAGACTCTCATAGCTGTCGCACTGTGAGAAGACGTTGGGTCCTGCTGCCAGCATCCCTACAGAAAAATCGTGGATACCGTGCTCAGAGTAGAGCCGTTGGAAGAGACAGCGCTCACCGAAGCACAGGAATGTGCGGCGCCGATAGCCGCCGACCTCTGATATGGGGTCGTAACTGCGGCAGTCTTCAACCGTGACCTGTGCTCCCGTGCGCTGGATAACCACGGCGCTACCTGCGAGATGGCGGAAGTCGATGCGGCGTACCCAGCAGTCGATGGCATTGGCGACATAAACACCGTCCCAGGCATGGTCTTCCAGTCCTTTGCTGTAGTCGGCAACGATCGACAGGTTCTCGATACCACAATCGTGTATGCGTCCCGGCCATACCATCTTTTTCCAATAACCATTGTTGCCCGTGGAGAAGGGCAGGGGAGCGAAGGAACCGTCTGCGCCCACAGTGCGTGTGGCCTCGAGGTCGATCTCTCCCGGATGCCATCCCCAGTAGCCTAAGTCACTGCCTCCACCGAAGTTGTTACAGTGCATCTTCTTGATCCATTCTTTTGTGGAGGGTTGTGCAAAGACGTACTCACCAGATCCGCTTATACCTTTTACAATATTGTCTTTCGCGTCTGTGTTGTATTGTCTGTTGTCGCTTCCTTCTATATAGACTACGGCTCCGCGGTCGACACCAGTCTTCAACAATGTCGTCTTGTCGGTACCACTTCCCCTGACGATGATTCCGTTAGTACGCAGCAGCAATGGCTTTCTCAGCACGAATGTGCCGGTGTCGAGGACGACAGCGCCTCTCAGCCTCGTCCGTTTGTCTATCTTCATCTTCGACAGCGCATCGATGGCGGCTTGGAGGCGGCGGCTTTGGTCGCCTTTCTGCCATCTGACAAACAACCGCGGGACGGCGGTGGGGATGGTGTCGTTGCATTGACGGTAGCCTACCCGACTGTAATCAAAAGACCATTGAGTCTGTGCTTTTAAGGCAACAGACCCAATGGCAAACAGAAACATATAGAGGAAGAACCTTCGCATGATTGAAATTATTTGTACCCTCGTTTCGACAGCCAGTTGTTGATGCGTCCTTTGTATTTGCCGAACCAGGCATGTTTTGCTTTGGCAGTTCCCGCATCGATAGCAAGCTCTCGCGCTTCCTCAAGCCAGGTGCGGATGCGTCGCTTCTCATTTTCTTTGAGGGTCGGGTATTTCTCAAGGTAAGCGCCGTAGGTACGCTCTACGACACCGTAGGTCATGCCGTCCTTGACCTCTGTGACCTGAGCATCGGTGAGATAGTTGGCAAGGTCGGCGGCAAAAGCGAAATGACGTTTGTAAAGCTCAGCCTGACGCGCTGTCTCATCCGTGTATCTCTGTTCGATGTCATTGATGAGAAAATAGCGGTTGCACACGATGGTGAGGACATTTGCTTTTGCATTTTTATCTTTCAGGTCGAGGGCATCGACAATCTTCGAGGATCGTGTAAGGATGGTCTGCACGTAGTCGTGAGGCCGTCCTGCACCGTCGAGCTTCACCTCCTGCGCCTCTGCCCTCATTACCATGCAGAGAACGAGACAGACAAGCAGCAGTTTATGTGTTTTCTTCATTGCCTTTAATCAATGTGCTTAATCTTGTAGCGGCTGGATGAGTGTGTCGTGGTTGTTACGCAGGTCGGTCCAGTCGGTCTTCACCGTTGTGCTGATGCCATTGATATATTTCTCAATGTTCGTATAGCCGTCACCCGTGCAGTCTTTGTTGGCATCCGTTGGGTCGTTGGGATTCAGGCCGTGTGCCGTCTCCCAGTCGTCGGGCATGCCATCGCCGTCAGAGTCTTTATATGGCTTGCCTTTATATTCGGGGTATCCGCCCATCTGCGCCGGGTCGGTGATGATACCTTTCTTATAAGAGTCGTTGCCGAGTCGGCGGTATTTGAATGTGCCGTCAGCAGCCTGCGACTTCGGGGCGAGTCCCCAGAGGTCCCCATAAGGGTTTTTCTTCGGGAGCTTCTTGACATAATAGACCTCGCCGGTACGTACTTCGTTGATGATGTGCTCGTCGACAATGTCTCGCTTGGGCAGTGTGGCACCGACATGGTCGAGCACATAGTCGAAGGTCTGCTCCTTGGGCAGAATTGTCATGGGCGGCATGACGAACGGCTCGTTGCTGCGCATGAGTGCTATCTCGTCAGGCTTGGCACTCTTACCGTCATCAGCAGTTTGAATGCCTCCCGCCCAGTTGTCTCTCGTCACACTGTCGTTGCCTTCTACGATGTTACCGCTGGCGTAGACTCTTCCATACTGTTTGTAAGGGAAGAGGTTGTTGCTGCGGCTCTCGCTTTTGATGATACGGTAGCGAGTGGGGCCCTCGGGTGTCAGCGGTCCCGGCTTATAATAGTTGTTGATGAAGTTGGACATCGTCGAATATTCACCACCGTCAGCCGTGCGGTGCACCCAGTTGTAGACCACATTGTTGACGAAGTTGAACACACCGCCCCATCCGATGCTCGGGTTACGGCCTGTGTTGTCGGCCCAGAGGTTCCGCATGAAGGTTGTGTTCTCTCCACCGATGGTACTGCCGAAGGCGTGGTTGTAAGTGTCAAGCGCCTTGGCAGATATCGTGTTCTGGATCGTCACATTGACGGTCGGCTCTTTTCTTTTCCCGAATTTGTTGCCGAGGTCGAACATGTGGCGGTAGAAAGAGATATTCTCATCCAGTCCCCACTCACAGGAACAATGGTCAATCATGATGTTTCCCACGGGGTTGCCGCCGAAGGAGTCTTCGCGGTACCACACATGGGTGTTACCCCGGCGGAAACGCATGTATCTGACGATGACGTCGTGGGTATTGACCTGGAAGCTCTCGCCTGCGATACAGACGCCATCGCCCGGAGCCGTTTGCCCGGCAATCGTGATGTACGGAGCGCGTACGATGATAGGAGTCTTCAGACGGATGATGCCACTGACGTTGAACACGATGATGCGTGCGCCGCCTTGCTCACAGGCCCAGCGGAAAGAGCCGGGACCGTCATCATTGAGGTTCGTCACCGTGACCACTTTTCCGCCACGGCCACCAAAAGTGTACATGCCACCACCCTCAGAACCTGGGAAAGCCGGTATCTTTGCCTGACGGAGGTCATAGGGACGGAAAGCCCAGGGTACGTAAGGCCGGCCTTCCATGGCTTCCTTCTTCACAATCGGGAAGGCTACTGCCCAGGCCGAATCGGAATGCGCTGTCCACACCCGCTGCAACGAGTCGAACTTTTCCTGCGCCGCTTGTGTGATCTGCGGATACTGGGCCCTTGCTGCTATAGACAAGAGTAGCAGGGGGCATACCGCCAAAGTCTTTATCTGTTTCATCTTGTTTCTTGGTTTTAAGATAAGACGCAAACGCGATCGTTTTGTCATCATCCGAGAGCAATTATTGTCGGGTATTCTTGGACGACTTTTGAAACTCGCGGGGCGTCATGCCGAAGCGTTTACGGAAACACTTGCCGAAGTAGCCGGTGTCGGAGAATCCACAGTGGAAGGCGACATCCTGGATAGGCAGGTCGGTCGTCTTCAGCAGGTCGACGGCATGGGAAAGGCGGCGCTCCTTGACATAGTCCTTAGGTGCCATCCCTGTGAGACTTTTCATGCGTTTGAAGAATGTGCTGCGGCTCATGCCGAGCTCCTTGGCGATGCTTTCTATCTCGAAGTTGTCAACTTGGAGGTGGTGATCGATGAAGTCCTTGACCCGTTCAAGAAAAGCCTTGTCTTGCTGCTGGAGGTAGAACTGCTTCTTAAATTCCGTCAGTTTCGACTGCACATAGAGGTCATTCTTTAGTCGGATCTGGTATTTGGCATAGCGAATGACGAAATAGAGCGCTGTCAAAAAGAGCAGTGCATAGAGGGTGTATGCCCACCACGTAGCCCACCAGGGTGGTAGGATGATGAGGGTAAGTCGCCGTGTGCCATGATGAAGCGGGTTGGCGGCATCGGTAGCCTTAACCACAAAGGTATAGGTCCCCGGTGGCACATTGGTATAGGAGGCTGTCCTGCTGTGTCCGTTGTGGTGCCAGTCCTCATCATAGCCTTCCAACCGGTAGTCGTAGATGACCCGGTTGTTTCCAAGGTTGCTGAGCCCCGCAAACTCAAGTTGGAACATCCGCTGGTCGTGCCTGAGTGTGATCGTGTCGGCATATTCGATGGCAGAATGTATTGGTGACGGGTCATGCAGTGTTCGGATGTCGGCGTTGTTCACTCTGCATCCAACGATGAAGACGGGTAGTAGGCCCCCGCTGGCTCTCAGATGGGCAGGGTCGAAAGCGAGAATGCCCGATTTTGTACCGATCCATATCTGTCCGTTCCGGCAGGTGAGAATAGAGGCCTCTTCCACTTCCACGTTGGGAAATCCTTCACTGCTTCCGAATGTTCTTATCCGGCCGTTGGGCGGACTGAAACACGATACGGCACTGCCGTTGCACAGCCAGATTTGTCCTTGCCGGTCTTCGGTCATAGAGAGGATGACGTCATTGTGCAACCCTTCATTGGTACCATAAGTCGTAAATGACGGTTGGGTGGGGTGCTCGGGAGAGGCCTTGAGGAGACTGAAACCGCCACCAAAGGTACACATCCAGATATTCTGTTGATGGTTGCGATAAAGGTTATACACATCGGTGTTGGCAAGGGTGTTGGTGCGCGTACGATGATAGGTACAGAATCTTATATCGGAAGGCTTGCGGAAATGAATATCGAAGGACATCAGACCGTCTATCGTACCTACCCACATGCGGCCTTGCCGGTCTTCGGCCATATTTCTCACTTCAAGATAGAGTCCGTATTCAGGATAATGGGTGAAGCCATTGTGAATGTTGTAGAAGACCGTCTTGCCCCGTTGCCGTGCCATGAGGTTGAGGCCGCCGTCGAGTGTCCCCACCCAGATATGGTGTAGGCGGTCCTCGTAGGTGAAATAGACGTTGTTGCCACTGAGCGAGGTCTTGTCGTTGGGATTGTGTTTATAATGGATGAAGTCCCAACTGCCTTTCCCGTTAGGGATGGCTTCGGCGAGTCCGTCACCTTTCGTGGAGAGCCATAGATGGTGCTGATGATCCTCCATGATGTGATAGACGCTGCCAATATGGTACTGGGCATAGTCGTAGGTGTTGATTACTGTGCCTCGGGCATCGAGCACAAGAAGCTTTTTGCTTCGCATGCCGACGAGAATACGGCCGTCGCGGAGCTGGAAAAGCGCTTTCACGCCGTCGTGTGCTTCGATAGGCAGCGGGATAATTCTGAACTGTGGGATAGGAGTGATAATCTGATAGACGCCGTTTCCGGTGGCAAGCCATTCCACATGATCCCGGCTCATGCAACGGTCGAAGATGGTCAGGCCTGAAGCCGAAGGCTGAGGTGAAGCTGTGCTAAGGGCTTTCTGTTGTAGATACAAGCGCCATTGCGAACGGTTCCAGTGATGACCAGTTGTCGGCTCTACTAAAATATGGTAAGCACTGTCTACCCATATTGCTTCTTTATGAGTGACGACAAATAGGG
>ERZ773013.2185-NODE-2185-length-10908-cov-2.610246_pt1 | contig 10908 bp, 5 predicted proteins | sample MGYA00511670_ERZ773013 | MGnify/ENA primary metagenome ERZ773013 (study PRJEB29015, sample SAMEA2738120) | human oral metagenome | biome: human oral; feature: human-associated habitat; material: saliva | place: China | collected 2257 ...
GTCAAACAGATTCGGCAGGCCGAGCAGCGTAAGGATTCCGAGCTCGCGCGCAAGCACGGCCTCGTGAGACCAGATGCTGCCTTCTCCGAGGACCAGCCCCCGGCTCACGGCAAAGAGCGGCATGAGCCGCTCCGAAAAGCGTTCCGCAAACAATACGGTTCCGCTGCGGCGCGGCAGGGTCTCTCCGTCAAAGAAACCCGCCTCTCCCTCGGCGATGGCACCGCCCGCCTCGACCGGCACACGCTCTGTCTCCGCCCCCGCCTTGGCCTCCCGCCGTATCACGGTCATATTTTCCCGCGCGAGCAAACCGAAGCAGCAGAGCTCCCGGTAATGCGGCAGCGCGGCATTCCGCTCCTGCTCGCGCTTTCTCTCGTTCATCCGGGGCTGCAGACTCCGGAAAAAGGCCGCCCGCTCTATCTCTCCCGCAAACGCGCGCCCCAATTCCTCGCGGTGAAGGTAGAACAGATCCTGCGCCTCCGCGAGTTCTCCCTGTCGCACCAGCTGTTCCCCGAGACGCACGACTTTGCGGCGCAGACCATCCACACGCCGCTGCGCGAGAAAATCCAGATTTTCGCGGGCGCGGAGGAAAAAGACCAGTTCCTGCAAAAGCCGCTTTCCCCAGAGACCGCCGAAGAAACCGAGCTGTCGCATCAGCTCTTCCTGCGCCTGCTCGCTGACTTCCCGCTGTTCCGTGCGGATTTGCACCGGTTTTGCGTCGGCGTAGCGCTTCAGGAAACGAAAGAGCGGCTGCGGATTCTGCCGGAGACTCTCCCGCTCCAGCACATAATCGGCCGCGCCGTAGGCACCGAACTGTTCCAGAAAACGATACAACTCGGTCGCAAAGACACTGCGCTCGCGCTGTGCCTTACCCTCCTCCGCGCGAAGCCGCCAGCAAATACCCTCCAACTCCTGCGTCGTGTGCGCCGCAAAGAGTCCGCGCAAATCGCTACTCTCCTGCACCGTGCGGAGCAGGGCACTGAGTGCCTGCACAAAAGCTGCGCTCTTCATGCCGCCCTGCGTCATAAGTGCCGCGTGTAAAAGCCCCTCGGGATGCTCTGTCTGCCGCGCCTTCAGTTCGCTAAGCAGCGCCGCATAGCAACGCTTTGCGCTCTCCTCCGCCTCTGCCGCAAGCCGCCCGAGTTCGCCGAGTGCGGCGCTCGCGGCCTCTATGGCCTGCCAGCGCTCCGCGGCAGTGACATCCGCCTTCTCCTCAGGCTGCTTTTCCTGCTCCGCCTGCTGTAAATAGCGAGAGATTGCATAGTGCTGCGGCAGTCGCTGCAGAAGCTCTGCCGCCTGCGAGTTCTCTCCGCCCTCCTCCGCATTGCCCTCGCGGCGCATATAGAGCCGCCCTTCAAACAGCACGGTTTTGCAACCCGCCTTCTGATACAGTCCCTGCAGCAAATCAAAGCCGAGCGGTGTGAGCAGCGCGCCCGCCCTAGCGTCCCGCGCGGCAGCCTCCAGATAAAAATGCGGCTCCCGCTTATCCAGGTGACGATATACAGCCATCTCACTCTCCTGGACCAGCCAGAGACTGCCGCTCTTTCCCTCGACGAATTCAAACCGCCGCGCGGTTGTGGGCACATTGTCTCTCTCAAGTTCTCCCGCGAGCGTGGCAAGGCGCACAAATAAAACCTCATCCGCCTCGTCCGGCGCGCCGGACACCGTGCTCCTGCGTATTTCTCCCGTTCTGCTCAGCACGATTCGCTGCTGCCCTACGGCATCGTCATAGACGACAAGCAGTTCCTCCGGGTCGCCGCTGTCCGGGTTGGTCGTATAAACCGCAAAGTTCCGCACCGTCGCAATCATCTCCTGGAGAATCACGGCGACCGCCATGTCCTCGTCAAAGAGACCGTAGCGCAACATATAGCCGGTCGCGCGCGCCGAGAAGCAGGAGAGATAGCAGTTCTTCACCGCCGCGAGAATCTCCTCGCCGCATGGCACATGCATATAGCTCTGAAAAATTCCCTCAAAGCTGTGACGCTCTTCCCCGCGCAAGATCAGGCTGCTCCGCACCGCAAACCGCTCTGCCCGCGGCACAGCGGTCGAGAGTTTCGCAATGAGCTCGGCGGCATCTTCCGCCGTAAACTCACAGTCCGCGAGCAGCGCCGAAATCGCTTCTCCCGTCTCCGCATCGGGATGCCGAAGCAGCTCTTCATAGCGCGCCCGGCGCTCGCCCAGAAAGCGAAAAAAGAAATTCCGGTCCAGGACAAAAAAAGCGGGCACGGCGTAACCCAGTGCACGCCTGCGGAGCAATTGCCACGCCTTACTGCCCAGCAGTTGCTTCCCTTCTTCCTCTTTATTCTGCATGTTCTTCCCTCCGACGCCGTCTGTTCTGATAGCTCTATCATCTCATATTCCGGACTTTCTAACAAGCAAAGAAGGGGCAGCGCGTTTTTGCGCCGCCCCTTCTGCCATTGCTGATTTCCTTATTCTACCGTAAGCGTGAAGCTGCCGACCTGATATCCGCCGGCTGTCACCGTCACCTCATTGATACCACTCTCAAAGAGATTGCCGCTCAGCGTGAGGCCCGCGCGGCGATAGCGCTTCAGGCTAAAGGCAAAGCGATCGTCATACAGGTGGATGTAATTCGCATAAACCGAGCTCAGCTTCTTGCCGTTCACCGAAACTTCCAAGTCATTGCTTCGAAGCCAGATGTCGAGTGCTTCATCCTCGAGTCCTTCAAAGCTGAGCGCATACGCGGGCTTCGAGCCGATGTCATAGCCCTGACGCGGAATCACTTTCTCAAGCACCGCGCCGGTCGGCACCGCCTTGCCCGCTGTCGCCTCGTTTTCACTCTCCTCCGCGGAAGCGCGCTCCACCGTGAAGCGGAAGGGCTCGTACCCCTCTACCTCAAGAACTACTTCATTGCTTGCCTCGGTAAAGCCGTTCACCGAGAGACGCACGCCGTTCTTCTTGTAAGTTCTGTCAAAGAGCGTCGCATACTTATCGTCCATCGAGAAGAGATAGCTCTTGCTCTGCGCTTCCGTATAACGCTTTCCGTTCACCGTGAGCTTCGTAATCTTGGCGCGAAGGTAGGTATCCAGAGCATCCGCATCGAGTCCCGTGAACGTGAGATCATAGACCTCCTTCGTGCCGCTGTCATAGCCCTGATGCGGCGAAACCATCTCTGCCTGAGCAGCCGTCGGCGCTTTCTTCTTTGCCGTTTCGGCCGGTGCAGCGCTTCCGTTTTGCACCGCAAATTCCTTCTCTGCGTAGCCCTCGGCCTTCACGACAATGCGGTTCTCGCCCGCCGCCAAAGCCCCGAGCGCAAACTTGAGTCCGTCGTTTCTGCCGTAGCTATCCTTGTGGAAGCCGTACTCGCTGTTCCCGAGACCGTAGCTGTAGCTCTTACGCTCGTAGGCCGTGCCGTTTACGCTGAGCTCCGTGATCTTTGAGAGATAGCTCTCAAGCTCATCCGCCGAGAGTCCCTCGAAGCGAAGAAGCCAATTGCTGCTGAGCAGGCTTTCTTCCTTCTCAAGCGTTGCGCTTGTCGGCGCTGCCTTGGTCTCGACTGCCGGCGTCTCCGGCGCGGAAGCGCCGCCCTCTGCCGGAATCGTGACCGACAGTTTCGCATAGCCCTCTGCCGTAATTTCAATCTTCTTTTCGCCGACCGCTGCCGCCGTGCTGCCGAGCGCCAGGGCATTGTTTCTGCCGTAAGCATCTTTTTTCAGCACATACGCGGTGGCACCGAGGCCGTAGCTAAAGTTGCTCTTTTCAAAGACTGTTCCGTTCACACGGAGCTCCGTGATCTTCGAGAGATAGTTGCCGAGTTCCTCCCCGGAAAGTCCCTCGAAGTTAAGTACGGTCTCGCTGCCAAAGACACCGCGATTCGTGCCGAGGGTCGCGCCGCTCGGCGCTGCCTTCTCCTCGACCGCAGGCTGCTCAGGCGTTGCCTCCGCCGCCGCGACCGTAAAGTCTACCTTCACCGGTGCCTTGGCATCCGTAAACTTAAGATAGAGCGAGTAATTGCCGGTAGTCTTAAAGAGTCCGCCCTTCAGAATGAGCTGTGTGCCGGAGAGCTCATAGTAATCGTTGGAACTCGTGCCGCCCTCCGTTGCCGTCATGAGTCTTCTGAGACCGCTCTCTTCCGGATTGCTGAGCTCCACCTTTGCGAGCTTTGCCGCCAGTCTCTCCGCGCTGAGACCTTCCACGTTCACCGTGACATCCGCGTTCTGCTTTGCCTCGCCCTGCAGCGCAAGGGTCGGCAGCGCCTCCGCGGCCGTATAGCTGAGTTTCAGTTCCGCCGCTCTGTACTTCTGCCCCGCATCGATCTTAAGCTTGTGCTCGCCGACCTCCGGCGTGTTGTAGAAGTTAAATGCGCCGCGCTTCACGGTCAGCGTGCCCGCCGCTTTGTCCAGCACGTACTGCTTTTCGTAAGCGTCCATGAGGTTACGGCTCTCACCGTCCACGTAGAGACCGCGGATTGCCTCTAGGTAAGCGCTGTCGTCCGTGCGAAGCACAAAGTCATTGCCCGCGACCGCTGTCGTGCCGCTAAAGTCCGGAACCTTGTCGCCCTTATAGAGCTTAAAGCTCGTCAGTGCGCCGAGGCTGCCGTCCTCAAGGACATTCTGCACCTCGTTCGGGCCCGCATAGCTTGCCGCCGCGTGGGTGTCCGTATATTCCTTGAAGCTGAGGCTCTTGCCGCCCGCAAGGCGCGCCTCCTTGTAGGCATCCATGTAGTCCGTGAAGCGGTACAACTTCTCCGCGCCGTCCTTATAGATGTAATCGCTCTCCGTCGTGTCGAAGTAGCGCTTCACCACCGCCTGCGCATCCTCGTTCAGCGCCTCGATCTCATTGAGAATCAACGCATTGGTCAGGAGATCGTAGTCAAAGACCATGCGGCCGTCCACATACTGGCCGCCGCCGCTGCTGCCGGAGCTCTTCTTGCCGGAGACGGAACCCGTCGTTGCACTCGAAACCGCATCGATCTCGACCGGCTTACTTCTCGCGCTCTTCTTTGCCTTCAACTCGGTCTCGCTGTCCTCTTCCTTTAAGAAGGACTGACCCGGGTAAACCTCAAACTTTTTCTTAATCGTCTGATAGCCCGAGTACTTGAGCGTTAATGTGTAGACACCGACCTCGTCCGTGTTGACCGTCTTCTCCTCATTGGAGCTCTTTCCGTAGAGGACAAAGAGGTCGCCGAAGTTGAAGAAATCGTCGATGTACTTGAGCTCAACGACCTTGCCGCTCGGCTTCTTTAACGTGACGCGCATGGAATCAATCTTTAAATCGTTTCCGAAGCTCTCGCCGCCGCTCGCCTCCACGTTGAACTGGACGCGCTCGCCCGCCTTCGGGTTTGCGGTCTCAACGCGCTGCTTTAAGCTGAACTTTGCGCTGCTCACAAGTTCAAACGGCACTGTGACCGTCTCGTTCGTATAGCTCGAGTGAATGTTCACGCGGTAGATGCCTCTGCTCCGCATGTTATCCTGACCCGTCGGAATCTGGATGATGCCGTTCTTGCCGTGCTTCGTGTCCTTGACTTCCTTCGTGAAGGTCGGGTTCTGATTGACCGGCCAGTTCTCGTTGTTCATGATCTTCAGGCTGTCGATGCCCTCAAACCACTTCTTCTGCTCCTCGTTCTCGACATTGAACTTGATGACAATGTTGTCCTTTTGAACGCCCTTGCCCACTCCATCAATCTCCACAGCCTTCACATAGAACTGCGTCGTGACTGCATCGCTGTTTTCTTTTCTCTCCTGCAGGAGATCAAAGGTCGTCGTTGCCGGGAGTATGCGGTCCCTGCCCTCCTTGTCCTTCGGTGCAAGCAGGTAGTCAAACTTCGAGACACGCCCGCGGGACAGAATGTAGTCCGGCTGATCCTCCGGATTGCCCGGTGTGACAGGCTCGCTTGCGATACCGGCATTCAGGCGAAGCGTCTGCTCCGTGCTGCCGTCCGCCTTGTTGCGCACGACCAGCTCCTTCGGAGAAGCCACCGTGGAAGCCCACTTCACCACGCGGCCGGCATCATCCACCTTCCGCACAGCCTCGGTGACATTCACGCCGTCCACATAAATCTCATGGTCCGCAAGCGTTCCCTGACGGAATACCACCGTCACAAAGTCCGCAAAGCCGAGGTGCACCATGCGGCTCTTCAGTTCCTTCGCAGGCTGCTCGTTTTCTTGCTTGGAAGCTTCCTCCTTCTTGCCCGGTCTGTCATCTTCCACCGGGCCCACCGGATGCTCGGGTGCCTCCGGGCTTACCGCCGGATTTGCCGGATTCACTGCCGGGTTTGCCGGGTTCTCCGGGGTAATCGCCTCCGGCTGTGCGGGGTTACTCGGACTTGCCGGCTGTGCCTCGGGCTGTACCGGCTTACTCTGCTCCTCGGGCTCCTCGGGCTGTACCGGCTTTACCGGCGTCGTGTGGGAGCTGCCGCCCCTTCTTCCGCCACGGCTTCCGCCGCCGCCCGAACCGCCGCGCTTTCCGGAAGAAGACTTTCCGCCCGATTTTCCGCTGCCGGAGCCGCCCTTGCCTGCGTTTGCGCTCTTGGTGATATAGCCCTCACCCGTGCGGCTCTGAATGCTGCCGCTCGCGTCAATCCACTTGCCGTCCTTGTCCACGCGATAGCCGTCCGGCGTCGTGCCGTCCTTGATCAGCTTACCCTCACGCTCATCCGCCTCAGTCACAAAGTAATAGCAGTTGCCGTCAATCCAGTTCCAGCCGGTCAGCATCTTGCCGAAGCTGCCGTCGTGCTTGGTGCTGAAGAAGTACTGACTGCCGTCCGCAAGGTAAAGCCAGCCGCTGCGAAGTGTTCCCGTCTTCGGATCCACATAGTACCAGCTGCCGTTTTCGTAAATCCAGCCGAGGACATTCTGCCCCTTTTCATCCAAGAAGGACCAGTTTTCACCGCTCTGCTTCCAGCTTCCCGCCGTGTTCGCCCGTCTCTTTGCAAAGACCTGCAGCGGGCTCGATAGGACCATGCTCATTGCGGTTGCAATGGCAAGCGCCTTTAAACCATACTTTCTCATCTCTGTCTCTAACTCCTGTCATTAGATGTCTCTAATTATTAGTCGGATTTAACCTAGCATGGCTTTCCGACAGCTGTCAAGAAACATATCTTGCGTTTTTCTCGCATATCTTAAGATATTCTTGCGGGTGATAGTATCAAGAGTTTGTTATTTCCTTTTTATATGGTTTTTGATTCTTACTGTGCTTCGGGCTTGCACATTTTTTCGAACAATTCCGGTCTTATGCCAAGACAGAAACAGAGAGAGGCAGAGCATCTCCTTTGACATTGCTTATTACTCAGAGCCCCCGCACGCTGTTCCGATACAGAACCACAAACAGGCGGGTGCCGTACAGGATAATCTTTCCGTGTTTACAACGTATGGTGCGGATGTCGCCATAATTCAAAAGTACTTCCTTCGCGCTTGCTTCCGAAATTTCCTTTTTCAGAAATCTATCCCAATAGAGCTTCATGTCCGGTGCATTCGGATCCTTTCTTCTTTCTTCATCAACGAACCATATGCATCGATACAGAGCCCTCTCCGCTATCATCACAATATCAAGAAGTATTATTCCCAGAGAAACGCCCATCAGTGCACGCCAAACCATAGCCGACATACTGTGAAATAAAACCAAAACAATCAATGCCAAGACCAGTAAAAAAGACAGCATAAGGACCGGATTCCCCAAATGGATAAACCCGAGGAAGCACATCCTCTTGACCTCTCCCCAGCAAATATACTCTTGATCGTCTCGTCTCTCTTCCTCTTGCCTTAATTTCTTTGCGGCTTGGATCCAACCACGAATCTGCGCAAGCTGTTCGTCTGTCAATTCTGCCTTCGGTATAGCCAGGTAGACTTGCACGGAACTCATAAGCGCTACTGTTTCTTTCCCGACAAGCAACTTAATGCCTAGCCAGCTTCGCTTTCCGGTATCGGATAGAATTCCCTTCTCGTATAGAATCAGACGTATCCCCTGTATTTGAAGTATTCTCTTCAGCATCTCATCGCTGTTTTTGAGTCTCCGCCGAATGGCTCGAAGAAGCAAGCCGGTTAAACCGAAGCCCATCAAAACACAAAATATTTGTGCTCGGTCTGTATCTGCCAAAGACCCTAAAAAGCCCACAATTCCGAGTCCCGCAATCAGGCAACTACTCCAATGCTTTGCCAGCGCCAAGCGTGTTTTTCCTGCCGCCCATCGTATACAACGCACCGCTTCCTCGACATCGCCGTACTCTACCGTAATGATGGTTTGCATCCTATGCTCTCCTTCCCCCCCGGCTTTTCGCATCTCAGCGATTGACCGTATTGACAAATTTCTGAATTTCACCTGCCTCCGCTTCGCTAAGCTGCGTCTTATAAAACCAATACTGCAATTCCCGCTGTTCAAAAGGTCTCGGAACCTTTCTTTTCAGTTTTAGCACATATCCGTTTCTGCCTCGAATCCATCGAGCGGATTCCCAATCATCCGCATCCAAACAGAGTGCCGTCCTTCCTTCATAGAGCATTTCCAAATCCGCTATCGTTTCCTCTGTATAGCGACTCTCACGCATATCCCTTACATCCCAAAGCACAGTCCGTATGATTGTCATCGCATATTCAAAAATCAATCCGATGCCGGCCCCATGCAGCAAAAATGCAACGAGAAGCTGCGCATGGGTTTTCGATATCGCAATATTATATCCCGAAATCAGAACGGAAAACGGCAGAATCAAAAACAGCCCCCAGGCAAAGTTTTTTTGAAGCAGACACCAAAAGCGAAATGTTCGAATCTCCTGCCAATTCAGTTGCTGATTTCCGCTAAGCGGTCTGTTGGGAATCTCAATTTGATTCACTTGCTCTTCCATTGCTACTTCCCCTCCGAAACCCATTGTATGAGCTGCTGCAACTGTTCATCTGACATATCCCTCACGGAAAAAACAAAATAGATACTCGTTTCCGATACAATCGTCGCATAATCCTTCCGCACCAGCAAGCGTTTATTCTTCCAAGTCCGCATGCCTTCTCGCATCAGAAATCCCTCCTTTGAAAGGAGAAACTTTTCGTCATCGGCCTGCAATAGCCTCGTCACTTGTTCCACCCGGAGCAACCACTGAACGAAAAAAATAAGTCCGCTGAATCCCAAAAGAAAATTCCAATATTCGCTTGTCAGGATGTTCGTATTCCGCATAATAATCACGGAAAGAAATGCGATTCCCGTGATTTTATCAAGGCGCTGAAATAACGGCATTTTCTCACCGCCCAGAAATATTCCATCAGGCGTTCCTTTTCCAGCTTTGGAACAACTATTTTATCGCTCATATCAACCCTCAATATAATTCCAGACAGCAGATCTAACTGCTGTCTGGGATTATATTCTATTTTGCGTTAATTACCGGAGTAATTTCAACTGCCATTTCTGCTTCAGTCAGCGCCAAATACACAAAGCAAATATCACGCGATACTTCTTCCGGCGAAACTACACTGTAACATCCGCTTCACAGCTACAGTGCACGCTCTATGTTTTTATACAGGACAATAAATCCCTGATAGCCGTACATAATAATTCTCCCATGCTTACAGGAAATCGTGTAAATCGTATCTATATCCGGGAATAGTTCCCGCACTTCTTCCTCAGAAATCTCTCTTTTAGGAAACACTTCCCGATAAAATTCCATTTCCGGAGCACTCGGATCCTCCTTTTTCGCCTCATCCACTGACCATATACATCTATAGAGCATTCCTTCGAGTGTACTAACGATTATCAGAAGTATGATTCCCATCTCAACACCCAGAAGTACACTCCAAAACATATCGGATGCCCTGTAACACAAAACCCACACAATAAGTCCCAACACCAGCGAAAAGCTCAGTGCAAGGACCGGGAATCCCATATTGAGAAAACCCAGGAAGCACATCTTCTTGACTTCTCCCCAACAAATACCTGATTGATCTTCTCGCTTCTCTCCCCTTGCTTCCGCTTTCTTTGCCTCTTGCATCCATATACGAATTTGCGAAATCTGTTCCTCTGACAATTCTGTCTTTGGAATGGCTAGGTAAACTCGTATGGAACTCAGCAATGCTAAGCTCTCCTTGCCAATAACCAATTTAATTCCTTGCCAACTTCGCCTACCGGTATTTGATACGATCCCTTTCTCGCACAGAATCACCCTAATGCCTTGCAACTCGTATTCCTGCCTTCTCATCTGACGAATCTTTTTTGATCTCCGCCAAATATGTTGCATGAGCAACCAAGTGAATCCGAACCCCATTAGAATGCAAAATATCTACGTACGTTCAATATCTCCCAGCGATTCTGCAAAGCCCACCACCCCAATACCTGCAAAAAATCTTGTCCCTCTGCAACATGCATCACTTTCTCAAACACCAGCGATACCTTTATCCAAGTGCCTTCCACTGAAACCTCGACGCGCCCCGGGGCATTGTCAAATTCCAGCGACACTCCATCCGCCGAGATATCAAAACTTATATTCTCATCACAACTGAGATACCATGAGAAACCTCTACTAACTTTAACGCTGAATTTATTGTACATATTTTCATAAAGGATGAGATCTTTGTCAATCCCCAGCTTATCTAAGCTCTCACTCAGCTTCTCCGTCAGCGGCGACGGCGACCCGGTCACCATCCCGGTGGCGGGCGTCTCCCAGGCCGACGGCGACGCCATCCGCGGAGCCCTGGACGCCGACTCCACGCTGACCTACAGAGAAGACGCCGCCGAGTTCAACCAGGCCACCGGCGGACTCGTCTCGAGCTTCTCCAGCTGGGGTCTGAACGACTCCCTCCAGCTCAAGCCCGACGTCGTCGCCCCGGGCGGACGAATCTGGTCCACCTGGCCGCTCGACCATGACGGACCCTACCGGACCGAGGCCGGCGCCTCGATGGCCGCACCCTACACGGCCGGCGCCTCCGCGCTCGTCCTGCAGGCGCACCCCGAGATCAAGGACGCCTCCGGCTTCGACGCCTT
>ERZ773013.2186-NODE-2186-length-10905-cov-3.343134_pt1 | contig 10905 bp, 9 predicted proteins | sample MGYA00511670_ERZ773013 | MGnify/ENA primary metagenome ERZ773013 (study PRJEB29015, sample SAMEA2738120) | human oral metagenome | biome: human oral; feature: human-associated habitat; material: saliva | place: China | collected 2257 ...
AGTTCTCCGCATAACCCTGGGCCACGTCGACGACGTCGCCCTCTCCGCCCTTGCCCCGGAGCTCACCCAAAAGGATGACTTTCATGGGACACTCCTTCGTTCAGTCGGCTAAGCCGACTTCTGATCTTGATCCGCGTTGCTTTGGATGGTTGTCTTCACGCCCCTGGGAAGGTGACGGAAGTTCTTCCACACATCGACAAGCCCTAGGATGGTCATGACGTAAAACTGGTCTTCGAGAAAGAGCCCAGCGACGATGGTGCATGCACCCGCAAATGCACCCACATGCTTGGTTTGAATGGGCCAAGCGATGATGGCAAACCCCTGGATTGCAAACGCAATCCTAAGTGCCACAAGGACGTTTGCCGAGATCATATTCACGGCATTGGAGTAGGCCTGAGGCACTATTCCAACAGCCGCGAGGCCAAAGATGTCGGCCACGAGCACTCCGACGAGCCACACGGGCACGTCGTACTCCACAAGCGCTGGCATGGTAACGCCAAGCTTCTCATGCTTCACCGACGCGTGAACGCCGAGAAGGGCACAGAGAAACTCGAGCAAGGCGACAACGAGATACGCGCTAGGCCAATAGACCTGCAGCGTTGCTCGCAAGGCCTCTATTTGCGTTGCCGCCGAAACGGAGGCCACACCAATGCTGCTTGCATACACGTTCACGAGCTGCGTGATCATGTCGGCTACGGAGGAGTCCATCAGCTGGAGCTGGATGACATCCACGCCAATGAGTGCGAGCGTTCCACACCCGATAAGCGCGAATGAAACCGAAAGCGACAGCCTGTTGCGCGAGGCGGCCCATGCCGTCCCGATGCCTATGGCACAGGCAACGAGCACGCTTGGGACCGTGACAACCTGCGCCACGGCAGCAGCAACACCCGCGGGCAACAACGTGCATGCGAGAGTTGCAATGCTCTGCGCTGGGCTGTGTGCCGCCAGGGTAATGACCGCACCACAACCTATGGCAAAGCACCCGAGCATGGGGATATGCGCGGCAATCACACCGCCAAGCGCACAGATGACCAGACCGGCAACAAGCGACGATCCGCCGCGAGGTGCCTTCGCCCCGGATCCAGCTGGAACAATCTCGCCCTGTTCAGGCGAGTCGTCCTTGGGACCCGACGCGTTCCAGAGCGCAAGCGCTCTGGTCTGCTCATCTGTGTCCTTCTCTGTCGTCATGACCTAATGGTTCTTTCTCGAACCTCGCACCTTAGCCGCGGCTGCGGCCACCGCGGCTGGAAACCACGGGGACGGTGTAGGGCAGGAGCGCCATAACGCGGGCGCGCTTGATGGCAACCGCGATATCGTGCTGGTGCTGCGTGCAGGCGCCAGTGACGCGACGGGGCTTGATCTTGCCACGGTCGGTCATGAACTTGCGGAGGAGCTGCACATCCTTGTAGTCGATGTACTCGGTCTCCTCCTTGCAGAACTGGCAGTACTTGCGACGCGGCTGGCGCTGAAACTCTTGCTTTTTCTGCTGCTGAGCCATGTCTGGTTTGCCTTTCTAACGGCGGCCCTAGTGGCCGCCTTGCTGTTACTAGAACGGAATGTCCTCGTCGTAGACGTCTGCCGCAGGGGGCGTTGAGACGGGCGGCGCGGCCGGGGCGGGAGCGGAGTAACCCGACTGGGCAGGATACTGCGCGGGTGCAGACGGCTGCGGAGCCGCCGCATAGGGAGCGGGCTGGACCTGCTGAGGCGCGTTGTACTGCGGTGCAGGAGCGGCCTGCTGCGGCGCGTTGCCCTGGTTTCTAGGCGAGAGGAACTCGACCTCGTCCACCACGACCTCGAGCTTGCTGCGACGCTGACCTTCCTTGGACTCCCAGGAGCTATAGCGGAGCTTGCCCTCGATAGCGACCTTGGAACCCTTGCTGAGGTAGCGTGAGAGCGGTTCGGCGCGAGCGCCGAAGACGACACAGTCGACGAAGTTGGGCACATCCTCCCACTCGCCGGTCTGCTGGTTGCGACGACGGTCGTTGACCGCGACACCAAAGGAGAGAACCTGGGTTCCGCCGCCGGTAGAACGAAGTTCCGGATCCCTGGTAAGGTTGCCCGATATGTTCACCCTGTTAATGCTCACGTTACTCACTACCTCTCTTGTGCGGGCGCATGGCCCGCCTTCCACTGCCTAGTCCTTATCCGTGCGAGCCACGATCATGTGGCGCTTGACGGCATCGTTGATGCGCAGGACTCGGTCGAGCTCTGCGATCTGGGAAGGATCTGCGTGGAAGTTGATGAGGGTGTAATCACCCTCGGTGAGGTGGTCGATCTCGTAGGCGAGCTTGCGCTTGCCCCAGTCCTCGACGGAGTCAACGGTGCCGCCGTCAGTGGTGATAGCGACCTCGATGCGCTTCATAACGCCGGCGCGAGTCTCCTCATTGCTGGTGGGATCGACAAAGAACAGCAGTTCATAAGCCTTCATGGTGTCACCTCCTCCGGGCTGATGACCCTAGGTCGTGAAGGTTTGCGCCTAGGGCAGGAAGCATGCGATTCGGTATCGTATCACAGCACATGTAGCAACTTTCCTTGTGAACTGCGGGTGTGTGGCCAAATTCACAACCTTTGCGTCCTGCCGTTAATCCGCGATTCCACCTCCACGCGCCCTTCTCTGCTCTTAAGACTACGGGTAGTGCCTGACACTAATTTGACGATGAGCGGACAGCATTTGTGCATCTAGCTGTCAGCCAAGCCTGTGGGGGCGACAAACGTCCAGTACACTGCTCGCAGAATCTCGTAGCGAGTGCCCCAGCACCCACAGTTTCCCCACAATTCTGCTAACTATCGCTATCGATTTAGTTCGTCTTGCGAGCTCACACGAGCTCGATACAAAAAGGGCAGGTGCTCAACGGCACCTGCCCTGACATTTAAATGGCGGAGGAGGAGGGATTCGAACCCTCGTACCCCCGAAGGGGTAAACGGTTTTCGAGACCGCCGCATTCAACCACTCTGCCACCCCTCCGTGGGGTGAAAAGCGGCGCCCCCAGTGGGACGCCGCTGGATTTACTGGCGGAGAGTCTGGGATTTGAACCCAGGATACGCTTTAGGCGTATACACGATTTCCAATCGTGCTCCTTCGGCCACTCGGACAACTCTCCATGAACCGCGACGGCTAGTATATCGTAAGTTTGCCACTAGGTGAAAGACGTTTTTCTCTCCACTGGTTCTTCTCGCTGGCCACTCGCCGGCCCGCCACGTCCCCGTCCCCTTGTCGCCAGAGCATACCGATGGAGGGGAACCACGCGCGGCCTAGGGGAGGGAGTCGTTCTCGGGCCTCGCATTAGAGGCCAATGCCAAGGGCTACTCCTGCATCATCTCAAGGACAGACGGGCTCAGCTCTTCCTGAGCCGCCTCGGGGTCCTCACGGCGAAGGCGGTTAATGTAGCGCTGATACCAGAGCAAGGCCGCCCCGATGAACACGACGACCCCGCCCACGTTGTACACAAGCGTGAGCCAGAGCTCCTGTCCAAACGGAAGGGTTCCTGCGACGAAAACGAAGCCAAAGATACAGAGCAGGAAGACGGAGATGATGATGCCGAAACCGCGCGAACCCATGCGGAACGAGCGCGAGACGTTGTCATACTTCACGCGCAGCACGGCATAGGCTAAAAGGATGAGGCCGGGAGGCAGCAGCGCGGTGGCAGCCGTCATGTTGATCACGATGTTGAGCAGGTCATTGAGGCCGCTCGCACCCATGGCAGGGATGACAACGATGGGCACCACGATGAAGAACTGCACCCAGGCGGCCCGCCAGGGGATGCCACGCTCGTTCATCTCGACGATCTTGCCGCCGAAGATGCCCGCAGGGATCTCAGTGAAGAACACCTTGATGGGAGCGGAGGTCCACATCATGAGGCCACCCACCTGCGCGGCAAGCAGGATGAGGCCGAGGATGCGCGTGGAGACCTCCGCAGGGATTCCGTAGTAGGCAAACAGGGCACCGTAGACATCGAAAATGCCGGTGGAGAGACTCACCTCACCCATGGGGATGAATAGGTTCACGAGCAGGGAAGATCCGGCATAGAGCAAGCCTATCACGAGACCGGCAACAACGACGGTGCGCACGAAAGCGGAGACACCGCCTTTAAGGTCGTTCAGAAACACGCCCACCGACTCGGCACCGCCCACGCCCTGGATAATCCAGGCGAGAGTGCCGCAGAAGCCCCAGATGGTCGCGAAGCTTGTGGTGTCGGGAGACATGGTCTCGGCGGTGGGGGCGGTGGCAAACTCAACGCCACCCATGAGGGCGCCCACCGAAAGCAACACGAAGATGGCCGCCATGCCCATTGCCGCAGCGGAGCCTATGGAGGAGATGTTACCAATCCACCGAGCCCCCTTCGTGGATGCCCAGGTGCCTATGGCGAAGATGACGACCTCGATGAGCGTGGTCAGCAGAGGGGACATCTCCACGTTCATGCCAAAGAACACATAACTTGCGTAGATGATGATGTTAGGCAGAATCGACGCGAAGTAGAACAGGTTGACAAACCAGTAGCAGAACGCCGTCATGAATGCCCAGCGTCCGCCCATGGACGTCTTGACCCAGGCGTAGACACCCGACTCGGAGCTCTTGTTGAGGGCCACGAACTCGGCCGTCACCAGGGTATAGGGGACAAAGTACAGGATCGTTGCGATAAAGAATGCGGGTGCGGCGGCTAAGCCAATCTCGGCATTGTTGTTGATGATGTTCTTAAGTCCAAACACAGCCGATATTGTCATGCCGAGCAGGGCGAGTGAGCCAATCTTGGCTCGTTTCTCAGAACTCATTGCTTCTCCTCTATCGTGTTGTGCAGAGCCGATTCTTACGCCCGGACACCGACCTCGCTTAGCCTGTCCGGGTCTTGCTGCCTGCTACTTGTTGGGAAAGCTGTAGCCCTCGACGGTCACATGTATCGTCACCACCGCGCCGCTCTGACCCGGAACCACGCGATAGGCCTCGTCGATGTCAAACGCGCAGATGGCCATCGCGGGTATCGTGACCTCGTCGGCAACTCCGACAAAGCGCTCACGGTCGGTGAGGTCGCTATAGGGCTCGGTGGGCTCGAGCATCATTTTGGGCGCGACTTGCACCGTAAGCGCCCCATCCTGGGGCGAGATCACTGTGAGGTAGCGCCGATGCCCGACAAAGTCCTCGGCGGCCAGGGTGGCGGCGTCCTGCCACCAGTACACGAGCGAGTCTCCGATGGAGTGCGCCTCGGCCTTGGCGAGCATCAGGGACGCCTCAAGCGCCTGTCCTGTGCGCTGCCATTTCCTGACCGTACCCAACTCAGCGTCGAGCTGCTCACGCGACTGAAAGACGTGCATGTTAGCCCTCCTCTATCTGGGTGAGCGCCTGTTCGATGTCCGCTGAGAGAAGCGGGCGCAGCGAGAGCGCAAAGCTGAACTTCTCAAACCTGATGCGGTAGGAATCGAGCACTTCCGAGCCCCAGGAGTTTGAGCCGAGTCCCAAAATCTTGTCGTTGATGTTCACGGTCACTGCATCACGGCGCACGAGGTCGCTGGCATGGCGTGCGGAGTCGATGTCCTCACAGGTGTATGGCCATGCAGAAAACGAGAAGGGGTTCTTGGCGGCATCCGTGGGACGTGTGACGAGAAGCCCGTGGCCGTGGCGCGCGCGAAGGGCGACCCAGCGCACCTGCTCGTGGTTACCACAGTCCTGCGGGAAGACGTAAGGCGTAAACATGTCATCCACCGTCGAGGCATAGCGACCGATGACGTTGGCGGCAAGCGAGTCGGGATAGCTCTCGCCCGGTCCCCGCCCATACCACTCGACCGCGCGGTCCTCGCCCGGGAGCTCGAAGGAGACGCCGATGCGCGGGATGATTTCGTGATAATCGCCGTAAGGAGTGCCGTTCACGCCGAGGTCGATGCGCCCAGAGGGGAACACCGTGTAGACGAGTCGGCAGCGCATGCCAAAAGCATAGACCGGTGGGGCAATGCGCTGCTCGACGCTCACCGCGACGGCTGCTCCAACGCGCTCCCACGTCACCGAGCGCGTAGACGTCTGCATGACGTTGATGAAGTTGGGCTGCCAGAGGGCGTCGAACTCCTGCTGGTGATTGTCGATGAGCGGGTGCCAAAAGCCCAGACATATTCCGGAGGCCAGGACCTCGCGGCCCGCGGCCCTCCAGGAGGAGATTTCCCCAGAGACGAGGCTGAAGACGACAGACGTTGACGCGCCGCTTACGGTTAGGGTGAGCTTGTCCTCAGTCACCGACAGCGCGGGTGTCGCCGGAGCTGCCATGCTCGGGCGGGGGTGGAGCGCCACCGGGAACTGATAGACGCCAATCTGGTACAGGGGGTCGCACCAGGCACGGGCAGTCGTGGTGTATACACGAACCGTAAGCAGGGTTTCTCCGGTGTGCGCGGCCTCGACCCTGACGGGAAACACCACATGCGCGCCGGGCTTGACGGCCCCCGGACTGAGTGTCTGTGTGGTCACGGGAATGCCGTCCACGACGGTCTCGAGCGTGATGAGAACGTCGTCGAGCGTGGTAAACCAGCGGCCATTAGTGACCGTAAGCTCGCCCGGCAGCGCATCGTATGCTATCTTCACCGGGCATATGACCTGCTTGTACTCAATGAGGCCCGGACTGGGCTCCTGCCAGGGGAAAAGCATGCCATCAATGCAGAAGTTACCGTTGTTGGGGTAGTCCCCGCTGTCGCCGCCGTACTTGTGATAGGGGCGGCCGTCATCCGTGGTAGCCGCGAGGCCGTGGTCGCACCACTCCCAGATAAACTGGCCCTGGATGCTATCCCAGCGATCGAACACCTCCTGGTACTCGGAAAGGCCCCCGGGACCGTTGCCCATGGAATGGCCGTACTCGCAGTTAATGCGCGGCTTGGGGCTGGGGTGCTCGCCAAAGTCGTTCATCTGTGAGACACGCGAGTACATGGTGGAGATGATGTCCACGGTCTCGGCGTCGCGGTCCTCCTCGTAATGGACCGGGCGGCCGTCGAGCTCCTTGGCGCGAGAATACATCGCGCGGATGTTGCAGCCGTAACCGCTCTCGTTTCCGAGCGACCAGATCACGATGGAAGCGTGATTGCGCTCCTGCATAACGAGGCGCTCGATTCTGTCAACGTAAGCGGCCTCCCAGGACGGGTCATCGGTAATCATCGCTATGTTGCCGATGTTCTCGAAGCCATGGCTCTCCATGTCCGTCTCAGCGAGCACCATGATGCCGTACTCGTCGCACAGCTCGTAGAAGCGCGGGTCGTTGGCGTAGTGGGAAGTCCTCACCGCGTTGATGTTGTGCCTCTTCATAAGTTCGAGGTCGCGCCTCATGCGCGCGAGGCCAACGGCACGACCCGCGTGGTCATCATGGTCGTGACGGTTCACGCCACGCATCTTGAAGTAGGTTCCGTTAAGCAGGATGTGACCTCCTTCGATGGTCACCTCGGCAAGTCCCAGCCTATGCGGAACAAACTCGCTCGGCCCTTCCGGTCCAAAGACCGTGATGAGCATGTCATAGAGAAAGGGATCCTCGGGGTTCCAGAACCGTGCGTCTTCGATGACGAACTCTGCGTGACCGTCTTTGACCTCGGTGCGCGCGAACTTCTCTCCGGGTATCGAGACACCCCACTCCACACGCGCGGCACCGTTTGTCTTAACGTCAAGGGTCACATAGGCACTGCCGTCCACGCGGTGCGTACGGACGCAGAAGTCCTCGAGGCGCACGGCAGGGCGCTCCATAAGATAGAGGTCACGGAAGATGCCCGATGCCCACCACATGTCCTGGTCCTCAATGTAGGTGCCGTCACTGTATTGGAGCACCTTCACGACGAACAGGTTCTCACCCTCGGAGAGAAAATCGGTAACATCGAACTCTGCCGAGAGGCGCGAGCCCTTGGTCATGCCGACAAAGACGCCGTTAACGTAAATCTCTGCATAGCTCTCCACCCCATCGAGCCGCAGGACATAGCGGCTCGTGGGACAGAGGCTTGGCATCGTGACGATGCGCTGATAGATGCCTGTAGGGTCATCCGAAGGCACGAGAGGCTGCTCTACCGGGAACGGAAAGCCCTCGTCGGTGTAGGCAAGGCTCCCGTAGCCATCCACCTGCCACAAATGGGGGACCTCGACTGTATCCCACTCGGCAACGTACTCGGAAAGTACGCGGGATGGCACGGCACGGGGCCCGGGGAAGAGGCGAAACTGCCAGGGACCGCTCAGCTGGACGAACCCGCGCGAAAGCTCCCTACTGCGGGTGGACGCCAGCTCGGCGCTCTCGTAACCCATGAAGTAGGCACGGGGCGCAAGCCTGTTTTTGTTAGTGAGTGACGGGTTTTCCCAGTCGTTGATGGTCTCCATCGCTGATGCTCCTTCGCCGTCGCAGGGCGGGTTGGCGGAAACTAATTGCGCAACCGGTTGCTCACACCATAAGGGATTGTTTTTCAGTGTGCAACCGGTTGCTCAAAATTTGGGCCCGCTTGCACCTTTTGCGGTCGAAAACAGACCGTTCGCTCATCCCGAGAACGCATGGGCGGCGGTCGGAAACGCTTGGAGGCCCGTCGAGGGACGCTATAGTAGAAACAACTGCAATCGGTCATCATGAACACAAGAATCTGAGAGAGCCATGTCCGTTGCGAACAACTCCTCCGCCACCCTCGCCGACGTCGCGGCTGCCGCGGGCGTGTCCCGCTCAACCGCTTCACGTGCGCTCAACGACTCACCGCGCATTAGCGACGCGACGAAGAGACGAGTGCGCGACGCGGCCCGCAGCATCGGGTTCGTTCCTAACGCACGCGGACGGGCGTTGGCCGTCGGACGCTCCGAGACAATTGCAGTCCTCATAACCGAGCCGCTGCGCGAGCTCTTCGACGACCCCACCTTCAGTGCGTTTCTTGGCGGCATCACCGAGCGGCTCTCTGAATCCGAGTACCTACCCGTGCTGCTTCAGGCCTCTACCAAGAAGGAACGCGAACGTGTGAGAAAACACCTCGAACGCCGCAGCTTTGACGCAGTCATCAACATCTCGCCCTACGAGGGCAGCGAGCTTCTCGAGGCCTTGCGTGAGCTGCGCGTCCCTACGGTACTCTGCGGCCAGCTCGAGGATCACCCCTATCGTGGCACCTTCTCTACGGTCTATTCTGACGACGTCGAAGGGGGTGTGCTTGCCGCCGAAGCCCTACGCCGGCGCGGGCGGTCCCACTGCGTGGCCATTCTCGGCCCGCGCGGGAACCCCGCCTCAGCCGACCGCCTGCGCGGCTACCGCAGCGTGCTGGGGGACCAGCTCGGCGATGAACACGTGCTGTTCACGGGATGGGACGCGACCGCCGGTTTTCTCGCCATGCACGACCTGCTCAAGAGGGGTGAAGTGATCGACGGGGTGCTCGCCGGATCGGACCGCATTGCCGCCGGCGTGCTCGAGGCTCTGATGGAACACGATATTAACGTACCGAGGGACGTCTCGGTCATCGGCTTTGACGACCACCCCATCGCGTCACGTACCACGCCTCGTCTCACAACCGTACACCAGCCCCTCATCGAAGAGGGAGGCCTAGCGGCAGCCACGGCACTTGCAATGATCGACGGTGCCGCGGCAAATACTCTGGTGCTGCACATGCGTCTCGTCGAGCGCGACTCGGTCTAATCGACAAGAGGCACGATGGACCCTCGGCTTACCTCGGCTGCCTCCCCTGACCTTCACGCGCCGGCCCGGTCGGGCACCCAGAGTCCTTGCGGCGCCGCGGGCGGTGTCGGAGATACGGCTCCGGAGGGTCATCCCTCCGGAGCCAGGACGCCCGCAAGGAACACCGGAACATAGAGGATATTCCCCTCTCGTCGGATGTTTGTCTCTGCGAGGACGCAGGCGCGGTCGATGTCGTAGCTTCGCGTTGCTAGCGCATTATTCAGCGCTGCATGCGTGAGATATGAAGGCCCCGACTTGACCTCAAGCGCATCGATGCTACCATCTGCCCGCTCGACCACAAAATCAAGTTCGCCCACCTTCTTGGACGAGAAGTATCTCAAGGCCCGGCCCTGCGCCTTGAGTTCCTGAGCCACTGCTGCCTCATAGACGCTGCCCATGCTCATGGAGGCCCTCCCGTCTAGCAGGCCCGCGTAGGCGCTCTTGGGGTATGAGCTTGCAAGCATCCCCGCGTCCAGATAGAACAGCTTTAAGCGGTTGCGCCACTCCGAGACGAGAAGCGGCCTCACGGGAGCGGCTACGCCATAGACGGACAGCGCCACCCCCGCCTGGGTAAGCCAGAGGAAGTGGTTCTCCACCTGGCTGAACCTACTAACGCCCTTGGAGTCACTAAGCCTGAAGCGCCGCCTTTTTGAAGCGACCTCGCTGGGGATGAGGCCATAGATGTCACGTATGACCAATCGCAGACCCCTCGGAGCATACTTGGTGATATCGCTCCGATAGAGGCTGTGCAAGTCGCGGTGTATGCGCCGCACCTCATCAATATTGCTTGATGCAACAAAAGTGTTGACCGCATCGGGCATGCCGCCAACCATGAGATAGCGATGGAACAGGTCGAGCAGGTGGGCATACAAGAAATCAGGCAGTGCCCTCTCTCTTCGCTCAAACACTCACGCGCCATGTCGAAGACGGACGCCGAGAGCCCGCATGCCCAGCGATACTCTTCGAAGTCCAGGGGGTGCAGCTCCACCTGCGTGAGGTCGCCCACGGGAAGCGAGTCTATGTTCTCAGGCTTCACACCAAGGAGCAAGCCGGCGAGAATGTAGCTGTAGTCCCCCTGTTGCACAAGATACTTGATAAATGTGAGGACATTCGGCGCCTCCTGAACCTCGTCAATGACAACGGCGGTCTTATGGGGAACGAGGGGCGTACGAGCAACAACGGACATGCGCAGTAGGAGATCATCGGTACCAACAGCCTGGTTGAAGGGCCTTCGCGCCGCCACGTCGTCGACAAGATCGAAGATGAT
>ERZ773013.2191-NODE-2191-length-10899-cov-2.549889_pt1 | contig 10899 bp, 3 predicted proteins | sample MGYA00511670_ERZ773013 | MGnify/ENA primary metagenome ERZ773013 (study PRJEB29015, sample SAMEA2738120) | human oral metagenome | biome: human oral; feature: human-associated habitat; material: saliva | place: China | collected 2257 ...
GAGTTGGTGAAGTTGTTGGCCCCACTGAGCGTTGTCAGTCTCGGAAAAGTGGCTGTAGAGGGCGTCTCTGCAGTCCAGCGTCCGCGGACCTCAGCAGAGTATTTGTCCTCGCCGTCAATCCAATAGTAAGTGTTGCTCTTGAAAGCCTTGGCCCCGAAGCCGCCTGTTGCCAGGACGAAGAGGGTGAAGTGCCTGTACTCTGCCGAGAGGTTCAGACCGAGGGTCGTGGGCAGACCGTACCAGCCGCCTTTGCCGAGGTAGACCTGGTCCTTGCTGTCGATGATACCGTCGTTGTTCTGATCTTTGTATTTCAGGTCACCGGGCTTGATGTTTCCGCTCAGCGCAGTCTGTGAGGGACTGTTCTTAAGGTCGTCCTCATCCTTGAAGAAGCCGAGGCACTGATAGCCCTCCAGAGCGTCGAGGGGACGGCCCTGACGGTACTGGTAAGCATCGGCATAGTTGGTGTCGTCGCGCTTTGTGGCTTTCGTGGTATACCATGTTCCTGCAAAGCCGGCCTTGAAGTCGACCTCCCCGAACTTCTTGTGGAAGTTGATCTGGAAGTCAACACCCGTGCGGCGGTCGTTGTTATAGTTGATATACGGGATGAACGAAGCCTTGGGATAATAAGTATAGAAGTAGCTCGGATACAGGTTGTTGGGCGCGATGATGAGTCCGTTCATCGTGTTGGTGAAGAACGACACGTCAGCCGTCAACATCTTGTTCCACAGAGAGGCCTTGAGGTTTGCGGAGAGCTCTTTGCGCTTGATGAATGTGAGGTCTTCGTTGGCGCCCCGCTGTGAGACAACAGGGTTGAGAGATACGCTCTCACGCCAGCCCCACCAGTAGTCACTGTTCTGCGTGTAGTTGCCGGCATACATGTAGTAGCCGCTGATGTCGAGGTCTTCGTTCAGGATGCTTCCACTGACACTGAGCAGGAGCTTGTCGAAGGAAGATCCCTCCATGAACTTCTCTTTGGCGATATCCCAGCCTAAGGTCAGCGACGGAGAGAAAGCCTCACGGTGACCTGGTGCCAGGCGTGCTGAGTGGATGGCAGCGCTGGAGAACTGTGCGTAATAAGTGTGGTCGTAGTTGTAACCGACCTGAATGCCGAGGTTGGCATTGCTGACATGGTGGTATACCCCCGACTCACGCTTCTGGAAACCGTTGGCAACAAGCATGGCGCTGACATTATGCGCATCGTCGAAGGTACGGTTGTAGTCGAAGTGAGCATTGAAGCTGACGGTGTGGTTGTCGGCAGAGCCACTGATGTTCTGCACGCCTGATCGCTTGTCAAGGTTGTACTGTGTCAGCGCTACGATAACGTCCTTGCCGCCATAGTCGGACCATGTCGGTGCATAGGTGGCGTAAGAGTTATTGAACGAGGTCGTGTAGGATGTGGCATAGTCGAGCGAGAACTGTGCGTGGAAGCTCAGTCCCGGCGTGATACGGCGCAGATCCATGTTGATACCGGCATCGAACTGGAACTGACGGCTGGTGTACTTACTCTTGCCGCCGGCATAGTAGTCGGCGAAGACATTGGTCATATCCGACTGTGTGCCTCCGAGAAAGCATCCGTTGAAGATGTTCTCGCTGCCGCTGAGCAGGTTGTGCGCTGCCAGGGCGTTGTCGTCGAGACAGCTCATCGGAATGAGCGGGGCTACACGGTTGGGACGGAACGTTGAGGCTGCCGACCAGTAACTTGTACTCGAGTTGGGCGTGCGCTTGTCGTAGAATGTGATGTCTGAGTTGACGAAAGCCGAGATCCAGTCACCGAGCTGGAAGTCGACATTACCGCGCACGTCGAAGCGCTCAGTGTAGTCGTCCTTTGCCTTTCCGAAGTCCAGGTAGTCGCCGTTGCGGAAATAGCTGATGTTGGCATAGTATTGTGCGAAGTTGCCGCCTCCACTGATCTCTGCCGTTGCCTCACTGCGGTTATAGACTTTCTTGATGTAGTCGGACGAATAGAAGTCGATATCCGGATAGCGGTATGGGTTCTGTCCGCTGCCGTAGTTGTAGATGTCCGTGGCACTGTAGAGCGGGTCGAGACCGTCGTTGGTACGCGCCTCATTGTAGAGCGTCATATACTCGGCGCTGGAGAGATACTCCGGGAAACTCTTGGCTACGTTCCAGCCGGTGTTGGCCCGTACGTCGATGCGCAACGGAGCCCGTGAGCCTCGCTTCGTGGTGACGAGCACAACACCTTTGGCTGCCCGGCTGCCATAGAGCACGACAGCCTGTGCACCCTTGAGGAACGTAATCTTGTCGATCTCCGAAGGCTTGACGTTGTTGATGTCGCGTGGAGCACCATCGACGAGTACGAGATACTCGCTCATACCCCAAAGGCTGTTACCGTTCCAGCCACCCGCATAGCCCTGCATGTTGTCGAGGGCATAGGTGTTGTAGTTTTTCTTTGTCAGTGCCTTCATGTCCACTACCGACACGCCTCCTAAGGTCTCGTCAGCGCTTACCTTACGGAAGGCTACCGGTACGAGGTCCTCCGTAGAGTCGGCCTTTGTGGTCTTCTGTGCCATTGACGGTAAAGGCAAGGCGGCGATGGCAGAGAAAAGTATATATTGATGAAGATATTTCATAAAGTAATTGCGTTATATATGTTGCTTTAGATATGCTATATATAATATGTGTATTTCTCGCTGGCTGTTACCATCCCTGATTCTGCTTGAAATCTGTAAAGAGATACACATCCTTGTCGGGCAGCGGGAAACGGTAGTGCTTCGTGCCATAGACACGCATGAGGATTGGCTCTTCCTTCCAGCCGGACACCTCAGCGTTGGCGGGGTCATGGGTCTTGTACCAGTCGTTACCCTCCACGCGGTTGAACTCCACGCTCTTCTTGGTGTTGTAAGGATAGACGGTGAGGAGCAGCCAGCGGCCGAGGTCTGCCCAGCGGAAGCCCTCAAAGGCAAGCTCCACGGCGCGCTCACGACGTACCTCATCCATGAACTTATGATCATCGGCAACATACCCGCTGCCTACATGACCGGCACCTACGCGGTCGCGAAGGGTGTTGATGGCATCCGCGGCAGTCTTGCTGAAGTTGGACGACTTAGCTTTGGCCCCGCCATAGGCAGCGCAGGCCTCGGCATACATGAGATAGATATCGGCCAGACGCATGTATGGCAGATAAGTGTGGAGCGAGCCCGACCAGTTATAGGCGCCGTCGTATTTGTTGGCGGTGTGGGGCACGAGCTTCTGAGTGTAGTAGCCTGTGCGGCTGCCGTTGGCGGTACTGCGGATGTTACCGCCAGTATAGAGCTGACAGTACTGCAAGTCCTTGTCAGCCGCCGTGGTAATCGTCGTGTTGACATACTTGAATCCGTCGAATACGATGTCATGATAGAAGCGCGGGTCGCGGTTCTTGAACGGATGCTTGGGGTCGAAGCCCGACTTCGGGTCGGTGATAGGAAGTCCGTTCCTCATGCCATAGTTGTCGACATAGTTGGCAGTAGGCATGTGGATGACGTTGTCGTGCTCGACGAGGGAGTTGACCTTTGTGCCCCATGTCTTGCTGAAGTTCCAGTTGGAGCCGTTGTAGTCGGACGACGATCCGCGGAAGATAGCCTCCGTAGATCCCGGCATGAGCCAGTTCTGACCTGTGGTATAGAAGATGTCGCTGTAGCAGCTCTTGGCAGAGGATGACTTCTTATGGTTATAGACATCACTGTAGTCGAACTGTGCGAGGGAGTATTGTGTCTGTCCGCTCTCTACGAGCTGCAGACACTCGCCGAGAGCCTCGGCAGCGCGCTTCGCATAATCGGTGTTGTAGTTGTAGGTGTCGTGACCATCGAGCTCCGGTCCATGCTCGTTGAGTGGGCTGGCAGCCCAGAGCAGCACCTTGCCGAGATAGCCGAGGGCGGCGATCTTGTTGACACGCAACTGGTTCTTGCCGAGTGTCTTTTTGCCCACGGTGGTGTTGTCCCAGTCGACAGGCAGAAGGTCGGCGGCTTTGCGGAAATCCTCCGCGCAGCTGTCGGCACACTCCTGGAAGCTCAGGCGCGGATAGTCGAGCTGCTTGTTGGCGTCGATAGGATGCTTGATGTACGGCATGCCTCCGAAATACTCCATAACCTCCTCGTACCACCAGGCACGGAAGAAATAAAGCTGTCCGGCGATGAGGCTGCGCTCTTCCTGTGTGGCGGAGGTCATCTTGTCGAGATTCTCGAGACCAATGTTCGCCTTGCGGATGCAGTACCAGGCATGCGGCCAGAGAGAGTGGTTGAACTTATTGGTCGATGTAGGATCACTGGTGGAGCGGTAAAGCCAGTCCTGATTGTTGGACGACCAGTTGCGGTAGTTGCCGAGGTCTATCTGGTGCTCGAGGTGAGCGTCACCTAAGCCCGTGTTCATGATCTCGTCGTCACCCCAGTTGAAGGAAGTGACCCAATAGCATTTCTCCTTGTCGGGAATGCAGTTGTATATCTCCTCTACGTAGCCCTGGAAGTTCGTGAAGTTGGCGAATGCCGTCTCTTCCGACACTGTGGAGTCAGCCTCCTTGTCGAGATAGCCGGTGCAGGAAGTCATGCCGGCTGTCAGCCCGAGTGTGAGGGTAGCGTAGACGAATGTTTTGAATATCTTGTTCATGGATAACATGTTCATAAAGGTTATCAATATCAAGTTCTAATGATTAGAAATCGATGTTTAGAATCCGAGTTTCAGTCCGAAGTTGATACGTCTCACGGTCGGGTAAGCACCCTGTGATCCCCAGCCGGCGAAGTTGGACTCGCGGTCATCGGGCATGCGTGACCACACCCAGAGGTTGTTGCCGCTGATGTAGAGCTGCAGATAGGAAAGACCCATGTTGTGGACCCACGGCTGTGTGAAGTTATAGGCTATCTGCGCGTTCTTCAGGCGGATATAGGAACCGTCGTAGTAGTAGCGTGTACCGTCGGCATAGGTGGCGGCCGTAGAGTTCCACCGTGACACGGGGACATCGGCATCCTCGTTGGTGACCGACCACCAGGAACCCTGGTCGTAGACAGTGTCGAGCTTGCCGGAGAAGTTGGCGAGGCTGACATTACGTGTGACGTTCGTCACGCCGTAGAACTGCACGAAGCAGCTGAAGCCTTTCCATTCCCAGCCCAGCGTGGCGTTGTAAGTGTTCTGTGGTACACTGGAGTAGCCATACGGAGCCTGGTCGTTCACATCGATGACACCATCGCCGTTCACATCGCGATATTTCGGCATACCGGGCTGTGTATTGGCCTCTGAAGCGAAGTGAGGAACGTTCGATTTTTTGGTTGTCGTTGCCGTCAAACTTAGGACTCCCGTAGATGTCATCATAAGTGTTCATGTGTCCTTTGCTGATGTATGCCTTTGTCTGGTCAATGGCGAAGCCTGCTTGCTTGCGGTAGCCGGGGAGCAGTGGCTGGTCATCTTTGGCAAGTACTTTGTTGACGGCATGGGTCATGTTCATGTCAGCCCAGAAACGCATTTTGTCAGGCAGGACCTTATTGAATTTCAGCTGCAGCTCATAGCCGGTATTCTTGACGCGTCCGAGGTTGGCTGTCGGTGCTGTCTGTCCATAATAAGACGGCACGGCACGGCTGGAACCACCGATGAGGATGTCGGAACGCTTGTCGTTGAAGAAGTCGACGCTGCCGATAAGTAATCCGTTGAAGACAGAGAAGTCGAGACCGATGTTCTTCTTCACTGATTTCTCCCAGTGTACATCCGGGTTGCCTACCGATACTTCACGGTACCAGTGGTAAGGCGATGTGCCGTGGTTGGTGTCGAGGGAGGCGGCGCTGTTCTCAAGATAAGCCCACTGATTCATGTAAAGCCAGCGGGTGTAGACATTGTCGTCACCGACCTCACCGTAGCTGGCACGAATTTTCAGCATGTCGAGCCATTTGATGCGTTTCATGAACTTCTCCTCCGTGACCATCCATCCGAGGGCACCGGAGTTGAAGAAGGCGAAGCGGTTGTCCTTAGAGAAACGCTCAGATCCGTTGTAGGCACCGTTGTATTCGATGAAGTAACGCTGCGCCCAATTGTAGGTAGTACGGAAAGCCCAGTCCTCACGGTAGTGGGCTATCTCGCTGCCAGTAGCATATTCCTGACGGCTGAAGAGACCCATGGCGGTGATGTCGTTCAGTCCGAACTTGCGCGCCCAGTTGAGCTGCAGCTGATAGTTGAGGTCACGGTAGGTCTGACTATTGTCAACGGTGCCGCTCTCGGTGATCCATGTCACGGGCTGCTGGTAGTCGAAGCGGTTGTTGTTGTCGTAAGCCGTCTTGTACTGAGCGATGCCGGTGTCAGGGTCAATCCATTTGTGCTGGGCGTCGTGATAGAGGTCGTTGACGCCACGGCGCAACTCGAGAAACGTGTTGTCCCACGCTACCATGGCATGGAAGTTAAGACCCTGTGTGATGAGATCGAGCTTCTGGTCGAGGGCGAAGTCGGTGTTGATACGTGTCGTGGTGCGCTTGGAGATGCCGCCCAACGAGAGATTCTCTGCCGAGTTGGTGACATTGGTGCCTGAGGGATAGTAGCCCCAGGTCCCGTCGGAGTATTTAGGAAGGAACACGTCCGGAGCGATGTTGTAGGCACCGGCCCATTGCTGAGCCGTGCTCCAGTCGGAGCTGCCTGCCGTGGAGTTGTTCATCGGTGCTTTCTGCTCGCCTGTGCTTCCCGCGAGATTCATGCGGAAAGTCGTTGTCCGTGTGAGTTGGAAGTCGAGGTTGCTTCGCACGTTGAGCTTGTTGTAGGAGTAGCCGGCCTTGTAGCCACGGTCGTTGGGATAGACACGGAAGAGGTCGCCTTCATTGATGAAGTTGACACTGGCGAAGTATTTCACAACCTTTGAGCCGCCGCTGACGTTGACATTGGCATTGTAGGACATGGTCGACTTCTTGAACAGCGCATCCTGCCAGTCCACATTCGGATAACGTTCGCGCTGCTCCACGGTGGTCTGGTTGCGGTAGTTGCCAATGAAATTTTGTGGACGAATATAGTTCCACGAGTCGGAGTTGAGGGCGAGCTCATGCTCGATAGCCTCGTTACGGAACTCGAGGGCATCGTAAGAGTCATACTTGTTAGGCAACTTAGACGGGACTTTCATCACCATGTTGACATTCGCGTCGATTTTTGCCTTCCCTTCCGAGCCGCGCTTGGTTGTGATAAGGATGACACCGTTGGCACCTTTGACACCATAGACGGCGGTAGCGCTGGCATCCTTCAGTACTGAGACAGTGGCTACAGAAGCGATGTCGACGGAGCTCATGGAACGCTCCACGCCATCGACAAGGACCAGCGGGTCACTGCTGTTCCAGCTGCTGGCGCCGCGGATGACGATCTTCGGGTCTTCCTCACCCGGCATACCGGTAGATGCTGTCGTCACGACACCCGGGAGGTTACCCGTGAGGGCCGATCCGATGTCGTTGATACCTGCGGCACGCTCAAGCACCTTACCCGTGGTCTGCGTGATGGAGCCCACGACGCTGGCTTTCTTCTGCTGGCCGTAACCTACGACGACGACCTCCTGCAGCACTTTCTGGTCATCGGTGAGCGTGATGCTGAGGTTCCTGCCGGCTTTGATCGTCTGAGATGTCATGCCCACATAACTGATGACAAGCTGGTCGCCTGGCTTGACACCTTTCAAGACGAAGTTACCGTCGAGGTCGGAGACCGTTCCCGTGGCGGTACGTCCCTTGACAACAACGGTGGCACCGATGATAGGGTCGCCGTTCTTGTCCTTCACATTGCCATTGGCAGTGATGGTCTGTGCCAGGGAGGCTATGCTTCCCAGCACGGATAACAACATAACCACAGACAGTCTGCGCAGTTTTAAAAAATCTTGTTTCATACGTAAATCATAGTTCTATGTTAGTTTTGAGATGTTATATTCTTGGAGTCTCAGCATTGTCTCATTCTTTGACATGCCGTTTCTCAATCTCTCTGTTGATGAAGTCGACGCGTTCATCGGTGAGCTCATAGCGTGAGATGATGATCATGGCGAGGATGAGAAGGATAGCCGGGATGACACAGACGAGCCAGAGGATGCCTTGCTGTGCCATTGGTGTCTGCGACACGGCGTTGTTCTTGTCGAAATGGACGAGGGCGAGGACGAGACCCGGCACGACACCGCCGAGTGCCATGCCCGCTTTGTAGAAGATGCCGGTGAGGGCGTTGACGATGCCGGAGATGCGGCGGCCCGTAGTGTACTCGCCGTAGGAGATGACCTCCGGAACGAGTGCCCACATGTAACCGGTAGCGACGATGACACCTGTCGACTTAATGAACTGTGCCACATATACGATCCAGATCTTACTCTTGAGTGAGGACACCATGGACACGACATAGAGGATTGCCATGCCGAAGATGGCGATGGAGAGGAAGACGTAGAACATCTGTTTCTTTCCTATCTTACGCTTGATGGCAGGCACCATCGGCATGAAGATGAAGGCGGGGATAGAGCCTAAGGCCATGAAGTCGGCCATCTGGTCGGATGTGCCGTTCACATTATATATCATATAATAGCTGCCGGCTGAGTTGCCAACAGCCACCATGGCAGTGATGAAGAAGAAGGCGAGGATGCGGAGCGGACGGTTGCGCACAAACTCTTTCCACAAGTCCGACACTTTCACGTTGGCCGTCTCTTTCTTGTCCATCACGACGCGCTCTTTGGTCTGCGAGAAACAGAAGACGAGGATAATCATTCCTGCCAGGGCGAAGCACGTCATCGTGATGAACCATGCCGTGGCATCGCTCTTCGTGTTCGTCAGACCGTCGGGTGACAGCGCCGCCACGGTCTTTGGCACACCGTAAGCCACAGCCAGTCCACCAAGATTAGCCATGAACATTCTGACAGAGGTGAGAACGGTGATCTCATTGGTGTCGCGCGTGAGACTGGCGTTGAGTGCTCCGTAGGGGACATTGACGAGGGTGTAGCACATCGACATGCCCACATAAGTAATATAGGCATAGAGCAGTGAGCCGGAGAAGCCGTCATAGAAACAGAGGATGGCGAAGCCCGAGAGCGGGATGCCGCCAAGGACGAGGTAACTGCGGTATTTGCCCAGCTTCGGCTGGTGCTTGTCGACAAATGTGCCCACTATCGGGTCCCAAAGAACATCCACGAGACGCACGATGAGGAACATCAGCGCTGCCGCTGCCGGCGACAAGCCGAACACGTTCGTGTAGAAGAGCAGAAGGTACATGCAGACGGTCTGGTAGATGAGATTCTGTGCCAGGTCTCCCGAGCCGAAACCTATCCGTTGCAGCCATGAGAGCTTATAGAAGCCGTCCTTTTCAGGGTCTTGATCCATGTCTCTTAGTTTTTAGAATCGTTGTAACTAAATTGCTGATTTTTATTGTGCTGCAAAATTAGGCAATATAGGCTTGGTGTGCCTTTTCATTTGTTTCTATTGCATTTCAATTTGTAACATCATGTGTCTTTTTAAATGCTTTATCAGGTTGAATATCTCGTTTTTGTGTATTTTTGCAGTTGGAAGCTAAAGACAAATGCAACGAATGAAAACGATAAGCCTCAGATTAGTGTTTCTCCTTTGTCTCTGTCCGGTACTCTTGTTGAGGGCCGACAATGGCATCCTGATTTCGGCTGACCAGCTGCCGAGCAGCCTGATCAACTGCATCGCCCAGGACCGCTATGGTCTGATATGGGTAGGAACAGACTATGGACTGAGCCGCTATGACGGTTATCACTTCACCAATTATTTTCATGATGCCAAAGATAGTACATCTATCAACAGCAATACCATTACCGCTTTCTTGGTTGATCGTCAGGGTCAACTATGGATAGGGTCTGCGTTGGGCTTGATGCGTTACGACTACGAATGCAACAAATTTGTACGTTTTCACTTCCCGGGCATCAAGTCCAACCCACGTGTCTATAGCTTGATAGAGAATCGATATGGAGATGTTTTTGCAGGTACTGCGGGCTACGGACTTTATAAGGTTGCTTGTGGGCAAAATCAGTTAAGACAGGTCAAAGGTTTTGTACAGCGCAACTATGACGACTTCTTTACCTATATCTATTCTGATAGCCGTGGCTACCACTGGAAAGCGAACCATCTGGAGGTACTGGCGCGTTATAAATATAAAGGTGGAAAATACTATGGGAAGACCTTCCGCTCACCTTGTGGACCTCCTGTCGCCTTCTTATCCGATGGTAAGGACGGGCTGCTCATTGTCTGCATGAAAGGTATCGCACGCTACGACTATGGCACGGGAAAACTCTCGGATGCCGGTTATGACTTTGGCCCATTCCGTACGGAACTGACCGTCAATACGGCTATCCGCTCTTATAAAGGCGACATCTTCCTGGGCACCACAGAGCATGGCATCCTTGCTATAAGCCGGGGCAGCAGAATGGTGACACAGTATGAAGGTTCAATCTCTCCCGTCTTTGACTTGAAAACTGCCGACATCAGTTGCCTCTATGAGGATAAAGACCATAATATCTGGGCGGGATGTCATAGCAAGGGATTATACCTTATTAATAATGTGTGTCATGCTTTCCATAACTGGAGCCTCGCCTGGCAGGGATTTCCTACGGGTAACAGCGTCTCATCTATGGCACGGGGTACGGATGGTGATATCTGGTGTACGGTACAGAACAATGGTGTCTATCATTTTGACCGGGACGGGAAAATCATCGGACATCCTTCTGCTCCTTCGGGTGTGCGTCTTATCTTCCGTGCCAGTGATGGACAATATTGGCTCGGGACTAACAGTGCCGTGTACAGATACAATCCGGTGACGGGAACAGCCACGCCCAATGTGCATTTCGACAGTTTCGGCGTCTACAGTATGGCTGAGGGCAGTGACGGAAGGCTTTACATCTCTGCTTACAGTAAAGGACTTTATGTCTATGACCCTCATACGGGTGCAGTGACATCGTATAACATGCGGATGCGGTCG
>ERZ773013.2196-NODE-2196-length-10889-cov-2.891361_pt1 | contig 10889 bp, 8 predicted proteins | sample MGYA00511670_ERZ773013 | MGnify/ENA primary metagenome ERZ773013 (study PRJEB29015, sample SAMEA2738120) | human oral metagenome | biome: human oral; feature: human-associated habitat; material: saliva | place: China | collected 2257 ...
CTACGCCTATGAGAAGCTTCTTCACTATTACGCCCCACGCTGGCAGGACAGCAACAACGGTGCTAAGAAGGTGCTGCCATTGCGTCTCGACGAGTCGACGGGCGACCTTGCTCCTTCTTCGATGGCTGATATCTATGCACAGATTTATAAGGACTGTGAGGAGGCTGTCTCTCTCTTCGGCAAGAGCAGCTATCAGCGCAGCTCTTCCGAGATCTGGATCCCGAATGTGAACGCAGCCCATGCTGTCTATGCCCGCGCAGCGCTGACACGTCAGGACTATAAGACAGCCTTGACCCAGGCTGCCGCCGCCCGTGAAGGCTATCCTCTGATGAGCAACGCCGATTATCAGTCAGGTTTCTGCAAGCCTACATCCGAGTGGATCATGGGTAGCTACGGAGACGCTTCTGAAAATATGTGGTACTGGAGCTATGGTACACAGTTCTCTGCCAACGGTTATATTACTTCCAACACGTGGTATGGAGCCGGACAGATGAATGATGCCCTCAGCCGTCAGATTCCCAACACCGACATCAGAAAGCACCTCTTCCTCACACAGGACAAAATTGGGTGGAGCGATGATAAGAACACTGTGTATCTCGATTATGATGATGCTGATCCTGCGACGCTGGAAGCTTACAATAAGGCCATCAACTATATGGACAGTATCCATAGAGCTTACACAAGGTCATATACAACACCTTATCTGACCGCTCATCCCTCAGCAGGCAAAAACTTCATGGGACGTCTGCCTATGGGATCACAGTGGAAATTCTTCGTGTTCGACACTCCCGGTGTAGGCTATCTGCCGTTTATCCGTTCTTCGGAGATGCTGCTCATCGAGGCTGAGGCTAACTACTTCCTCGGCAACGCTTCTGCCGCACAGGCTAACCTTGTGGAGCTCAATGCTAAAAGTGGTCGTGATCCCGGATATGCCTGCACCAAGACTGGCAGCGCACTCTTTGAGGAGATTCGCAAGTATCGTGAGCTCGAACTCTGGGGTGAGGGCTTCGGCTACAGCGACCTCAAGCGTTGGAATCTGCCACTTGACCGTACAACAGGCAACAACGTGCCAAGCTATACAAAAGTGAAAGTGGCTGCTGATGATGTCCACTGGGTATGGGCTACGCCGCAGAATGAGACCGACTATAACCACGGTTTCGACAACACGGTAAGTCCAACAGGCAAATAGGCAATCCTTATAATCACTATACTTAAAAGCACAACCCCATGCAGGTTGTGCTTTTTCTTTTGGTTTTAAGGATGAGAATTGATAAATGGACTGAAAGGAAACAATAGCACAACGAGACTTGATTCCTTTTCACCCTCTCTGTTGACTCTCACAAGAGAAAACCGCAAGGGGGGTTCTCTCCTACTATTTCAAAGACTTGAACTTCCATGATAATAGCAATTGTGAAATAACTCACGGGCTGTGACAAGAACTTTTGGATGCTTACGCCACAAATATAAAATACGACAATGAGATAATGAGTGATGAGTGGCAGAATGGTTTGGCAGACGTCGCCAAACATCCTCTTTTCAGTCCTTTATCTTCTGCTCCCTGCATCACGCTGATAGTATCACGGAAATGACGGAGCGCAGCATCATATTTGATGCGTTCCTCTTTACTCATATTGCTGACCTCGCCCATCTCTGCAAGTCTACGGAAAACAGCGTTCTTTGCTGCCCAAGGCATTCTATCTAATACTTCCATATTCTTCAATACAAAAATCCAACGTTCAAAATCATTCTCACATTCATTTGCCTCTTTATTAAAGGCGGGTAACTGTAGGAAGATAAACCGCTCTTTATCTGAGAATATCTTGCCAGTCTGTCTATTGGTTAACACAACATCTGTTCTGAAGTTTTCTCCCAGACCTTCCATGTGAAAGTTGACGAAGGCTATCATATAGACGGCATCGATATGGTATTTCCAGTACGCACCTTTCTCTCCTTGTCTTGATACTGCTTGCGAGTAGTAATACAGGCATCTGTCGACAAAATTGGGTTGCTCTTTGTTCTGCATCTCCACAATGATTCGTTCGCCTGTGTCTGTCTTACAATAGATATCATAGATCAACGATCTGTCTTCATGATATTCAGCAGGCTGCTCTTTGTCCAGAAAAGTTAAATCGGTAATGACTCTCTCTGATTTGAGCAAGTTGTTGAGGAAATCCAGAAGCAGTGACTTCGACATTTCCTGACCGAAGATTCTTTTGAAACCAATATCTGTAAAAGGATTAATAAACTTGCTCATAGCATCTTCTTCTGTTGCAATAGCAAAGATAGGTTATTTTCTTTAAACACGCAAGAAAAATGGCTTTTTTTATGATTTCTTTTCATCATATTCTTTGAGACAACGCTGAGGGCTGCGTCATAGTCAGGTTGTTAATGGGTTATTCGCTGTAGCCGTTTGCGCTCGATCCTCGTAAGCCTATTAAGACCGGCGCGAACTTCTCGTTGAAGAAGCGGTGTATAAAATAGAAGAATGGAAGAAAGCGGTAAGATTATAATTCTTTGATGATGGTTTTCTTCAAAGTATTTCGTACCTTTGCAATCAATAATGTTATTGCGTACTTTGCGTAACGGAAAAAACGTAATAATGGAGAAAACTAAGCTCAACAACCCGTTTGTGGTCTATGGATATAAAGGACCGGAATATTTCTGTGACCGGGAGGCAGAGACAGGGAAACTGATGTCTACGCTTCACGGCGATCGTAACGTGACACTTATTGCTCCCCGTCGTATGGGAAAGACTGGGCTGATACAGCATGTGTTCAATTGTATTCCTACTGTTGATAAGAATATAAAGTGTTTCTATATTGATATCTTCGCCACGAAGAACTTGGAGCAGCTTGTTCAGTTGCTCGCCAACGAGATTATTGGTAAACTCGACACGGTCTCCCAGGCTGCCTTGCGCAATATCCAGGCCTTCTTCAGCAGTTTCCGGCCAACGGTGACCTTGGATGAGCTGACGGGCATCCCTACATTCTCTTTGGACCTCCAGCCATCGGAGCGTGAAGCGAGTTTGAAGCGGATTTTTGAATATATGAAAGCATCGGGGAAGCGGTGTTATGTTGCTATCGACGAGTTTCAGCAGATACTGTCTTACCCTGAAAAAGGGACAGAGGCATTGATACGCTCCTATATCCAGTTTCTTCCGAATGTATATTTCATCTTCTCCGGTAGCCGCCAGCACATGATGGAGGAGATGTTCATGTCTGCCAACCGTCCTTTCTTTCAGAGTTCTATGGTGATGGCACTGCTGCCTATTGATGAGGCAAAGTATCTTAGTTTTGCCAACGAGATATTGCTGCAAGACGGGAGGACGATTGATGCTGAGACGTTTCACTATATATATAATGAGTCGGAAGGCATCACCTGGTACGTCCAGTCGGTTCTCCATGGCATCTACGATCATCACAATGTTAAGATAGACAAGACACTTGCTGATGATGTCATCCGGGAGATCGTTGGAGAGCAGACCGCCACTTATCAGAATTATTTAGCTTGGTTGACGGAAAACCAACAGAATCTTCTTCGTGCCATTGCCTCAGAGCGTCTTGTGGAGGCTCCCTTGAGTCAGAGCTTCATCCGCACTCACCATCTGCCCTCGCCGAGCAGTGTGAAGACTGCCTTGAATGCCCTTGTCGATAAGCAGCTCATCACGCGCACACCGAAAGGTTGTTGCGTCAGTGATCTCTTCTTTGCTTTGTGGCTGAGAAGGCTATAAGACGAATATCTTATGGGTGAAACTAATAATACGATATCTCGCCGGATGTGGCATTATCATCTCATTGCCATCCTCGTGGTACTCACTTGGGGTGTGACGTTTGTCAACTCCAAGGTGCTGCTCAATCATGGCCTGGAGGCACACGAGATCTTCACGCTGCGCTTCCTCCTGGCTTATATCTGCATCTGGATATTCTTTCCCCGGCAACTTTTTGCCAACTCGTGGAAGGATGAGGGATTGCTGGTTTTGCTTGGCATCACGGGAGGTTCCCTCTATTTCGTTTCTGAGAACATGGCAGTAAAGATAGGCTATGTCAATAACGTGTCGTTCATCGTGTGCTCCGCTCCGCTGCTGTCTATGCTGATAGCCTTGGCGGTCTTTAGGGATGTGAAAGCCACGAAGCCGCTCATCGGCGGCAGTATCCTCTGTGTGCTGGGCATAGCCCTCGTCATCTTCAATGGTCAGATCATCCTGAAGCTCAACCCGCTTGGCGACACTCTTGCCCTCGTCGCCTCCCTCTGCTGGGCTGTTTACACGCTGCTGTTGAAAAAGTTAGCACATTACGGCAGTGTCTTTGTCACGCGCAAAGTGTTCTTCTATGGACTTGTGACGGTGCTTCCCTGGTATCTCGTCTGGCCATGGAACTATCCTTTGCACGACCTATTGCAACCGACAGTGCTGGGCAACCTGCTTTTCCTTGGCGTGATAGCGAGCTTCACCTGCTTTGCGCTGTGGAGCCAGGTAAGTAAGAGGGTCGGTGCACTCACCGTGCGCAACTACGTCTATCTCAACCCTGTCTCTACCGTCGTATGCAGTGCCATAGTGCTCGGTGAGCGTCTCACGTGGATGGCTGCCGCGGGCAGTGCAATGATTTTAGCGGGGTTGTATATATCGAACAATAAAAGTAAGTGAATATGAGAAGATTACTTCTTTTCTACCTTCTTCTTATCTCAATCGTTTCTTTCGCTGTCCCTGCGAGGAAAGGAGTGAAGCAGACCATTACCTTAGCGGATGGATCGAAGGTAACCGTGGAACTGAAAGGTGATGAGCATGCCCATTGGTGGCAGTCGGAAGATGGCCGGCGCTATGTGGCTGACAGTACAGGAGCCTGGAAGACAGTGACAGCAGAAGAAGTGATGGCGGGTGCCAGGAAAAGGGCGGCTGCCAGGCAACTTGCAGCAGCCAAACGTATGGCGATGGCGAAGAGCCGTGAGGCAAGACTTACTACAGGCACGAAGTCTATATTCCAAGGGCAGAAGCGCGGGTTGATTATCCTTGTCGACTTCTCTGATACCAGGTTTGATACTTCTTCTTATGGTGCTACCCATGCTCTCTACAACAGCATTGCAAACGCGTCAGGGTACAGCAATCATGGATTCAACGGAAGTATCAGCGACTATTTCAAGGCACAGAGCGGTGGGCAGTTCCTGCTTAGCTTTGATGTGGCCGGTCCTGTGACACTCTCTAAGAGTTATCGGTATTACGGTCAAAACGATTCCTGTGACCACGACATGTATCCGCAGAAGATGGTCCGTGAAGCGTGTAAGGCCGCTGACAGTTCCGTGGACTACTCCCGGTACGACTGGGATGGAGACGGAGTGGCGGAAGAGGGCTTTGTGCTTTATGCAGGCCATGGAGAGCACGATACGGGGAACTCATATCTTATCTGGCCGCATATGGGTCACCTGTCAGATTATCAGGACAGAGCTCTGACTTTGGATGGCGTGACGATCGATACTTATGCCTGTACATCCGAATTGCAGGCAGACGGCTCTCTGGCAGGTGTCGGTACTTTCTGTCATGAGTTCTCCCATTGTATGGGCTTCCCTGATCTGTACGATACGGCAGACAACGGGAAGAACTATGGCATGGGCTCGTGGGATCTGATGTGCTCCGGCTCTTATAACGGCAATACTTATACTCCCGCTGGCTACACGGGGTATGAGAAGATGGTCTGTGGTTGGACAAGGCCTGTCGAGCTCAATTCTGATACTGTCATCACAGGCATGCAGCCGCTTGCTGACATGGGACAGTCCTACATTATCCATAATAGAGGCAATGCCAACGAGTATTATATCTTAGAGAACCGCCAACTCAAAGGCTTTGACGCCTCCTTGCCAGGCACGGGCTTGCTCATAGAGCATATCGATTACAATGAGGATATCTGGAAATGGAACGTGGTCAATACGACCCAAGGGACGTATTATGCAGGAGGCGACACCATTCCCTCGGTCAATGGCCATCAGCGTCTCACCATCTTCCATGCCTGCAGTTCGGAATTGGATGAGGGGTCTGCTTATCCATACCTTAGCAATGCGAGTCTGACCGACTATTCTATTCCGGCTGCAGAGTTATGGAATGCGAACAGTGACGGCACATATCTCATGCATTATGCCATCACTTCCATCACACAGCACCTTGACGGTACGGTGTCGTTTGCATTCAGCCGTACCGCTGGCGGCAGAACGGGGAACGACTCTATCCTTTTCAAGGAGACTTTTGACCAATGTGCAGGGACAGGAGGAAATGATGGAAAATTTAATGGTGTGGGCGTAGCGAATATGGCTTTTGTTCCCGATAACAATGGCTGGAAGCCGATAGACGGTTTACGGCAGGCTTATATGTATGGAGCTTACAAGTGTGCAAAGTTTGGTAATGGCAGTCAGCGCGGATCCGGTGATGTCCTTACTCCCGCAATAACTCTTCCAGGAGATACCGTGACACTGATGTTCCGTGCCGCTTGCTGGGACTCAAATAGTGATGGCACAACATTGGATGTCAGTTTAGATGGCTCAGATGCTGCCATCCTTGACAAGAGTCATCTCACGATGGAAAGAGGAGCATGGACATTCTATGCACTTCGTATCGCAGGATCGGGGAGCTGTCGTATTGAGTTTGATCCCGGCAAGCGTTTTTTCCTGGATGATGTCGTTGTAACAACGAAGAAAAAAGATTCAACCGCAGGCATACGGAAGACAGAGCTTGTCTTGCCATGGAATAGCCGGGCCGTGTATACCCTTGACGGAAAATATGTGGGGACGGACCTTGACACCTTGCCGCACGGCGTATATATTGTTGGCAGAAAGAAGGTCATCCGGTAAATATTACATTACAGACAACAGGGCGGACACGGTGCCCCGCCCTAAGAAGCTAAAAAAAATCAACGCAGGCAGCAATAACCGGAAAAAAGCAGTAACTTTGCATTTGTTATGATGCGTAAGCTGCTGCTTTTCTTGTTACTGTGCGTGTCTTTCTCTGCAAAGGCCTCATATCCTGTCGGCTACGGTACTGTTATCGGTGAGTGGACGGGTACGTGGGCTGCGGCCATGCAAGTGCCGGTGAAGTACTTCATGCCTTACAACAATCAGATGAGTGACCGCTCCGTGCGGCAGATCGTGAGGGTGTCTGCGGGAGGAAGGGTCATTCGTCTTATGCTTAGCAACATCTATTCTGCGGAGCCTGTCGTTCTCCGCAGCGTTTATATCGCCCATTCCATCGACTCTTTCCGCATCGATCCAAAGACAGCGCGTTATCTGAAGTTCAACGGGAAGGATGGCGTGGACATTCCCGCAGGCAAGAGCCTTTTCTCTGATGCCATCGCTTTCGACCTCAAACCTTTGGAGCAGATCGCTATCACGCTCAATTATGAGACCGCTCCGAAGTCACCGACAGTACATATGGGCTCGCGGACGACAAGCTATATTCTTAAGGGGGCGAGCACACCGGAGACCGATTTCACCAAGTCTTTTCGATACGAGAAATGGTTTAACATCGCAACCCTCGAGGTCCTGACCAATAATGTACGTGGCATCGCCATCATCGGCAACAGTATCACTGACGGTAAAGGCTCAACGGTAGACCGCCAGAACCGTTGGCCCGACGAGATGAGTTTTTGGCTCAATGGCCCTTTCAGGCAGAGAGAAGAAGAGAAGGCAAAGGCTGAGAATCGGAAGATGGTGCCTATGCAGTGGGGGGTACTGAATCTCGGCATCGGCAACAATCGCGTGCTGACCTACAGTGGCTATGGTGAGGCAGCGAAGAAACGTTTCGACCGCGATGTTCTCGAACAGCATGGCATCTCTGATGTCGTCATCTTTGAAGGGATCAACGACCTCGGCACGAGTGGTTATGGTACTGTGACAGCTTACAATCTCATCATGGAATATCGCACGATGATAGAGAAATGTCACCAGGCTCATAAAAAGGTGTACCTCGCCACCATTACCCCCATGCGCGGCAGTGCTTATTACAGTGCGAACCATGAGGAGGGACGCAGCATCGTCAACGCCTGGATAAGGACGCAGAAAGTGGCTGACGGCTACATCGATTTTGATGCTCTCATGCGTGATCCAAAGCATCCTACGGCTATCCGTCCGGGCTTCTGCCTGAGTGACCATCTGCACCCCAATGCCGCAGGCTACAAAGAAATGGGGCGTTATGCAGCTGATTTTTTCATCAAGACAAGATAACGTTTAAGAGTTTATGAACGTACAGATAGAACCATCCTGGAAGCAATATCTCCAGCCGGAGTTTGAGACTTCCTATTTCAGGCAGCTCACGGATGCCGTAAGGCAAGAGTACAGGCACGGTCCGTGCTATCCTCCCGGACACCTCATCTTCAATGCTTTCAACCTCACGCCGTTCGATAAGGTGAAGGTTGTCATCATCGGACAGGATCCTTATCATGAGCCGGGACAGGCTATGGGACTGAGCTTCTCAGTACCCGAAGGCGTGATGATGCCGCCCTCACTTGTCAATATATTTAAGGAGATCCACGATGATCTTGGCAAGCCCATGCCTGCAAATGGCGACCTGACACGCTGGGCGCGCCAAGGTGTGCTGCTTCTCAATGCTACGCTCACAGTACGTGCTCACATGGCAAACAGTCATCAGCAGTTAGGCTGGAGCTTCTTCACCGATGCTGCCATCAAAGCGCTGTCTGCTCATCGGGAGCATATCGTCTACATGCTTTGGGGCGGTTACGCACGCGGCAAGCGTGGCTTTATCGATGGTACGAAGAACCTTATCCTCGAGTCAGTACATCCCTCGCCACTCTCCGCCAATCGTGGAGGATGGTTCGGTCAGCATCAGTTCTCGCGCTGTAATGCCTATCTGAAGGCTAATGGAGAGAGGGAAATAGACTGGTAATACGGGAGCTCCCGGGACACATGCACTTCCACCGCTGTCTTGTGGCGGTCAGTGCGTGCGGTATTCTTTCGGCGACATGCCGGCGTGCTGCTTGAAATATTTGCCAAGGAAACTCTGGTTGGGAAAATGCATCTGTTCCGCTATCTCCTTGATGGATAACAGGCTGGTGCGGAGCAGTACGCGAAGCTCCAGCATCACATAACTGTCGATCCACTCACCGGGAGTCTGCCGGCTCACCTTCCGGATGGTCTCAGAGAGATATTTGGGTGTGATATGCATCTGCAGGGCATACCATGTCACGCGGCGCTCCGTGCGGAAGTGCTTCTCAACAAGCTCAATAAACTGCATGAAAATCTCTTCATTGCGCGTGTTCTTCTCATCCTCATTGTTGAACACCTTCCAGAAGATGTTGCCGGCATCATAGAGAAAGGCCTGGATAAGCGCCTTGACGGTGTCTTTTCGGAAGCGGTGGGACACCTCTGCAATCTTCTGACGGATAAGCAGGTAGAAACCAAGAATGCTGCGAGCTTCCTGCCGGTCCATACCGAAGACGGGATGGAGACGGGAGAAAAGGAAGATAGACGAAAGATCGTGCATGCCCGTGAGCACTTCCTGGACATATTGCCGTGAGATGAATACGGTGCGTCCTCTGCAGTCGTCGCTCATCTCTACATTCTCAATGACCTGTCCGATACTCATGATGATACAGTGACCGGCTTCTACGGTCTGAGGTATTGTATCGAGGTCATATTTCACGGAGCCCCGGTCGCAGAACGCGAAGATGAAGCAATCGAGCCGTCTGGCTTCACCGGGTATGACGATGGATTTCACATCATCTATAAGCGCAAGGTCATCGCCAAGGCTGAGGCATGATGAGGCCTGCTTCACACTTGCTATCGTTATGGGCAATAAATTACTGTTCTTCATTTCTCAATCGTTGGTTCCGTTTAATAAATCTTTCGATCAATAAATCCGTATGGGACGCTGATCGTCAATGCTTACTGCCTCCAGCGTCGTGATACGGCTCAGTTTCCCCATGACGGTTATGCCATTTATATAGGAAGCACCGAACTCGGGGAATGCCTGCTCATCAAAGGTGCCGTTGCAGATATAGAGCAGATTGCCTATCCGTATGGTCTCACCGGGTCTTGCTTTTCTCAGTGTTGCACGGAAGAAGCCGTAGAACGCATGGGAGGCAGGAATGTTGCTGCTGAGAATATCATCGGCTGTCCGCGAATCGATGTGACTGATGCGTGGAGCCACCGGCCTGGCGCAATACTCGACAGCGTATGCAGATCTGTCAACAGCAGTATGTGTCCATAAGGCTAAGTCATTGATTGTGGCTGCTTTCCAGAGTGCGTCATGCCTTCTGCCGTCTATTATCTCCTGTCCATCGGGAGTAAGCCGTGAGTTTGCCTCACGGCAGAGCCATGAGTCATCAGTGGAACAGGCAAACGGCCTGCCTTCATGGTCAGTGCCCCATAGGCTTACAGCTATCTGTTTTGTTGGTGTGGTTGTGGATATTCGTGCGGGGGAGTATAGAACGGCTACGACGTTGCTGTCGGAGCGAAGATAAGGTGTAGCGTCAAAAGTAAACTCGGCGGCTTTGCTGTTTTCCTCGCGGCGCAAAGAAAGAAAGGGAGCTGTGCCTACCTTGCATTCGTTGATATAAACCTTGCAGTAGCCGGTCGTCGCGATGGTTATCTGTGCTCTTTGTGGTCTGCCTTCAAAGAGATATAGCTTGCGGAAACAGACGCGCGAGAGGCTGTCGGTCTGGGGCGCGGAAATCCAATACGCCTTGCACTGAGGTGAAAGACCAAGGAATAAAGAGGAAAGAAGGAAGAATACTTGGACGCACCGAAAGAACGGATTCTTAGCAAGGCTTTCTGTATTCATTATTTTTTCTTTTCTTTTCTCTTCTCTTCTCTTCTTTCTTCTTTAGCGGGATGATATGCATCGCGGCCAAGCGTGGCGGGTATCGTTATGCATCTATGTTTGCATAGGCGGCATT
>ERZ773013.2203-NODE-2203-length-10876-cov-5.365216_pt1 | contig 10876 bp, 10 predicted proteins | sample MGYA00511670_ERZ773013 | MGnify/ENA primary metagenome ERZ773013 (study PRJEB29015, sample SAMEA2738120) | human oral metagenome | biome: human oral; feature: human-associated habitat; material: saliva | place: China | collected 2257 ...
CGGGCTGGTCAGTCAACGTGACCTTGAGGCGATGCTTGGACATCGTTTCCTCCTTGTGAATCAGAGTGAGCGTCGGTTTGTGCTGGCCTTCATGCGGGCCGGGCACTCATACGCCCCCGAGTGGAGCCAGATCCGGACATTCCTGCTCGATGAATTCGCGAAGCTTCTTCAGAGCCCGCTTGACCGAGCGCCCGATGCTGTTCGCTCGCTTGGCTACATCGGCTTCGCCAGCACCGGGCAGCTCCTCACGCGCGATCTCGACGAAGGAGAGCCCTTCAAACACGTGCAGGCGGATATGTTCGGCTTGCTTGGCGCTCACCTGAGACAGCAGCCAATCGACAACCAACTCGCTGTCGATCTGGTCTTCGTGAACCGAGACGTTCAGATACTGGGGTCCGTCATGGACCTCGACTTCCCAGTCGCTATACGAGAGGTCGCCACGGTTTCGAGCGTTCTCAACGGCACGAAAACTGCGGTAGGCAGCGCGCAGATATGCGACCTTCCACTCCGGCACGTACGTCGGGTCGTAGAGCAAGGCGAGCACCTCGTCGGCGCTCAGACCAAGTTTTTCGTCTCCAACGGGTGGGTCGACGAGCTCGATCCATGCATACTTTTGGACTCCTCTTTTGACCTTCGAGGGCACGTAGATTTGGGTGAACTCCTTGCCTCCGACCTTCTTGGTGCGGACGGCATAGGGCTGGTATCCGGTGTCGGGTTTCTGTGTGGTTGAAAAAGTAGGAGTTGCCACGGCTGGCTCCTTCCGCTGGATGCGGAAAGACCCACGGGAGACGCCGCTAGTCGTCTGGTGTCGGTGAAGCGGTCTGCATTGGCATGGCTATGGGCGGACATCCGGATGGATGCCCGCCCCAGCGGCTCCTGCAGATCGTTCCGACTTGGGACGAATAGAAACCTGAGCTCAGTTGTTGGCTACGGATCGGCGTGATCACGGTCGATCCGGTGGATGCGCCTCACGTTGCGTGAGGTGTCTCCATGGACTCGACCAGATCGTGCACATCCCGGTCGTGTCCTGAGCGCGAGGCCACGCCACCTGCCCCGCATAACCCACGCAAGATACGCAATCGCCAACTTCTCGTTGCAAATGCACAGCCGTGATAGACTCATACCCATCTCTCGTGAGCTATGTCCACGGTAGAAAATGGCACCTCGGCCATTTAGACGCTTTGGGACAGCCTGGGACAGTTGGGACAATCCGGTGGAGGTGATGGCGAAGTTGCTCTTCAACGATGTGATGAAGGCCGTCTACCCGCACCTGCGCGGCACCCGGAACACAGCCGACTTCATGCGCAACATGATCGAACGGCTATGCGCCGTCCCTGAGGAGCACTGGTTCACGCCCCGAGGTAGGACACCGGATCAGGACTACAAGGATGAATCCCTGCGGAAGTTCTATAGTCGCGGGATCACGAAAAAGCTGGCGCGCGCCATGCTCGCTAATCCCACCCGCGACAACTTCGTCGATTCCCTCAACTACGTCGATGACATCGAGACGCAGTCAGTCGAGGAGGTCAAGGCGGCGCTGGCTCGCAGTATCCAGCCGTTTACCGGCGAAGATGTCGACGATTTCAATGTTGGCGACGTGTTGTTCGACTTGATCCAGCAAGCGTTGGAGTTCGTTGTCAATCCGGAGTTGGAGAATGACCGTAAGCTCCAGCGAGCCACGGCGGTGTCGGATGCCGTCAAGGGCAAGCTCGGTTCTCGCCTGTTGGAGGAGTGCAAGTACACCTGCTCGCGCACCGGCTGCGGCAAGCACCTCCAGCCCGTCACCGACGACGGCGCGACAGCTCCGCTCTATGCGATTGGACGAATTGAAGGCGAAGCGCGTACTTACGAGAATCTGGTCGCGCTGTGTCCGGACTGCTTCCACGCCTACACGCTCAACCACAAGAAATCCGACGTAAAAGACCTGAGGCGTAATAAGAAGGCACAAGTCGACGCAGCCCAGGCACGCAAGACACTGACCACGGTCGATATTGAACGTGGCATCAGCAAGGTCGTCGAGAAGCTCGGCAACGCCAACCCCAAAGAATTCGAGCCGCTGAACTTCGACCCAGTCGCAGTCAAGGACAAGATCGACCAGTCAGTCGACGTGTTCGTGTTCGACGAAGTATTCATGCACGTCACGCGATACTTCAGGTTTATCGAGAAAGAGCTGCAGGAGCAGGCTCAGCTCAAGACGTTTGATGATGGGTTGTTGCGAGCTGAGATCAGAGCCTCGTACACGAAGCTCGCTGACAAGGGGTACGCGAAACAGCGGATCCATGAAGCCCTGACCATTCGGCTCAGTCAGATCACAAAACAGGATGCCCGCTACTGCGCTTACGTGACCTCCTACTTCGTCCAGTCCTGTGAGGTGTTCGATGCTGCTTCCTAACAAGTTGTTTGCCTACCAGGACACGGTGCTGCCGCTGCTTCCGACGATCCTAAGGCTCCTGGACACCCCGAAGACCCCGAATGAACTTGCCGTCGCCCTTGCCTCCGTCACGACGGATCCAATCCGGCTGATTGATGCGCTGGACTGTCTCTACTCCCTCGGCAAGGTCACGCTCAGTGAGGAAGGAGCACTGGAGCGATGCTGAAGCAGATCAGTTGTGACTTGTTCAAAGAAGGCGGCACACCACGCCCGCCGATCCAGTTCCATCAAGGACTGAACACGATCCTCGGCGCAGTCCGAGGCGAGGCCGGGTCAATCGGCAAGTCCACGATGATGCTCATCATCGACTTCGTCTTTGGTGGCAACACCTACGTCGACAGCGATGCCGTCCGGGAACTGCCTGAGCACGCCATCAACTTCACCTTCGAATTTGACGGTGCCTCTTACAACTTCGTGCGACGCCCCCATGAACCCAAAGTTGTGGTCAACATTGATGCCGACGGCAGCGTGCTGAAAACCCTTGAGCTCAAGGAGTTCACAGACTGGTTGGCCGTCCAGTACGGCATGCAGTTGCCGGGCGCGTCGTTCCGACAGATGCTCAGCAGGTTCTTCCGGATCTACGGCAAAAACAACCACAACGAACTCAAACCACTCCAGACCCGTGGTGGTGAGGAATCCCAGAAGGATGCCATCGCGATCCTGATCTCCTTGTTCCAGTACTACAGCTCGATCGAGGACTTCAAGCAGCAACTACAGAGCGCTGAGGGCATGATTGCAGCGTTCAAAGCTGCCAGACGCTACGAGTTCATCCCATCGGCAGTTGACGGGTTGACTAAGTACAAGCAGAACGTCGTCGAGATCGCCTCCTTGGAGCAGGAACGTGCGCAACTGGCCGAATCAGATGAAGCGACAGTCGATCCGAGCGAGGTCGAACACGCTAACGCACGCAACGAACTCAACCGCCAACTCGGCGACGTTCGACGCCTCATCAAGGAAAGGCACGACGAGCTACACCTGCTCGATTTGAACCTACGCCACGGCGCGTACCCCACCGAGGCCGACCTCAAGAGCCTGCAAGAATTTTTCCCCGAAGCGAACCTGGCCAAGCTTGTCGAGGTCGAGAAGTTCCACACCAAGATCCAGACGATCCTCGCGGAAGAACTCGCCCAAGCCCGCGAGCGCGTCCAACGCGAGGTAACCGAGCTTCAAGAACACCACGACCGCATCCTTTCCCAGATGGATGCGATCCCCACATCCAAAGCGTTCACGCCAGAATTCCTCGACGCCTACACGACCTTGGATCGGCGGATCACCAAGCTTAAAGAGCAGAACGAAGCGTTCGACCAAAACCACAAGCTCCAGACCGCGAAACGAGAAGCCAACACGCGCTACCAAAACCAACTCGAAAGCGTGCTGGCACAAATCGAAATCGCCATAAACACGCAGATGGACGCCATCAACGACGAGGTCACCGGCGGGGAGTACAACGCGCCCCGACTGACGATCAAGGCCTTCAACTCCTACGACTTCGAAACGCCGAAGGACAAAGGCACAGGCACAAACCATCGCAGCATGATCATCTACGACCTCGCCGTGCTGCAGAACACTGTGCTCCCAGCACTGGCACACGACTCGATCGTGTTCGACTCCATGCCCCGCCCAGACCTCAGCAACCTGATCCGCGTCTACGCCGATCAAGTGGAGAAGCAAATCTTCATCGCTGTGGACAAGACCAGCGAATGCACCCCCTAAGCCCAATCCATCCTGCAAGAAACCACCGTCCTGAAACTGGACAACAACGAGAAGGCGCTCTTTGGAGAGAAGTGGAGCCGGAAGGAACGTCCATGAAGATCCAATACAACAAGCTCTGGAAACTCCTCATCGACAAGAACATGAACAAAGTCCAGCTCCGAGACAAGGCGCGCATCAGCAGCAACTCACTAGCCAAACTCGGCAAGAACGAACCAGTACACATGGACGTCCTCATGAAGATAGCGACCGCCCTCGACTGCAGAGTTGAAGACCTTTTCGAGACCCAAACTGACTCAGAGAGATGATGCCAATGCTGCCAGAAACTAGGACCAGTTGGACCACGCTTCGACGTAAGGGCTTGATGGAAATGATCGGTCTCCGAATACTGCTCCCGAGTCTAACCGCAAGTCCGCGTGCAAGGAGGCAAGATGTATCTTTCCGCTAAGACGATCAGCGCGGCACTCGATCAGCTCCAAGGGACAGCTTCCCACCTGCTCAAAATCTGGCTTGTATTAAAGCACATGGGTTTGAGCCGAGACACGTCCATATTGATCGATACGCAGAATTCAACTCCCACCCTGCAGAGGCTGTTCTCCTGCGGCAGTCCTGAGGGAAAACTTTTTGTTCCCTTTGCGCACACCGTCCGTTACGCCTTCATGAAAGGCGACGCTTCGCGTTCAATTATTCAAACCACTATTCAGCGATGGAAAACATCGGATTCAGTAGTTTCTGGATCTCCCACTGCATACCTTGATTTCTCCGATGAGGGAAACAAGATTCGAGTATCCCTCGGAAGGATCTACCCCCAAGGTCTGGGACACGGTGGAGACGGGTTCGCCCTAGAAGAGGACGCACGAGTCGCTATCCCTATTGAAGCAATGGCGGTTTGGCTCTTCCGTCAAGATGAGTTGGACCAGTATTTTGGCGATAGTGACCCTAACAAGCTCTCGCAGCAACTCGTCGAAGCCCTCATACGCGAGCTGAACCTTGAGCCCGGCGAGATCGAGGCAGTTTTTGTAAACAAGCCAATCGATATCGAGACCAGCGACGCTCCGCTTAGCGATGCGGAGTTGTTGGCAATCTGCAATTCGGCATTTGAGGCCAAGTTGGAAGTCGAAATCCGCAAAGAAGATCGGCTTGAGTACACAAATAGGATTCAGTCAGTGACAACAATCGATTCAGCACCAGCATGGACCAGGATTTCCCCAAGTGAACAGCTAGCCTCGCTAGTCAAAGCGGGAGAGCGCGCAATTCTTCTGTTTGGACCGCCCCGAACCGGGAAAACCCGTGCCATCGATAAACTTATTCCGCGTAATTCTGAGGATCGTGAGACTATTCAGCTCCATGAGGGGTGGGGTTATGAGAACCTGATCCTAGGACTCGCGCCCGGTGAGAAACCGGGAGAATTCGAATGGACTGAAGGTCCACTCCTTCGCGCGCTTCGAAACGGCAAGAGGCATATCGTTCTAGAAGAGATCAACCGCACTCGAATTAGCCAGGCCTTGGGCGAGTTATTCTCTCTTATCGAGCCAGCGTACCGGGGCGAGACCAACGGCATCACGCTTCCGAATGGTGCGCAGATCTTTATCGATCCAGAAGTGGTTTTCTACTTCACTATGAATAACGTCGACACGAACACGGAGGATGTTGACGACGCACTCATGGGACGTATGGCAAGTGTCTACTTTGGTCCACGCGTTGAAGACCTTGACGCGATACTTAGGCACAGAGCTATTCCTTCAGATACAGCCGCAGCCATTAAGACTGTCTTCACTGCTATTCAAGACAAGTATCCGCTGGGTCATGGCTACTTCGCCGGGCTTCAGCCGAGTGATGACTTCCGGATGTACTACATGTGGAGAATCCGACCGGTCTTGATGAATCATTTCTCTGCCTATGAGCCTGAAGTGGTAGCGCAAATCGACAACCGCGTAGATGAACTCTTCACAGGAACAGCGTGATGCAGACTTGGCATGCCGTCGAGAACGAGATTTCGGCGTTACCCGGCCTAACCCCAGCTGATGTCCCCACTGGCTTGCCAGACAACATTCGCGTTCTCCTTCAAGGTGGAGTTCTGCAGATTCTGGCGTCAAATGTTGCCGGGAATATCCCGCTTCTTAATGGAAATAAGCTTGTCATTTCTCCGAAGCATGCATCGCTCAATCCAGTTTCGATGCTGCTGTATCTTCACGATTCTCAGTCGGCTCGACTGGTGAACGATGCTCCGTTCGGATACTCAAGCGGGTCGCACGATTTCGGCTTGAGTTCGTTGGCAGAGATGTTGTCCCGGGAGCTCTTATCCTTTGCAGCAAAACCAAAGTTATTTCGCCGCAAGCCTACGCTTGAGGCCACGTCATCTGCCGTTGGACAGATAAACTGGCCTGTGACAAACCTCCGAGCGCGGCGAGGAGATGCCGCTCCAATCGTAACGAGACGACACAGGCCGACATTTGATATCCCCGAGAACAGAATTATCAAGTCGGCTGCCAAACGAGTATTGGGACTCTTGTCTAGTGACGCTCCTGGGGCGCGTGTAACTCACGATTGGGCAAACTGGCAGGCATCTACCTTTGCTGGTTATGACGATATCCGCAAGGTCAGCCAGATGATGCGAACGAAGAATGTTGGCGGTTCGCATTCCTACTACAGCAATGCGCTCGGTCTCAGCCTCGTCATCCTCCAAGCATCCGGAATTGACCACGGTGAAAGCTGGGAGTCTGACGGATACTTGTTCAATATGCCTGGACTTTACGAAGACTTTGTGCGAACAAGTCTTATGAGAGCTGCAGAGCCCACTGCTCTAAGCGTTCAAAAGGGTTTTGCCTCCAGTAGCTTTCTGCTTACGAATGGCGAAATCGAGCTAATTCCAGACCTGACTATCTATCGCGGCGGATCTATAGAAGCTGTCCTCGACGTAAAGTATAAGGTACCCGATGCGAAGGATCTGTATCAGATCTATACATACATGCAGTTTGCGCGTCTCAACGAGGCTTATATCATCTCACCTTCCGTTCGAACTGGAGACGTGGTCGAGACGTTCGACGGTCACCGAATCAAATGTCTTGGTTTGGATAGCAGTTCTGCGATAGACGTCGACGCACTTGCTTCGAGGGTTATCGAAGCTCTGCGGTAAAGAGGGGTTGCTGCACGGTGGTTGAAGCCAACACTCGCTCAGCAGTGGCAAGATATTCTGCGCTTACATCAAAACCGATATAGCTCCTCTCGAGCTTCTTCGCTGCAACGGCGGTAGTTCCAGCACCCATGAATGGATCAAGAACCACATCACCAGGGTCCGTTGAGATCGCGATGCAGCGCCCAGGAAGCTGAACCGGGAACTGAGCCCCATGCCCATCTCGGCCAGAAGAGGTTGGCAAGTACCAGAAGTCACTAAGCTTGTCCGACTCAAGCAGCTGTCGCCCACCAAGGTCTGAAGGTAGCTCCAAGTATGCGGACTTGTTGAACTTGGGGGTTCGTTCCCGAGTGAGATGCAGAATGTACTCAACATTTCTGCTGACTCGCGACTGCTGGGGTTCAGGAGTTGTGGCCTGCTTGCACCACGAGATCGTGCTCTTTACGTAGTAGCCGATTTGGGCAGCACGCTGAGCAATCCGTTGCGGGATCAAACACTGCTCACCATCTTTCAGATACGAGTGTCCGGCGGAATACCGCAAGTACTCGTGATCTTTCCACGATCGTCCATCCTTGCCTTGCATCGCATGCAGTGTCTCAACTGCACTACCACGGATTTGAGTGCGAGTGTTGTACGAATCCATGATGTTCCACCACACGGAGCCATCTGCAGCAATTTTCGGAAGCAATGCATGCAAGACCTCGACCGAATGGCGAATAAACCCTTCAGGTGTCTGCTCGAGACCAAACGAGCAGTACTCGCCATCCGCCCAAAGGCGCTCACCAGGCTCGTCATAGACCCGCATAGCCCAGTACGGCGTTGAGGTGACAACAGTATTCACCGAACCATCTTTCAGTCTTCCAATCAGCTGGAGAGCGTCTCCGACAACGAAGGAGTCCTTTTGAATGACCTCTTGACTCTCGGCAACGAGCACGGCTCCGGTGACGGCTCGACGGAGATATTCAAGAACTTTGCTGCGAGGAACGAACGTCTCGGAGAATGCATCTTGATCTAGAAGTTGCCGAACGTCGGCCTCGGACAAGATTGACTTCCTGCCAAGGACACGCCTAATGAAGCTGTGAGCCATGCCCACAACGGGGGCAACAAGCTCAATGGGGAACACTAAGTCGGTAGTACTGCTGTCGGGGGAGGCGACCGCCGTTTGAGGCTTGATGGTATATGCCTGCTTCATCTCACTCATTACGCCCGTCGCCGGTTCCTTCCTCATAACAGTCTTCAAAAGCCAGAATGTCGTTGGGTGAACAATCCAACGCTTTACAAATCCGCCCAAGTGTCGCGGTGGTAACCGTCTGATTTCGACCCAGCTTCGTGATGGTTGATGAGCTCAGACCGGCAAGGTCTCTGAGCTCGCCCTTCCGAATTCCTCTGTCGATAAGCAACTTCCAGAGGTTTCTATAGTCCTCGCGAGGCGCGTTCGATGTGTCAACCATGAGACCAGAATACCATATCGCATGATTATTCGTGCGATACAGTCAGCTTTGATCAAGGTGTACATTGGGGCATCGCATGACGCCCTACCGATATTTTTTACACCCTCGGGTGCTGCGGTGACTCGGAAGCCCGGATCAGATCTGCCCGAAGACCCTCAGCGGTCACTTTGCGTCCTTTCAAAACGCGAGAAACCCCTCGAGCTGCGTCTCTGCGTAGGCACAACGTCTAGCTCAAGGGCCCCAACTAGCTAAAAGCTTTGTAGTTGACTAGGAGTGCAGATGGTCGTCGGACCACCTGCAAGAACGAATAGCAAGCGGTATCGCCTACAGGTAGAGGTGCTACCCACATCATTTGTCAAGACCCCGCGTCTATTCTTGCGCGCGAAATCCCGACTGGTTCACCTCTCTCCGGACGCCAGCCGGGTAGCGACGTGCCAGATACTCAGCGGTTCAGCAGGCTAATCTCCAAACGTCCGCGGCAGCCGGAAATCCCAGTTCATAGCCGGTATCGAAGCTGTTCGATGGCCTGCTCCGCACTGGGGTCTTGTATCCAACGTGACCAGTTGTGCGAGCCCTTCGCGGGGACAGGCACGTTCGTAGCGCGTCTGCTGCAGCTGGGCGTCATCCCTCCCGAGGCCCTGGAGCGCAAGTACACCAGCGAGATCTTCGCGAACGAGTTCGTCCTGCTGTCCTACTACATCGCGTCGATCAACATCGAGCAGGTGTATCACCAGGTGCGCGCCGAGCAGGGCGTGAACGAGGGCTATGTCGAGTTCCCGGGCATGACGCTGACGGACACTTTCCAGCTGCACGAGGGCGACGGCACGATCACCGAGGACTTCGAGGGCCTGGCGGCCAACAACGAGCGCGCAAAGGCGGAGAAGGACTCTGCGATCACGGTCATCGTCATGAACCCGCCGTACTCGGCGGGCCAAAAGGAAGAGAACGACAAGAACAAGAATCTCAAGTATCCACGCCTCGACGAGAGAATCGAAGAAACGTACGTCTGCCAATCTGGAGCCGGGCTGATGACCAAGCTCTACGACTCCTACTTCCGCGCCCTACGCTGGGCGTCGGACCGAATCGGGGAACGAGGCGTCATCGCCTTCGTTTCCAACAGCTCCTTCCTCGATGCGAACAGCACAGACGGCGTGCGTCTTACACTGCAGGATGAGTTCTCCCAAATCTTCGTCTATGACCTCAAGGGAAACGCGCGAACATCCGGTGAGCGCCGACGCCGCGAGGGTGGAAACGTGTTCGAGGCAGGTTCTCGTACCGGCGTTGCCATCACCGTCCTCGTCAAGGATCCCACGCACTCCGGTACCGCCGAGATCTTCTACGCGGAGGCGGAGGACTACGCGACGCGGCAGGAGAAACTCGATCAGATCAGCACCTATGGATCCATCGCGGGAATTAGTGGGGCAGACGCATTCCGTTCTATCACGCCGAACCAGCACGGTGATTGGATCAGCACCCGCGACGAACGCTTTGCTACCTTCCAAGAAATCGGCAATCAAGCTCTCAAAGGAAAGATGACTTCTCCAGGCATTTTCCAACAATTCTCACTTGGATTGGGAACAAACCGTGATGCATGGTGCTACAACTTCTCAGGCGCGGCTGTGTCTTCGAACATACATCGCATGATCGACAATTACAATTCACAGGTTAGAGACAAACGTACGAGCGCAAACGCAACCACAGATGCGACGCAAATTAATTGGAATGACCGCCTGCTTCGAGACCTTAACAGCCAGAAGATTCACCATTACGAGCACGCAGCGCTACGTGTGAGCATGTATCGCCCCTTCTGTATACAACATGTATATTTCTCTAGGGAAATGAACAATAGAACATATCAACTTCCACAACTATTTCCGACCATTTCGCACAGAAATCTATCTTTCCTAGTCTCCAGAGGTGACATCGCGAAAATTGGTCCGCTAATGACCGACTATCTCCCCGACCTGCACCTTGTAGGAGATGCGCAAACTTTCCCCCTCTACACTTGGGACCCCCTCTCCCCCACCTCCGGCAGCGAGCCCGACCTGTTTGCCGACCTGGCGACCGCCTCAGAAAACCGGGCGGATGGGGCGGCCACGGCCTCGTCCCTGGATTTCTCGCGGCCGATCGGCGACCAGATCCCCGTGATCC
>ERZ773013.2204-NODE-2204-length-10872-cov-4.040214_pt1 | contig 10872 bp, 10 predicted proteins | sample MGYA00511670_ERZ773013 | MGnify/ENA primary metagenome ERZ773013 (study PRJEB29015, sample SAMEA2738120) | human oral metagenome | biome: human oral; feature: human-associated habitat; material: saliva | place: China | collected 2257 ...
AGATAGTTGCAGTTTATAAAACAAAGAAAAAGAGTCATATCCAATCCTTAATAGAGGGGCAGATATGGCTCTTTTCTACTGGTTGGCTCTGTTTTTTTCTTTTATTGCAATAATCCGTCAGATTTCTTTGCAAATATTTGTATGTATGAAATAGTCCCATCAATCACCTGATGTCGATGACAAGGCGTTTATGCTAAAAGATTTAGGACGCCAAAATAATGGGAATATAAGCCGCAAGACGCTCTAAATAACTCTCGCCGCACCAAAGCCATGTACCGGCAGCACGCTTTCTTCGGAACTGTCTGCAACGCATTTGCCCCTATATGGGTGGGCAAGTTGTCTGCAACGCCACGGAACAGGCAGGCGGAACGGCAGAATTTGCGGACAGAAAGCCGTAATGCGGCAGTACGCTCTTCGGAGCATCAGAACAGAACCTAACTGGTTTAGGTCGGCGCTGCGAACCATTCCGTGGTTCAACCGACCTTATCCTCTCTCATAAATTCGTTTGGGGAGAAGTGTGGAAATGCGAAAGCTGCCTGCACTTCTCCTTTTTTTATGGTCGCATGCGCACGGTTCGGAAAGGGCGTGCCACATTTTCGGCAGCGCATCGGCATAACAACGGCTGCACAACAAAACCTGCAGTGCCGTGTAAAAACGCTACTAACACACTACCCACGTTACTACCCACAAGATGCTTGACATGGCTTTTGCGATGTTGTACCTTTGCAAACGTAAACAGACAGCAACGCCAAACATACGTGAAGCAGACGGAATGGCTACACCATATTTATATATATAGTTGGTCAGACATATAAAAACGTATTGGCAAAGATATAAAAACATATAATGAGACAAAAATATGAAATTAACATTAGACGAACATTTATCACCCCATTTCACGGTGGGCGAATTCTTTCGGTCGGGAACGGCAATACGGCTGGGCATAGACAACAATCCCGATGCGCACCCCGGGGAAGGCATCAGCACGGCGGAGGTGGTGGAAAACTTGCGTGCACTGTGCACCGAAGTGCTCGAGCCGCTGCGGAGAAGGGTGGGGCGCGTGATTGTAACAAGCGGCTATCGCTGTCAGGAACTGAACAAGGCGGTGGGTGGTGTGTGGAACTCGCAGCACCTGAAGGGCGAGGCTGCCGACATATTCGTACCCGACACGGCAACGGCAATGCGCTACGGATACATTCTGGAACGCCATTCGGCAGTGCAGCAACTGCTGTTGGAACCAATGGGAATACAGCAAAAACGATGGATTCACGTGGGTTTCAGGCGGTCGGAATAGTCCTTCCGGCGACAAATAGGTAAGATTTCAGCCCGCAGGCTCCGCACCGTGGGCACACCTTATGACATGTGAAGAAACATGCAGGTGGGTTTGTCCATCTGCACAAATAGAATAAATCAATCATTTTTTATTAACCTTTAAAATTTAAAAGTTATGTCAATCAAGTACAAAATGTATCAGTTGAACAACACGAAGAGTAAGTATCACAAGTATTGGTACGCCCGTACAGCTTACATGGGCACCATCGGCACGCGCCAGCTGGCTGTACGCATCAGCGACCGCTGTACGGTTACCGAGCCGGACATACTCGCTGTGCTCAGCGCACTGGTAAGCGAGATGTCGCACAACCTGCAGAACGGAATGCGAATCAAGCTCGACGGATTCGGAACTTTCAAACTCGCCATCAGCTCTACGGGTTCCAAGGAGCGCAAGGACTTCGTTGCCGCAAAGCAAATAAGATGTCCGCACGTCCTGTTTCAGCCCGAAACACACGTCGGAGCCGACAAGGTGCGTGTTAAAAACTTCGTTACGGGCGTGAAGGTAGAGGAACTTGCCACCTACATTGGCACCAAGAAAAAGAAGGACGACACCAATCCTTCAGGCGGAGGGGCAACTCCCGGAGGCGGACAGCAGCACCCATAGGCTGGCAAGACAGCCTGCCTTGGTGGGCAAATAGATTTTCAGGGTATCTCAGTTTCCCAGTAATCCCCATGGAAACCGGGAAACTTGAGACCCTGTACCTTGGAAACGTCTGGGAAAGTTAGGCTTTCCAAGACACCTGTGGACGCCCACCTCTCCCGCAAAACACTTTTTATTAACCTTTTAAAACCAAGAAATTATGAACAAGAACAAATGGAAATTCATCGTACAGCTCATGCTTTCAGTACTCACTGCCATCGCAACAACGTTGGGAATGGGGTCTTGCATGTAAACCAGAACACCCATCAAGGAACTTGGAATATCGTTTGTTAATCAATTGTACTGATTATATGACGATGTGCAAATACTTGAAACACAATGCCCTACCAGCCATGTCTGCCGACAGGTTGGTAGGTTGTTGCCGACAAGAAAGGAAGAATGCTCCGACAAGCGCGTAGGTTTGATGCGACAAACAGGGAATGTATATCAGGAAAAAACGACACATTGGGAGGTCGGCAGCGACCGTAAGGGAAGTTGTCCGCCTTTCAATCGTCTTTCGAACGGATTTCTTTGCTGTTCCCGAATTGTTCCGCTTGCAATTCACAAGCCATGGTTTCATTAATCGATTGCCGTGCTCCTGCCAGTCAATGCAGCTGGTGTTGCACGGCAATTTTTTTTGTTTCGGACAACTGTCTGGTGCATAGCATGTTGCAGCAATGTGCATGACACGCGGCAAGACAGCGGCAACAAATAGGGAATATGTTTGGAAATGCACGACAAAAAAACTGCGACAAAAAGGGAAAAACCTTTGTGCAACGCGGCAAAACCATCTGTATGGGCTTGCCTTTAACACAAGTTTTCACTTTTTTGTCGCAGTTTATATATTTATATATTAGACAGACAATGGGGCGAAATGCTTGTAGAAGTTAGTCGTCTGAAGCTTGGTTTGAACATGGTAGTGTCTTTCCGGGGTTCTCAAATGCCTGTCTGAATTTGTTGTGTTCGCCTGTTTCTATGTTGCAGAACACGTTTTGCCCACCCCATTCGGGCACTCCTGTCCTTCAACTTCATCAATCTCATAGTCATCTAACTGGCATTTGCGCCTTGTCGCAAGGTTTCTTGCCATTTCGCTAAACCATCAGAACCTTACGCTAAAGGTTTGTTTCTTACAATAAATAAAAGGCGTTTACACCTTGTCACAAGGTCTTTCCGCCTTTTCTGCAAATCATCGTGCCTTTCGAACAAGGCATTCCGATTTTTTCTTTTTGCGGCTTCCTGGTCTTCTCACAAGATTCGGAAGCCTCTCTTTTTAACATTACTATTCTTTTATCTTAAACCTTATAATCTTTGTCTTGAACCTAACAATGTCTTGTCTCAGGCGTCTTTGCCTTATGTTACGACACCTCTTCCTTCCTTTTTCTCTGGCAATCGGCACATACTCCCTTGTAGTACAGCTGGGCATCGTCTATGCTGAACCCTTCAATGGCGGTACTTTGGGGTGTGGGCGGCTGCATGTCGGGCATGTCGAACACCCGTCCGCATACTTTGCAAGAGAAGTGTGCGTGTGGTGTGGTGGTGCCGTCGTAGCACACGTGGTGCTCGTCTATGGTAATCATAAGTGCGCCGCCTTTCTCCGAGAACATTCTTAACGTGTTGTAGATGGTGGTGCGACTTACTGTCGGAATGCGTTTCTTAAGTTCCATGAATATCTCATCGATTGTGGGGTGGGTAGGGTGTGTCAGCAGATAACGCATTATTTCAATGCGCTGCAATGAGGGCCTGATACCACAATCGAGCAGCTTTTGATAAGCTGGATCTATATACATAATTATTTCGCATTTAAAATCTCGTTGCAAAGATACGCAATACTTGTGGAAATACCAAACAAAAAACAGTTAAAAATATCTGTTTTACTCATTAATGAGGATAAAAGGCAGCAGAAATTGCCACTTTTCTGGAAGTTTTGCGTAATTTTTCCGTGTAATGGGAGTGTGATTTTTCAAGTTTGCAGACGTTTCTCTTGTGTTTCGTTGGTATGCTGATGGCTGTCCGGGGCGTGTTGTCCCGGGTGTTGTCCGCATCATTCCTGTGCAATGATGGCGGCGAGGTCGGGTGGTGTGGGGAACGATTTGCAGTTGATGTGTTCCATCTGTTTCCGTCCGTTTTCGGTTATGCTGCACCGCTGGCACCGGCTGTCGTGTTTGCAGGTCTGGCGTTTCAGGTATCCTTTCCGTTCGAGTGCGGCGATTACTTTCGATGCATTGGAGCGTGTAAGCCCCATCTCGCAGGCTATTTCGCCTGCGAGAAGGCTTTCTGTGTTGGCGAGCATGCACAGCAACATGAGTTCGTTTATGTTCATGTTGAACGTGTCTTCCAGTGCCCGCTCAAACTCTATTACTGCCCGGAAGATGGCATGCACCTTGTGAATGCAGTGGTCGTCCATGCGTTTTCTGCTGTATCTTACTGTTTCAGGAGGATTTCCTTAATCATCTGTTCCAGTTCGTTCTTGGCGTGTGCGCCTACCGACATGGTCGGCTTTCCCGTCTTCGGAATGAACAGCAGCGATGGTATTGAGCGGATGTTGAACAGTGCCGAGAGTTCTTGGTTCTTGTCTACGTCCACCTTGTACACGTCTATCTTGCCGTCGTACTGCCGTGCTATCTCTTCGAGAATGGGGGCTGTGGCTTTGCACGAACCGCACCAGGTGGCATAGAAGTCTACTATTGCGGGCTTGTCGCCCTTGAAGTTCCATGCGTCTCCGGCTGTCTTGTAGTCCATTATTTTCTCTCTGAACGTCGCTTCGTTGATTTCCATTGTCTTCATTTTGTTTCCTTTCTTTGTCTGAACCGTCTCCGGTTGTTTGTTTTCTGTTTTGTTCTTTGCTGTCGTGTTGCAGCTTCCGAGTGTGAAGACTGCTGCTGCAGCGAGCACGAAAATGTTCTTTCTCATTGTTTTCTTCTTGTTTTCGTTCTACATTTGTTTTCTTTCTGCTTTCTGTTATCCTTTCTTTGTTGTTGTCATTGTTCCTGTCTTGTACAGTGTTTTATATGTTTCCGTTGGAAACTAATGCAAAGATAGGTACCTTATCTGACTCCTACAAATTTCCAATGGAAATTATATTGCGCTGTAACTTTATTTAACTTACGATAGCATATATTGGGTGGAATGTTGCTGCATCGTTTGTCTTGTGTGGCGATGGGGTGGGGGTGTGAGCCTGAAACCCACCTTTTTGCGTTGCGAAAGGGTGGGTTTGGGCTTGCAGAAAGGTAGTTTTTGAAAAGCAGCGGATTGCCTTTCGCAAGATGCTGACGTTTAGACGATTACATGTTCCGACAGATGGCGGAAAATAGAGTTCATGGAAAAATAGGGAGACCAAGGTTTCCATGCGCCTTGGAATCCCTATAAAAAAATCAAAACAACGAAAATATGCATGGCTTTTACAGCCATTTATGTACGTCTACTGCTTCGCCATCTTCTTGCCGTTTACTATATAAATGCCCTTTGGAAGGCGGTTCCAGTCGTTTGACAAGCGTCGTCCGTCGATGGAGAACACACCTTGCTGTGCAGTGTCTGTGTTGGTTGGAGTCTGTATTGCGGTCGGATCCTTGGTTATCACCACCTTGCTTTTCACCATCTCGCCGTTGTTCATCACGCAATGTTTCGCTGCATTGAATTCTGCGCCAGCCGGTTGCGTGATGTTGCAACCTATCAGCGTGAGCGATGCAAAGTCGCGAATGGAACCTCTCTTCGTGCCTTCGGCTGTTACTGTGGCATGGTTGATTATCAGGTTTTCGCTTGTACTGCTGTTTCCCGATATGCCGTACATGCTGCTTTTGGCGTTTACGGTGCAGTTGTCTATGGTAAGGTTGGTTTCAATGGCATAGAAAGCGCAGTCGTTCAGGCTCTCTGCGTTGAGCGTGCCGCCCCCCGTGATGACCAGAGCTTCCCTGAATCCGATGGCTGCTTTCTTTGCTTTCAGGTTATTGACGCCAATGAGCCTTATTGCCAGACCCTTGACTTCGGAATAGATGCCGTGTCCCTCTTCAATGTCTATCATGGCATTCTGCAGTGTGAGAACCTTGGTTGCGGGGTCGTATTTCACGGTTCCGCTGACGCCTTTGATTACGGAAAGGTCGTTGCAATTGTCGGCAGTAACCTTTATGTCTCCTATTTCCAACAGTTCTTCTGTCTGTGCCTTTGCCGCCGTAGGCAATGTGAACAATGCAATGAACAGTGCGGCTGTGGCTGTGTGCATGCTTTTTGTCAGGTTAATCCTCATGGTTGTTCGTGCCTCCCTGCTTCAACTCTCTCGGAGCAACACCGTTTCGGAGGCGTGGGTGTTTGGTGATTGGTTAATTATTCTTCCGTTTTCACGCAGTACTATGTGATATTCTGCAAATTTAGTTCTTTTATTTTACATTGTCAAGTGTTTTCCAATATTTTCTTGTTGTTTGTAAATTATAGCTTCAATAAGATGGTCAGACATATCATTTTTACCTGCATTAAGATACATGTTTCTGATTAGGACGTGATGAATCGTGCCCCTACGGCTGCGAACGGGCATTCTACGCATAACCGACATGCTGCTTTCCTCCATTTTACAGTATGCATAGACCTCTCGAGATTTCCATAATGACCTCTGCAACTTGCACAAACAAAAAGGGGACACAACCGAAGCTGCGCCCCCACACCGTTTTCTTAGTGTCAATTAAATTTAGTAATGAAATACACGGTGTATGTTTTTACCCCGCTCTGCCGTGCTTTTTACGGCACGACATTTTCCTTCTTGTTTGTCGCTTCTGTTTCCAGACAAATGGTAAACCGTTCTTTTCTTCTTCTTCGAGAAGTGTATTTTGTTGCCGAGGGCAAGTCTCTGCAAGCGTGAATTTACTTTTTTTGCTTGATGGGAACATTCTTTCCTGATGTGGCGTGTGTTGTTTTTCGACTGTTCGGGTTAAGTTTCGATGGCGTTGTACTGCACTCTCTATATGCTCTTGTTGTGGGAATTGCGCACCTGGCACAGTGCAATAAGGGCTTAAAAATCGTATGAATTAAGACAAAACTCGCTGCTTTCGCAGACAATTCGCATTTTTCTTTCTTGTCCGAAAGGCAATTGCCGTGCCTGGCGGACATAGGTTCTGTGCTGCCTGCAGCAGTTTTCAACCCACCCTGCAGAGGTATTTCAACTTCATATTTGCCATGGCACACTGCAATTTCTGCGTTGCATAGCTGCTTCAAGGTTTCTCATGTCCCCTCTCCGTGCTGTTCCGAGTTCCTCCGGATAGCGTCTTCCCTGTCTAAAAAATCCCTGTCGGGCTGTGTATTCGGCAGAGACGGGGACTCCTTATATATACTAATAGATTTAACAACTTGTCTCGTCTACCTCTTACAGGTACTGCAAAGATAGAGCATTTATTTGGTATTGTCAAATAAAAATCGTCTTTTTTTCTACTTTTTTTACTGTGTGCCCGAACAGTATCTTGCTTTTGGTGCAACAATACCATGGATATATCATGGTGTTTTATCGACAAACAATAATTAATTATCGGAAAGAAAGAAAAATTTTTCGTATTTTTCTGCTGTAATTTGTTGCTTTATAAAAAATAATACCTACTTTTGTAAACGAAAAATATACCCATATCAAACCAATACAAAATATGAAAAAGAACCTTATAGTTACATTATTGCTGTGCTCGATGGGTCTGCAGGCACAGAATGTCAAGCTTCCGTGGACGCAGGAGTTCACCAGCGAGCAAGCGTTAGACCACTTTACAGTTATAGATGCCAACGTAGACGACCAGGCATTCAAGTTCAGCAACACCGCCTTTGCAGCCTCTTGTGTGCGTACGCAAGACGCCGACGACTGGCTGTTGAGTCCCGCCATCGCCCTGAAGGCAGGCAAGACCTACCAACTTTCGTACACCGTCAGTGGAGAGTCGGCGAATGCTACCGAGACCTACGAGGTGAAGCTGGGCACCAGCAAAACCGTAGATGCACTCACGAAGACCATTGCTGCCAAGACCGCAGCACCGTCCGACTTCATTGACAAGCAGACCGTCACGGTGCTTTTCTCGGTGGACAACGATGCCGAATACTATCTTGGGTGGCACTTCAACACCGAAATGCAGCTCGAGGCGGGTGCGTTCAACATTTACAACATAGCCCTGAAAGAGAAGCTCGGCGACGGTGTTCCGGCAGCAGTTGCCAATGCAAAGGTTACGCCCGCACCCAACGGAGGGCACTCTGCCGACATCTCGTTCACCGCTCCGACGCTAAACCAGGCAGGCGCAGCGCTTTCGTCGCTTTCCAAAATAGACATTTTCCGAGGCGAAGAGCTGGTGAAGAGTTTTGCAAATCCCGCACTTGGAACTACATTGAGCTATACCGACAGCAACGTGCCAAACGGCAAGACAACCTACAAGATTACGCCTTTCAGTGCCGACGGCGAAGGCGCTTCGGTTGAACTGGAAACCTTTGTGGGCATCGATATTCCTGCTGCCGTGGGCAAAATCAGCTTTACTTATAACGAGGGGAAGGCACACATAAACTGGGACAAGGTTACAACGGGTGCCAACGGAGCCTACGTAAACCCTGCCGACATCACCTATACGCTGCGCCGCGGCAAGACTACTGAAATAGCAAAGGGATTGAAAACCAACACGCTCGAAGATACTCCGCCTGTTCAGGACGAGCAAGAGGCATTGGCATACGTGGTTTCTCCCGTAAACGAAGCGGGCGAAGGAGCACGCACCTATTCTAATATAATCGTAACCGGAAAGCCCTACAAGCTGCCCATGAAAGAGTCGTTTGCCAACGGAAAGCTCTCTTACTTCTGGTTGGTAGACTACGACAAGCGCAGCCGATGGACGCCTTTCCACGACGAATCGAGTTATTCGCAAGACGGCGACGGCGGTTTTGCAGGTTTCACACCCATGATAGAAGGCGAATGGTCGGTGCTCGAAACAGGCTTGATAGACCTCGGCAACGCCACCGACCCCATGCTCTCGTTCTACTACAAGACCCACCAGAACTCGGGAGATGTATTCAAAATATGGGTGGCAAAGGACTATGGAACGCCCGAAACCATTGCCACCATCGACTTGGAGAATACAAACGTGCGCGAATGGACAAAGGTAGAACTTCCTCTAAAGAAGTTTGTGGGGGCTAAATTCGTACAGATTGGCTTCGATTACAAGGGCACAGCCCACAACAGTAACATCTATCTCGACAACATCAACATATTCGACCGCAAAGCCAACGACCTCTCCATCAGGCTGAAAGAAGCTCCCGGAAAACTGCGTGTAGACTATCCTGCCAACATTGCAGTTACGGTTTCGAACCATGGCACGAAACCCGCAACCAACTACAACATAGTGGTTTACAATGGCGAAATCCCATTGGCTACCGTAAAGGGCAACCCCATTGAACCGGGAAAAACTGCCGAAAGCACACTCACCTTCACACCGCAGCGCAACCTTGGCGATGCCGCGAAACTCTATGCGAAGCTCGAAGCCGATGCCGACGAGGACGCAACGAACAACGTTACCGACACCATCAGCATACGAGTGGCTTATCCAGTCTATCCAACGGCTAAGCAACTGAAAGCCACTGCCGGCACCAAGAACACCCTGACATGGGCTGCTCCCGATGCACCACGCACCACCGACGAACCCGTAACCGAAAGTTTTGAAACCTATCCCGACTTTGCCACCACCGGCATAGGCGACTGGTTGCTCTACGATGTAGACAATCACACCGTGTACGGATTTAACGAAAGCACCTTCCCGGGCATGGGAGACCGACAGGCTTGGACGGTTTTCAACTACTCGGCTACCACTCCTGCCAGTGGCGAGGCATGGAAAGGACATACCGGCAACAAGGTTCTCATTGCGTTCGGAGCACCCTATGCCGTTACCGAAAACTGGCTCGTGTCGCCCGAACTACCCGGAAAGGCACAGAACATAACCCTCTGGGAGAAAGCATTCTATGGCACAAGCAACGAAACCTACAGCGTTCTCTACTCCACAGAAGGCTTCGACCGTGCCGACTTCAAGATGCTGAAGGAAAAGCACGTTGTACCTACGGCATGGACAAAGTCGGAATACGCCCTGCCCGAAGGCACAAAATACTTTGCCATCGTGGCAGCGAGCACCGACGGATATGCCACACTCATCGACGACATCAACTTCCTTCCAGCATCGTCGGCAGCACAACAGTTGTCGCTCGTGGGCTACAACGTCTATCGCGATGGTATAAAAGTAAACGCCGCACCCGTTCCCGCCACTCAGTTTACCGACGAGGTGGGAGGGGCACACACCTACAACGTAACTGCCGTTTACGACAAAGGCGAGGCTCGTTTCTCCAATTCTGCCGAAGTAACCGCTGCCGATGGCATTGCCGACGTGAGCACCGAACCCCTCGAAGCAGATGCCGCAGCACCTCGCTACGACCTCTCCGGACGTCGTGTAAATGCCAACTACAAAGGCATCTACATTACGAAGGGCAAGAAGCGCATAGCCAAATAGCTTTGTAAGCATCTGTTTTTCCATCTATTTTTCAGGGATATTGGATATTCTGATGTCCCTGAAACCTTTCCTATTACAGAAATCCTATGTTTCATAGTTTCCCCTACGGTCATCAGCAACCCCTCAGGTGATTTGTGGAGCATGGAATTTCCACATTGCTACATTGCTGCGGACACAGCATTACAATGCGGATATCATAAAACAAAACAGGCTCTTTTGCAGTGCAAAACAGCCGCTTTTGCAATGCCGAAGAGCAGTTATCACTTTTAAAGAGAATTATCTTTACAAAACTAAGGGGAAGATTACACGAAACTTGGATAAAATAACAAAGAAAGAGAAACGCCCATTAAAAGAGAAAAGCGCAAAGACCTCGAAACGAACCTTTGCACTTTTTATTGTCGGGATGACTGGACT
>ERZ773013.2207-NODE-2207-length-10865-cov-6.955782_pt1 | contig 10865 bp, 7 predicted proteins | sample MGYA00511670_ERZ773013 | MGnify/ENA primary metagenome ERZ773013 (study PRJEB29015, sample SAMEA2738120) | human oral metagenome | biome: human oral; feature: human-associated habitat; material: saliva | place: China | collected 2257 ...
TACGAATGCTACCAACCTAAGACCACACCAGATGCCTCGCTAACAAGACACCCTGGGACGTCTTTCACTTTCAGACGTTGCAGTTGATAGGGGAATTAAAGAAACAAAACAATTTGTCAGCTACTCAGATACTCCGTCTGAATAGTCTGCTTTGGTCGTGTCAATATCGAGATCCTCCAGGTGATAGGTTAAGTTGGCCACCTTCGCATTGAGAACATAGTCGTGCGCGACGAACTGGTTTTGGGGCCAGTAGAGCGGTAAGGTCGCATAATTCTGGCGGGTGAGGATATTGTCTGCCTTCTGGTAGAGCCGCGCCTGTTCGGCAGGGTTCATCGTCTTGCGAGCCTGCGTGACCAACGCGTCGAACTGTGGGTTGTTGTAGAACGAGGAGCGCTTGGCAGCATTGTTCGCATAGAAGTAGGAATACATCAGATCGTCGGCACTCGGATATGAGGCGTACCAACCCAGCGTTGTGACCTGCAGCGTCCCGTCCGCCACATCCGATGCCCACGCGCCGTTGTCGACCACACGCATATCGAGATCGACTCCCACGTCTCGCCACATTGACTGGATCTGTGAGAGCTGCTGCTGGTTGATGCCCTTGCGAACCTGGGAGGTGAGGTGCAGGGAGGTAGCCCCTTCCTGTTCCAACAGCTGGCGGGCACGGTCAGGATCGTAGGCGAAAGCGGGGGCGGAACTGTCGTAACCGGGAATTGAGGGCGGCAGCCAACCTGAACAGACCGTGCCGGAGCCGGCGGCCACCGTATCAACAATCGTCTGCCGATCGATCGCAAGCGAGAGCGCCTGGCGTATTCGCGAATTTGTGAGCCCCATCGTGTCCGATAAGTTCAGATTCACCAGCTGAACCCCAAGGGTGTCGTAGGGAGTGATCAGTGGCCCCACGTCTTTGTCATCCTGATACTGTGTCAGAAGTTCGGTCGGCAGATCGCAGTAGTCAATCTGGCCGTACTGGAAGGCCTTGAGTTTGTCAGAACTGTCCTCAAAAAACACGATGTGGATTTCATCGAGCAGTGGTTCACCCTCGTGGTAGTAACCATTGGGCTCGAGTACCACTTCGTCCTCATCGTTGCTCACCAGGTAGTATTTGCCGGTCCCCAGAAAGTTGGTTCCGTCCCCCCAGTCATCCCCGGCCTGCTCGCAGACATCTTCCGGGAAGATCTGAGCGCAGGGCAGTCCCAGGCGTGGGATAAAGGGTGCAAACGGACTCGTGAGGTGAAACGTGAAATGAGTATCGTCTTCGATCGTGATCCCTTCGTCGAGGGAATCGCCACGCTCTGAGAGCATCTCGTTTGCTCCGGCGATATGGGTGTAGAGGTAGGCACGGCGTGCCTGGGTATCAGGTCTGAACATCCGTTCAAAGGTATACTTCACGTCTTCAGCAGTGAGCTCGGTGCCATCCTGAAACTGAACTCCCTCTTTGAGGTTACAGTGCAGGGTCACTCCGTCATGCTCAAAGCGCGGGACTGAGGTCAGCAAACAGGGTTCCAACTGATTGTCTTGGTCCCACTTCAGCAGTGGCTCACAAACACAGTCAGAGATCGTGGCGGTCAGCGTATTAGCCGCAGTCTGCATATCGAGCACCTCGTGCGCATTGCCCTGCCCAAAGCGCAGGATCTTCCGCAAAGTAGTGGGGCTCATATCGCTCCGCGCGCGCCGTTTGCCGCAGCCGGTGAGGCCGGAGAGGACCAACCCTGCTCCTAGTGCACCGGCACCCCTTACAAATGAGCGCCGCGTTATTGCATGTGGCATCGTACCCCTCACCTCACAGACCTCTTTCAAACCGTCTTCACCCTACTGCAGAGGTGGGCCCCGTCAATAAAAAATCAGAAGACTAAAAGAGGCCCCAGCACATGCCAGGACCTCCCACTCAATCTGCCATATATGACGACTATGAAGTACTACTTGTCCTTCTTCTCGTCAGCCTTGTCAGCCTTATCAGCTTTGTCAACTGCCGTGTCATCCTCAGGCTTCTCTGCCGGCTTCACCGGGACGTCGATGCCGAGCGTCTCAGCCGCAGCCTTCATGGACAAGGAGATACGACGACGGTCAAGGTCGATTTCCATAACCTTTACCTGGACCTTGTCGCCGACCTTGCAGACCTGGGAAGGCGTGTCGACGTGCTGCTTAGCCATCTCGGAGATGTGAACTAAGCCCTCAACGCCGTCGCCGAGGTCGACAAACGCACCGAAGGTGACGAGCTTCGTCACAGTGCCCTCGACGATTGCGCCGACCGGGTACTTCTTGACCAAGGTTCTCCAAGGATCCTCAGTGGTCTGCTTGAGACCGAGGGAGATGCGCTCACGCTTCATATCGACGTCGAGCACCTGAACCTCGACTTCCTGACCGACATGGACAACCTCAGACGGATAGTTCACGTGGTTCCAGGAGAGCTCGGAGATGTGGATCAGGCCGTCGATACCGCCCAGATCAACGAAAGCGCCGAAATCAACGATGGAGGAAACGGTGCCCTTGAGACGCATACCAGGCTTAAGCTTAGACAGGATCTCGGAGCGCTCAGCCTTACGGGCCTCCTCGAGGACAACACGGCGGGACAAAACGACGTTGTTGCGGTTACGATCCATCTCGATAACGCGAGCCTCAATACGGGTGCCCAGATAGGCGTTCAGATCCTTGACTCTGCGCAGATCAACGAGGGATGCAGGCAGGAAGCCACGCAGGCCGATGTCGAGGATCAGGCCGCCCTTGACGACCTCGATGACTTCGCCCTCGACATCTTCGCCCTTCTTGAACTTCTCCTCAACACGGTTCCAAGCACGCTCGTACTCCGCGCGTCTCTTGGAGAGGATGAGACGACCTTCCTTGTCCTCCTTCTGAAGGACCATGACTTCGATGGTATCGTCGAGTTTTACAACGTCTGCAGGATTAACATCTTTACGGATAGACAGTTCGCGCGCAGGAATGACGCCCTCCGACTTATAGCCGATGTCAAGCAGAACCTCATCATGCTCAATCTTGACGACCTTACCGGTCACTAAATCTCCCTCATCAAAATCTGTGACGTTGCTGTCAATGAGTTTATTCATTTCCTCATTGGACACGTCGTCAAGAGAAAAGACGGACGAGTTCTGAATCTCACTCAAAGGTGGACCCCTTTCGAAAACGGGGCCCCGGTGTCATGCTTGCCGTTGTCACGCTATCCACTATTGTGTTCGTAGCAAATACCATAGACTTTTCAACGTACATGCTCTTGGGGGCCAATAGATACAGTTGCATGATTTTTATGCTCTGTAAAGAGTATCGTGTTTCAGGCACTAAATGCAAGCTAAACGACATAATTTCAGATATTTTTTCCGCGGATGTACAATTATAGAGTAGATGGTTAACTGGTAGGTGCTGATGCCTCACCCTACGTTATTCATTTATGAGAGTTTTATACAATCGGGGAGTAGCACTCTCTGAGCGCGTAAAACCAGGTTATAGGAAGCACCGAATAACGTACGCACAACCTAAGACAAGGAAGATTGATGATCAAGGCCATCCTGTTCGATTTAGATGACACCTTACTGGACATCAGACTCGAATATTTCCTCTTCCACTATATCTCAGGGCAGGCCCATATCTTCTCCGACATCTCAGGAAAGTCCTACCCCGCGGCCTTCGGATCCCTGGTCAATGCGTACCTGACAATCAACAATCAAAAGCGCACCGACGGCCTCACCAACCGGGAACTCTTCAATGCTACCTTAGGGAAATCCCTCGAGATCACTCCGGAAGATCCTATGGTTATGGATGCCCTGCACTGCTACGACACCGAAATCGTGCCTTCGATGAACAAAAAAGGCTTCTTTGAGTCACGCCCGGAACCCGGGGCCAACGAAGCCATTCAGAAAATACAGGATATGGGGCTGACCATGGCGCTGGCGACGAACACGCTCTTCAGCCTCGAGGCCGATATGGTCCGGCTTGGCTGGGCAGGCATCGAGGATGCCCCCTTCGTCGCAATCTCTACGATCGACACCGCAACGCGCACCAAACCCTCCGCCCGCTACTATCAAGAGTTTCTAGGGCAGATCGGGTTCAGTGCAGCGGAGTGCCTGATGGTCGGCAACGATATCCAGCGTGATTTCCCGCATCCGGATATCGGGTTACCGACTGCCTATGTCGGGCATGCAAATCCACGCCGCGCAGTCTTTCGCGGTAATCTTCACCAGTTCGCCCAAGAACTCCCGCGCTTAGTTGAGTCGCTGAACGCACAGAAGTCTGAGAACTAAGCCAACCGGTACCCTGCCTGCTTGACAGCATCACGGTAATTGTCTTTGTCAATCGGTGACTTGGAGCGGATATAGGCGGAACCATCTTTGAGATCGACGGTCGCCCAGGTGCCTTTTACGGAATCCAGGGCATTCGTCACATTGCGTGCGCAGTTTTCGCAGTGCATGCCACGGATCTTGACTGTCTCCGTATAGGGGTAGTGGGACTCGTCCGTATCCCCGATGTGTGCTTCGGGGAACCGAGAGTCTGAGCCGCCACCACCTCCGCCGCAGCAGCTCTTCTTGCCTGAAAAGACCTGAATCGCATGATGGAATGCAAATGCAAACGCGACGACAACCAGCGTCACAATAACAACGTCAGCTGAGCTCATGGTGTGTCTCCCTCTGCCTGTTGGTAACTGATTTTTACACCCCATAGGGGTATAGATATTCTATCCGTCTTCCTATTTAAGTAAGCAGTGGCTAACTGCCATTCGGCAAACATCACAAAGTGAACAAATTCAGAGTTTTGGTGAGGACTTAGGTGCGGTAGCCCGTGTCCTCAATCAGGTGCGCTCTGTCATCCGCCGCACCCGTCGCCAGCGTGTCGCAGCGCTCATTGTAGATATCCCCTGCATGTCCCTTGACCCAAATGAAGGTGACCTGGTGCCGCTCAATCTGAAGCATCAGCCGTTTCCACAGGTCTACATTCTCGACGGGCTTCTTGTTGGACTTCTTCCATCCACGTCGCTCCCAGTCTTCGACCCAGTGCTGTCTGAAAGCGTTCACCACATATTTTGAATCAGAATGAAGCTTCACCGTACAGGGCACCTTGAGAGCCTCTAGTGCCACGATCACCGCCAGCAGCTCCATACGGTTGTTCGTGGTCAACCGATAGCCTTGGGAGAGCTCAAGCGTGTGCTCCTCCCCTCTTCCATCGATATAGATGAGCACCGCCCCATATCCGCCGGGGCCCGGGTTGTGCCGACAGGCCCCGTCGGTGTAGATCGTGACACGTCTCAATGGTTGTGATCCTACCATAGCCCTACTTAGCCTCAGCCCAGTTGTCACCGTAGGATACCTCTGCGATCAGGGGTACCTTCAGCTCGACGATGTGCTCCATCGTGTCTTTGACGAGTGCAGAGAGTGCATCGATCTCGTCGCGAGGGACCTCAAAGTCCAACTCGTCGTGAATCTGCAGGATCAGCTTTGACTTCATACCCTCTTTGCGGATGCGCTTTGGTACCTCCACCATCGCCATCTTGATGATGTCCGCAGCGGTGCCCTGCATCGGATGGTTCATCGCTACGCGCTCCGCAAAGGAGCGCTTCTGGAAGTTGGAGCTTGCGATATCCGGGGTATAGCGACGGCGTCCATAGAGCGTAATCGCATAGCCCTCCGTATGTGCCAACTTGATGCACCGGTCGAGGAAGGTTCTCACACCCGGATAGACCTCAAAGTAGCGGTCTATCATCTCCTGCGCCTCTGAGCGTGGGATCTTGAGTGAGTTCGCCAGGCCATAGGCCTGCTGGCCGTAGACGATACCGAAATTGACAGCTTTCGCGCGTCTGCGCTGGTTCGGTGTCACTTGCTCCATCGGGATATTGAACACCCGGCTAGCGGTCATCGCGTGGAAGTCCGCCCCGGATCTGAAGGCTTCGATCAGGTGCTCATCCTCTGAAAGATGCGCCAGCAGTCTCAGCTCAATCTGAGAGTAATCGCAGGTCAGGAAGACATGGCTCTCCGGCGCGGTGAAGGCCAGGCGGACCCGGTGGCCAAGTTCAGAACGCGTAGGAATATTCTGCAGGTTCGGGTCGGAGCTGGAAAGTCTGCCGGTCGCCGCCACGGTCTGATTGAGGGTGGTGTGGATACGTCCGTCGGTCCGGATATCGTTCGGGAGGGCATCCAGGTAGGTAGATTTGATCTTGTTGCGCTCACGGTAATCAAGCACTTCCTGCACTAGGTCGCTCTTCTTCGCAAGCGAGCTCATGACCTCCGCATTGGTGGAATAGAAACCACTTCTGGTCTTCTTCAGGCCTGCCGTCGGCAATTTCAGGACATCGAAGAGGATGTGGGAGAGCTGGCGCGGGGAGTCGATATTGAACTCCTCGCCCGCTTTCGCGTAGATGTCCTCCACCACCTGCTCGATCTCACCGTTCAGCCCCTCTGACTGGCTCTTAAAGACTGAGCAGTCTACGTAGAGCCCGGTGCGCTCCATTCCGGTCAGGACAGGCAATAGCGGCATCTCAAGGTCGGTAAAGAGGTCAATGCACTGTTGCTCCTTCATGGCCTTCGTCAGCGGATCCACAAGCGCACGGGCTGCAAAGGCTTCAAGCGCAGCTTCCGGATAGGCATCCGTCGCATCCAGGAGCACTGAATTGGGGACGTAGCGTCCATAGACGTCTCGAACCTGGTAGGACACGCCTTCGGAGCGCAACAGGTAGGCGGCAACTGCAATATCAAAGATATGGGTCGAATCTACCTCGTAGGCATCGATTGCAGCGGGCAGCTTAGAATCCATCGGGCAAATCAGATGGAGAAGCTCCTTCACATTGCCAGCGGCAAACTTATGGTTGTTCACGATCTCGGTCAGCGCGTTCAGTGCCACCTTGCCAGAGAGCCTGATCAGATTTTTGCCAGTGGCAAACCAGAGCGGCGTCTCCTCTTCTTTGTCGAGTGCCAACTTCAGCTGTTTGCCCTCAGTCTGTTGCTCAAGCGCGACACCGATCCAGCCATCCTCGGAAAACGCCTGCTCCAGGGCCTGTTGGCCTTTCTCATTGTTAAGGACCTTCGGGAGCTTCATCGTGGTCTCGGTCTTCCCCGCTCCGGTCTGTGCCCCAACACCGCCAAGCTTCACCAAGCGCTTCACAATGCCGGTAAATCCGAGTGAGCCGAAGGCTCTCTCGACCTCAGCCGCGTCAAAGGTCGGGAACTTTGCATCCGCAAGATTGATGTCGATCGGAGTATCGGTACGGATCGTCGCCACCTTGCGGGAGAGCAGCGCGTCGTCGACGTGCGCCCGCAGGTTCTCCCCCATCTTGCCTTTGACCTCGTCCTTATGTGCCAGCACCTGATCGAGACTACCGTACTTGACGATCAGGGCTGCAGCCTTCTTGGGACCGATGCCCGGCACGCCGGGAATATTGTCGGAGGAGTCACCCTTGAGCCCGTAGAAGTCCGGGACCAAATCAGGAGTGATCCCGTGGTACAGATCATCCACTGACTCCGGGGTCATCACAGAGACTTCGGAGACGCCCTTCTTGGTAGAGACCACCTTTACATGGTCAGTTGCCAACTGATAGATATCACGATCGCCGGTGACAAGGTACATGTCATAGCCCTGCTCCTCACCTTGCTTAGCGAGGGTACCGAGGATGTCATCACCTTCCCAGCCCTCTGCCTCACAAACCGGGATGTCGAGCGTCTTGAGCAACTCTTTCACCATCGGGAACTGCTCGTAGAGCTCTTTGTCCATCGGCGGGCGCTGCGCCTTGTACTGCGGCAGTATCTCCATCCGCACCTTCGGCTTACCCTTATCGAAGGCACAGATGATCCCATCGGGGTGGAAGGTCTCCACCATCTTGATAAACATATTGAAGAAGCCAAAGAGGGCGTTAGTGGCCCTACCGTCAGGCGCCGACATCGGCTGGCGGATCGCATGGTAGGCACGGTGCATAAGCGAGTTGCCGTCGATTACGGCGATCTTTTTGCGCTGCTTCCCTGCCTTTCCCGGCATAGCGGTTGCAGTATCTGTATCGGACATGGTTTTGCCTCCATGAAATTAGTTTCTCGCCCCCCTATTGTACCCAAGAGTCTCGACATCCTGCCTAACAAGCAAACCTGGCACGCGCACATCACGAAAGAACCCTCCCGCCCTTGAGGGCGAAAGGGTTCGTTGCTGCCGTATGATGGGCGTTTACCGTTACACGTAGAAGAGCATCTTGTTGTAGCTTGGGACCGGCCAATACTCATGGCCGCACACTTTTTCCATACTGTCGATGAGACTGCGCAGCTTCTTCATAGCCGGAATCACGTTGTCACGGTAAGCACAGTCTTCGTCCTGGATATTATCGTTGGCCTTCGCTTCGCTGTTGACCTTTTCCAGCTCGTTGACCGTATCGGTGATCTGGGCGATCTTGTCGGTCGCATCTTGCACCATGTTCTTCTCAGTCGGCGCATCGATCCCGATCGCCCGCTTGGCCTCGACGGACTTGGACAGATCGGAGGAGAAGCGGATGATCGCGGGCAGATACAAGTGGTGCGTCATGTACACCATCGTATTCACCTCGATGTTCAGGAGCTTCGCATACTGCTCCGCCTTCGCGGAGTAGCGAGCACGGACTTCCTTCTCGCTCAGGACATCGTACTTCTTAAAGAAATCGATGTTCTCCTTCTTGATGATGCAGGGAAGTGCATCTGGGGTGGTCTTCAGATTCGGCAGGCCTCTGCGCTCTGCTTCCTTCTCCCACTCCTTAGAATAGCCGTTGCCCTCAAAGAGAATCCGCTGGTGATCACGGAAGGTGTGGCGCACAAAGCGCATCGCGATATAGACGAAGTCCTCTTTTTTGACTCCCGCCATGTAGTGGACGAAGCGATCGCACTGCTCCGCCACCGCAGTATTCAGCACTACGTTGGGGTCAGAGAGGTTCTGTTGGCTGCCACACATACGGAACTCAAACTTGTTGCCAGTAAAGGCGAAGGGGCTCGTACGGTTGCGGTCAGTGTCGTCGCGCAAGAAGTTCGGGAGCGCCGGGACGCCCAAGTCCATCATCTCGCGGGTCGGGGATTCAGGTTCTTCCTTCTTGATCAGCGCTTCGACGATCGGGTGCAGCGCATCGCCCAGATATACCGAGATGATCGCCGGTGGCGCCTCGTTGGCACCCAAACGATGGTCGTTCCCGACAGAGGTAACCGAGGCACGCAACAGATCCGCATGGTTGTCAACCGCAGCAACGAGACACGCTAAGAAGACCAGGAACTGCAGGTTATCCTCCGGATCATCGCCCGGCTCGAGCAAGTCCTTGCCGTCTGCCACGAGCGACCAGTTGTTGTGCTTGCCGGAGCCGTTCACGTAGTCAAACGGCTTCTCATTCTGCAGGCACGCCAGGTTGTGGCGCGAAGCGATGAGCTTCATCTTTTCCATGGTCACGAGGTTGTCATCGATTGCGACCGGGCCTCGCTCATAGATATTGGCCAGCTCGTGCTGGCAAGGCGCCACCTCATTGTGCTTCGTTTTGGCAGGGATACCGAGCTTCCAGAGCTCATCGTCTAGCTCCTTCATAAAAGAGGAGACGGCGGGGCGGATCGCGCCAAAATAGTGCTCCTCGAGCTCCTGACCCTTTGCGGGCTCACAGCCGAAGAGTGTGCGTCCCGTGAGGATGAGGTCCGGACGGGTCTTGTAATCTTCCTCAGTGATCAGGAAATACTCCTGCTCAGGACCGACGGTCGTATGGACGCGTTTCGGAGTCTGTCCGAAGAGCTTGAGCACCCGCTTGACCTGCTTTTCGAGCGCTACCTCAGAGCGCAAGAGCGGGGTCTTCTTATCGAGGGCCTCACCGGTATAGGAGATAAAGGCAGTCGGAATGCAGAGCACTTCGTCTTTGATAAAGACGGGGCTCGTCGGATCCCATACGGTATAGCCGCGGGCTTCAAAGGTCGCACGCAGACCACCGGAGGGGAAACTGGACGCATCCGGCTCTCCCTGGATCAGTTCTTTGCCAGAGAGTGCCATCAGCACCGTGCCGTCTTTGCGTGGATTGATAAAAGAATCGTGCTTCTCAGAGGTAATCCCAGTCAGCGGCTGGAACCAGTGCGTGTAGTGTGTGGCCCCATGCTCGAGCGCCCACTCTTTCATTGCGTGCGCGACCTCGTTTGCGATATCGAGGTCGAGATCATCCCCCGTATCGATCACATGCTTCAGCTTCTTGTACGTTGGTTTTGACAGCCGCTCCTGCATGTCTACATCGGTAAAGCGCAGGAGACCATACTCTGACGTAACCTTATCCTCTGCCATCGCTCATCCCCCTTAGGTGTCTTAAAAGCGCCTGTCGGATTTGCTAACAATAATATTCAGCGTACACATTTTGAAGTGGTATTGCAGAATTTTCTTCAGAGTACCACGGAACATGGGTGCAGGTTCAAAGTGGGAACCGAGACGAAAAAGGCTCTTTTTTACTTATGGTGGACAGCACTCCTGCATCCCCTTGAGCACGTGGTACCCGGACAGCCAAGATTTTGGCGACGGATGCGATCCAAAGGTTGCGATATAGATGCTTAAGGCAGGTATGCTGACAAGGCTCTCTAAGAGATCCCAGGGGGCTTAGAGACGAAAGGGGGCTCTTCGATGTCTGGTTTAAGGAGCGCAGATGAGTGCAGGACATCCTGCATGTGAGGGTGGTACACGTCAGGGCCAGGTAAGTGGTGAGTCCTGCCTTCCACAGGCGCTGTAGCACCTGTGGCAGACGCGAGAGGACCTCGTGGCATCTCGATATCTGGCAATACGAGACGATTGTACACGGCGCAGTGTTGAGGGCCCAAAGACGGCGTGCATGCCGCAAGGATGGCCCTGGGAGGTGTGCCCGAAGACGCATCACGGCGCTCTTTGAGACCCAGCTGATACGTGATAGCGCTCTT
>ERZ773013.2211-NODE-2211-length-10862-cov-2.577218_pt1 | contig 10862 bp, 8 predicted proteins | sample MGYA00511670_ERZ773013 | MGnify/ENA primary metagenome ERZ773013 (study PRJEB29015, sample SAMEA2738120) | human oral metagenome | biome: human oral; feature: human-associated habitat; material: saliva | place: China | collected 2257 ...
AAGACATCGAAGAAACAGCTGTCGGCAAGGGTCAGGCCCGACTGCAGGGTGTGCTGATCGTCCATGCGCAGCTGCGTCTCGTCGCCCCAGCAGTTGAAGTAGCGCGTGGCTGCCTCCACCATCGGTGCATAGCGCTTCACGCCCGGCGCAATGGCACCCGAGGTCTGGTTGTACTGCTGCATGTCGGCCATGTTGGCATTTTTGAAGTTTTCTCGAATGATATAAGTGCGGTCGGCATCGGGGAACCACGTGTCGAAAGTTTGTTCATAATACACCTCGGCAATGATGACGAGGCTCACGGCAAGGCCCAGACCCAAGCACACAATCTTTGAAAAGTTGTGTTGACCCCGTCGACCAAGATGGATAAGCGTATTGATAAATGTATACATATAGATGGAAAGAATGGATTTGTCTGTTCATTGAATAATAATCACAGCATGACCAAGGCGTGGTCATCACATGACCAAGGCGTGGTCATCACGTGACCAAAGCGTGGTCGCCTCCTTATTCCTGCTGTATGTTTTCTGCCGGATTACCTCTGGCAGCCAGCCACGTCTGTATGGCGACGGCGGCATAGCTGACGAGGAATACGATGGTGGCAGAGACCAGGATCCATGGCCACCACACGATGCGGTGGTTGTACTGGCTGATCCAGCTGCCCATCTGCCACAGGTAGAACGGCACGGCAATGATGAACGCCAGACCCACATAGCTCATAAACTGGCGGATGAACCGTCGGCTGACCTCGCCGCTGGTGCTGCCGAACACCTTGCGCACGGCTATCTCGCGACGGCGCGACTCAATGTAGTAGGTCGACATGGCGATGAGCCCGAGCATGGAGATGACCACGGCGATGGCGGAAAAGAGTTTCAGGATGGTCGCCACACGCGTCTCCGACTGATAGTCTCGGGCTATCTGCTGGTCAAGATAAGGCGTGTCGAGCTCCAGGTCACCATGAAAAATCTTCTTGAACAACCGCAGGATGCTCTCATAGGCTGTCACAGGATCGCCTTGTACCTGTATGGCAGTGCCCCACTGCTCATAGCGCAGACTGTCGTTGTAGATAACGACGGACAACGGATGCTGCTCCGAGTCGAGGGTGCGGATGGTGAAGTCGGACAGCACTCCACTGACATTCTCTCGTCTATTACTGTTTACATAATAGAACCGGCTGTTCAGTGGCAGGCCTTCCTCGGCAAGCAACTGTCGGTTGACATATTCATCACCCCCTAAGCTGTCATTCAAGCCAGTCAGATGGGTGGCTTTCAGACCAAAGAGCTTCATGAAATGCTTGTCGCCATAGATAGTCTGTAAAGAAATGCTTTTCTTGCCATAGGTGAACGTATTGTTGTTGCCCCCGTCGTAGGGCGTACCGGCGCATGCAGCGGCATCAACCACCTGTGGCAGTTGGCGTAACCCGTCATACCAGGCATCCACGTTCTTATGGTCGGCTTGGATGGGCACATAAACGATGTCCTTCGTGTTGAACCCCCTGTCGGCGGTAATCATGTGATGAATCTGCCTTGACATGCCAAAAGCCATGGCGATGAGCACAATGGTAGCTGTGTTCTGCACTACGATGAAACTCTTGCCCCACCATCCGCGTGTGCGGAAATGGAACGTGCCGCGCACGATGTTGATCGGCTTGGCGCGTGAGATGACGGCTGCGGGCAGCATACCGGCGATAATGCCCAAGACCACCGTAAAGAGCACGATGGCAAGCACGGCGAGGGGCGAACAGATTAGAGACAGGTCTAAGTCAGTATCGAGGAGCTGTGCAGCGTATGGGGCTGCCACCCACGACAAGACAATGGCAAGCACCATCGACACGCCGCAGAGCAGCATGCTCTCGGCGATGAGCCGCCATACCACGTCGCGTCCCCGTGCGCCCACGAGCCGCCGCATTGCCATCTCGCGTGCCCTGCGGTCGCTGATGGCATTGGTCAGGTTGACATAGTTAAACACGGCAAAGAGCAGAATGACCAGTCCCACAACAAACAACACGTTCACCAAAGTAGGATCACCCAACCGGAAGCTCGCCACACCGTCAAACTTCGTGAAATAGTATTTACTGAAGGGTGTAAGGGAAGTATGCACCGAAATACTCATATCGGGCTTGAAAATCCAGAAAAACTGCCGCTGATAACTGTCCATGTCGGCGGTCTTGTCCTCTAAGTGTGCGCCCTTCCGTTGCAGGAACAGCAGCTCGGTGCCTGTGGCATTGTTCAACCCCTCAGATGTCTGTGCAGGATTGACAGACGTCATGTGTTCAAAACGCACGATGATATCTGCCTGGCGAATGCTGCTGTGCCCGATAGGCGCGATGACACCGGTGATTCTGAATCGGGAGTTGCCATCCCACTCCAGGCGTTTGCCCATGGCACGCTGTGGCGACCCGAAGATGCGACGGGCGAAATCGTCGGTCACGACGGCGCTGTTGCGGTCGGCAAGTGCTGTGCGGGCATCACCTAACACCATCGGGATGTCGAGCAGGGAGAAGAATGTGCTGTCAACGAAAAGCATGGGATAGCTGTGAGCCTGATGCCCTTTGTCCAGAAAAGAACCCCCGTATATCCCCTTGCCGCCATAGATGGCACAGGAGCTCTCTATCTCGGGATAGCGAGACTTGAAATATTTCTGCAGCCGCCAATGACCACCACTGGAGCGTTCCGCAGCACCGTCCTGACTCATGTCCATGCCATAGACCAGGAGACGGTCGGCTTTAGGGTACTGACTGTTGACATGGTATTCCTGCCAGGTGTACACGCCGATGAGGATGACGAACATCATGGAAAGGCTCAGACCGAAGACATTGATGGCAGTGTAGGCCTTATTGCGCGAAAGAAAGATGAAATAACTCTTTAAGCTCATAACTTATCTCAATACTAACTCCTTGTAATCCTTATAACTCTCATAGCCGCTCACGATGACGCGCTCGCCGGGCTCCAGACCTTCAAGCACCTCATAGTACTGCGGGTTCTGCCGCCCGATGCGGATGTTGCGTCGGTAAGCCTTCTTACCGTCCTTGTCGAGCACGTAGATCCATTGTCCGCCAGTGACACTGTAGAAAGTGCCTTTAGGGATAAGAATGGCACGTTTTGAGGCACCAAGCTGCAAGTCGACATAGCAGGTCTGTCCCGTGCGGAGGTTGGCAGGACGCTGTCCGCTGAAGACGAAGTCAATGCGGGACCGTCCGTCCTTCACTTCGGGATAGACTTTCTGTACGGTGAGCACATATTTCCTGCCGTTCTGCTCGAAAGTGCCCGTCAGTCCCGGATGCACACGGTCGATATAGCTCTCGTCAACCTGCGCCTGCACCTTGAAGCCGCTGAGGTCGTTGATGACACCGATCTTCTGTCCGGGCGTGATGCTCTGTCCCAGTTCGATGTCAAGCTGGCCCACCTCACCGTCAATGGCAGAGCGCACCTCGAGTTTTGCCTTGCGCGCCCTGACGAGCTGCACGTTCTTCTGCATTGAGGCAAGGTTGTCCATCATCTGCTCCATCTGCGCCTTACGCAACTGGGAACTCTTCGCCAGTCGCTGACGGATGAGCGTATTGCGCTCCTGCGCCAACTGGTAGTCCTCCTTCGCCTTGAGCAGGTCCTCACGCGAGTTGAGCTGTTCGTTCTGCAGCGCCTGCTGATGACTGAAGGCGCGCCGTTTTGCCTGCACGTCGATGGAATACTGGGCAGCCTCATTACGATTGTTGAGCTGGTCCTGTGCCAGGGAGAGTTGGGTGTTACGCAACATGTCCTGCTTCTCAGCCAGCTCGCTCTCGGCATTGAGAATCTCCAGGTCAAGACTGGAATTACTCAGCCGCACGATGACGTCACCTTTATGCACGTGGGCGCCCTCCTCCACCACTTTCCCAGTGACCACACCACCCTCCTCAGGCGACACCTGCACCACCTGGATGGGGATGACACTACCGTCAACACTCACGTAGTCGTTGAACTGCGCATCCTGCACCTCGCCGATACTCAGACCCTTGCGGTCCACTTTCAGCGAGGACGTGAAGTTGCTGAGCCCCAGGGCGACCAGTGCTCCGACAAGCACGATGCCGCCGGCAATCCATGCCCAGTACCTTCTGGGAATGGCATACTTCTTATGTTCAATCTTGATATCCATAGTCATGTTGTTTTATCGGTTGGCATATTTATTGAAGGACAGCAGGGTGGTGATTTCCGCACGGAATAACGGCTGCCCTTCATAATACGCTACCAGCCGTTGTTTCATGGCATACAGCAGTTGCATCTGCAAGAGTTTGATTCTCGACTGCAACAGGGTCTGCGAGGCAGCATGCAGGTCGAAGGTGGAGAGCATGCCTTCTTCGTATTTACGGCGGGAGAGATAATAAGCCAAAGAGTCGGCATCAACCTTCTTCTTCATCTGCGCCACCTCCGAGCGATAGCCGTTGCAGTCGGCGGTAGCCTGGGCAAAGTCGTCGTTGAGTTTTCGCCGCGCATCGTCCACGTCGAGCAGTGCTTTCTGCCACTCGCTCTTCGCCCTTCGCGCGGAACGCCAACGGCTCGGAGTAAAGATAGGTATGGAGAGTGAGAGGTAGATGTATTCGCCTAAATTGTTGCGGAACTGCGATCCAAATCCGTTGGCAGTACCTCTTCCCTGAGAGATATTGCGGTAATAACTTGTCTGGAGTCCGCCTCCGAGGGTGAGGCGCGGGAGAAGGTCGGCACGCTGGAGCTTCCAGGCATACTTCAGGTCCTCGGCATGCTGCTCCGCTATTTCCACGTTGTGGGGACCGTGCGGTGTGGCGTCGTTGGAAAGAAGCTTGCTGTTTTCTGCAAGCAGTTGGCCTGTTGTCAGCGGAAGGATACCAGGCTCACACCCCGCAAGACACAACGTGTCAGTGGTGGGGTAGTTCATCTCTGCCTTCAAAGCCAACAGGGCAAGATGCGCCTGATTCTTCTGATGCAGGAGGCTGTAATCGTCTTCTGCCACTTGGCTCTCCACCTGTACCACGTCAGGACGTGACCTCTCGCCGAGCTCGAAGAGGCGCCGGGTCTTGTGGAGCAGCGCCTGACTGTCGTTGAGCTTCTCCTCAGCGAGCACCACGCTCTTCTGTGTGTAGACAGCGTCGACAAACTTTGTCATCACGGCGATGGCTTTGTCGTCACCGGCTTTCTGCAACGTTGTCTCTGCCTGTGCCCTGGCGTTCTTAGCACGGTGGAAAGCATTGATGGTCTGTCCACCATCGAAGAGCGCAATGCTGGCTTCAACCGTATAATAGTTGTTGAATGTCGTGATGGTGTTATAGGTATTGGTCTCCGGATCAATGTTACGTCCCCAGGCATACTGTCCGCTGACCTGTCCCTGCACCGTGGGCAGGAAGTCGAGCCGTGAGGTCTTCACGTCATCGCCGCTCTGCTGCCGGTCTATGCATGCCCGCCTAAGGTCGTTGGAATGAGTGAGGGCATAGACGATACAGGAGTCCATCGTAAACTCGGGCGATTGAGCCAGTGTGGGTATGGCAGCCAACATAAACAATGATGTAATGAATGTCTTTTTCATACATCATTTCCATTGCCAATGTTGTGCCAAAAATATAAATGGATTGTTCCTAGCGGGTTATGGCTAAAGCCTGATCAGGCGAGTGTCCAATTATTGGACAACAGGTGTCTAGCAATTAGACAAAGGTAACAATAAATAGGCAGAAACCGACTTGGAATAACAAAAAAACAAAGTATCTGACTTACATTCATGTAACTTTTTGTATTTTTGCAAACATGAACAATACAACGATCCTGGTTGTCGATGACAACCGCAACATACTTGCCGCAGTGCGGATGGTGCTGGAGAATGTCTTTGGAAAGGTCATCTGCATCGCCAGTCCCTCCAACATTCCTGCCCGTCTGCGTGAGGACAAGCCTGACATGGTATTGCTCGACATGAACTTCCGGAGCGGTATCAACAGTGGCAACGAGGGGCTGTTCTGGCTGCATGAGATCAAACGTTTGAAACCTGACACCCAGGTGGTGCTTTTCACAGCCTATGCCAACATCGATCTGGCAGTGAGAGGAATCAAGGAAGGTGCGGCTGATTTCATCGTCAAACCGTTTGAGAACGACAGACTCATCGCTACACTTCAGGAGGCATACAGCAAGAACCACCGTCCGTCTCCCGACAGAAAGACGGAAGGTGACGGGGAATCTGCCATGTATTGGGGCTCATCTCCTGCCATGACCGATCTGAAGATGATGGTCGGGAAGGTAGCGCCCACCAATGCCAACATCCTTATTACAGGTGAGAATGGTACGGGTAAAGAGGTGCTGGCGCACGAGATACACCGGCTGTCACGCCGCAACGGTCATGCCATGTTGCCCATAGACATGGGGGCCATCACCGAAACACTCTTCGAAAGCGAGCTCTTCGGACACGTCAAAGGTGCCTTCACGGATGCCAAAAGCGACAAGCCCGGAAAGTTTGAACTGGCTGAAGGCGGCACGCTCTTCCTCGATGAGATCGGCAACCTGAGTTATGCGTTGCAAGCCAAGCTTCTCACAGCTCTGCAACGAAGGGCCATCGTCAGGGTGGGAGGCAGCAAGACCATTCCCATTGATGTGCGGCTGATCTGTGCCACCAACCGTGACCTTGCGGAAATGGTCAGGAAAGGACTGTTTCGTGAGGACCTGCTCTACCGCATCAACACGATCCATCTACACCTGCCTCTCCTGCGCGAGCGGCGGGAAGACATCGCCGGATTGGCATCACTTTTTCTCAACCGCTATGCACAGATCTATAACCGCGGCAACATGCAGATTGCAGAAGATGCCAAGACTGTCCTTGAGCGGATGCCTTGGCATGGTAATATCCGCGAACTGCAACATGCCATGGAGAAAGCTGTCATCCTTTGTGAGGAGAACACGATCCATGTCAAAGACCTTGAGGGTCAGGGAATGGAATACCGTGGCCTGCAAACGGGTCAACCGTCCATGGAGACCGGATCCCTGGCTGACATGGAGCAACAGATGATAGAGAAGACCATCAGGGATTGCCGTGGCAATCTGTCACAGGTGGCGGCACAACTCGACATCTCAAGGCAGACACTGTACAACAAGATGAAAAAATACGCCATTCAATGATCATTGAGACGATACTTGTTCTGGCGCTTGCCGGTTCATTAGGTGCAAATATCTGGTTATGGAGGAAGAGCCGGAAGAAGGCAGAGAGAGCGGGGTTCCTCTTGGAGGCTATCGACAACGGCGACTATAATTTCCGTTTCTCACAAGAGATGAAAAACAAGAGTGACCGTCAGCTGAACATTTATCTCAACAAGATAAAGGACATCCTGAGTCATGCCCGGGAGGAACAGAGGGAAAAGGAACGCTTCTACGAATACATCCTTGACGGCGTCGGCACCGGTATTCTCCTGATCGATGAGGAACGGGGATTCGTCTATCAGTGTAACCAGGCTGCAAAGAAAATGCTTAGACGGTCCACTATCAGCTATGTGGGGCAGATAGAAGACAGCTTGAAACGCTTCTCCACACGCCGTTCTTACTCGACTCTGAAAGGCAAGCGGATGCTCGTCATCGCCTTCAGCGACATTCATGGTGAACTGGCTAACCAGGAGATTGACGCATGGATCAAACTCATCCGTGTGCTTACCCACGAGATCATGAACACCATCACGCCAATTATCTCACTCTCCGCCACCATGCTCCCACAGAGTGAAGGAGAGGCAAGGGAGGGACTGATGGTAATCAACAAAACCGGCAGTGAACTCATGGACTTTGTAGAGAACTATCGGAAGTTCACGCACATCCCTGCTCCTCAGCCGAGAATTTTCTATCTCAAGGAATTTCTTGACCGCCAGATCCAACTGATCCGCACATTCATTGATGTCCCGTCCGGCATTGATCCCCGGCATCCTACGGGTGTCTTCCATCTCAGTGTTGCCCCGGACGACCTGATGGTGTATGCCGACGAGAGCCTCATAGCCCGTGTTGTTACTAACTTGCTGAAAAATGCTATTGAGGCTACCGTTCAACAGCAGGAGAAAAGAATAGACATCACTGCCTACGCGGATGAGAACGATAATGTGGTGATTGACATCACCGACAATGGCAGGAGAATTGACGAGGATATCGCCTCGCACATCTTTGTGCCTTTCTTCACAACCAAGGAGAAAGGCAACGGCATCGGCTTGCCCCTCTCGCGGCAGATGATGCGGGCGAGCAACGGCACGCTGGAGCTTGCACGCAACGAGCCGGGATGCGTCACCTTCCGTCTCACATTCCTGTAATGGGGGAAGAGACAGACAGAACACCTTTATGGGTATGACCAAAAAACGGCTGTATTTATAATCAGTTGAATAATGTTGCCGTTAAACTACATTAAAACATTCACACCAGTTTTGTTTGTTTAGAATAATGTGCCGATAATTGCACCGCAAAAATAACGATACACATGAAAAAGACCATTCTGCTTGTGAGCGCCCTGGCCCTCCTGGCTTCCTGCCAGCCGTCAGAGGATGAGAAAGCGGCACCACTGATGAACACCATCGACTCGCTCTATAAAGCCAAGAACTATCGTGCCACGCTCAACACCATCACGCGTCTGCGCGCTGAGCACCCGAAAGCCATCGAAAGTCGGGAAAAGGCATTGAAGTTCTGGCAGGATGCCTCCCTCAGGATGACACAGAATGACATCGGGTGCACCGACTCTGCCCTGCAGGCCACCATCCAGCAATTGAAGGCAGAAAAGAATCTCTACCGGAAGAACATGCTGCGCGTCAAACGTGACTCGCTGCAGACGCGTTATCAGGCACTCGTCGGCACCGTGCTCGTCATCCACCGCAGGCAGGCAGAAAAATAACTAGCGTTTTCTGCCATACACTCCTAAAAATTTAGTAACTTTGCAGACGTTAGGACTGATAGATTATGGCAGAACAGAATAAACAGACAGAATCCACAGACCAGGAATTCAAGGATATCATGGCGGAGTGCCGTGACATCTTCGCCAAAAAGCTCCACGACTATGGAGCATCGTGGCGTATTCTCCGCCCAACATCCCTCACCGACCAGCTCTTCATCAAGGCCAAGCGCATCCGCGACTTGGAGACGACGGGCAAGGCAATGGTCAATGAGGGCATCCGGCCCGAGTTCCTGGCTTTGGTTAACTATGGCATCATCGGACTCATCCAGCTCTCCTGCCCTACTGTCATCAATCCTGACATGACACCCGAGAAGGCACTCATGCTCTACGACGGTCTGGCGAGAGAGGCTTTCGAACTGATGCAGAAGAAGAACCACGACTATGGTGAGGCATGGCGTGACATGCGTGTGAGCAGTTACACCGACTTCATCCTTACGAAGATTGCCCGTATCAAAGTGTTGGAGGATCTTGACGGGAAAACTGCCATCTCGGAAGGCATCGACGCCAATCTGCTCGATATCATCAATTATTCTGTCTTTGGTGCTATCCGACTGAAATAATGTTTGAGAAAGATTATGGGGACAGACAATACACAACAACATAACTCCAGACGACTCAAGACTACAGCGTTGATCCTTTTGATCAACGTATGCCGTTTGCTGTTAGGAGCCGTATTTGTCTTCTCGGGATTTGTGAAGGCCGTTGACCCTATCGGCACACAATATAAGACACAAGACTATCTCGGTGCCATCGGCTTGGAAGGGATGATTCCCGACTGGGTGACACTCACGGCATCGGTTCTGCTTTCCGCCTTTGAGTTCAGCCTCGGCATCTTCCTCCTTCTTGCCATGCGCCGTCGTCTCGTATCGAAACTCACAGTGGCGTTCATGACCGTGGTGACGCTCATCACGCTGTGGCTCGCCTTGTTCAATCCCGTGAAAGACTGTGGATGCTTCGGCGACGCTATCCATCTGACAAACGTGCAAAGCCTGCTGAAGAACATTGTGCTGCTCGCTGCCTCGCTCGTCATAGCCTGGCAACCGCTTCGCATGATCCGTTTCCTCTCACGCTCCACACAATGGATAGCGGCCAACTACACTATCCTCTTTGTGCTTCTGCTCAGTGCTCACTGTCTCTACCATCTGCCACTCATTGACTTCCGCCCTTATCACATCGGCATGAACATCAAGAAAGGCATGGAGATACCGAAAGGTGCTCCACAGCCACAGTTTGAGACGACCTTCATCTTGCAGAAGAACGGAGTGAAGAAGGAATTTACGCTCGAAAACTATCCCGACTCCTCGTGGCAGTTTGTCGACTCAAAGACGGTGCAGACGAAAGAAGGCTATATGCCGCCTATCCACGACTTCTCCATACGGAAACCCGACGGCGACGACATCACGGACAGTGTTCTCTCGGCACGCGGCTATGTCTTCCTGCTTATTTCCCCTCATCTGGAGCAGGCTGACGACTCCAACTTCGGGGACATTGACCAACTCTATGAATACTGTCAAGAACAGAAGATTCCGTTCTATTGCCTCACGGCTTCCAACGACAAGGACATCCGTCATTGGGAAGATATCACGGGGGCGGAATATCCATTCTGTTTCACCGATGAGACAACGTTGAAGACCATCATCCGCAGCAACCCTGGTCTGTTGTTGCTGAAGAACGGTACCATCATCCGCAAATGGAGCCATAACGACATACCCTCAAGTGCCAGTCTGAACGCTCCGCTCTCTAAGCTCGGCATCGGTGCCCCGCCCAAGAAAGGTATAGGAACAGTGCTTCTTCAGGTAATCCTTTGGTTCTTCATTCCTTTGTTCCTTCTGGTCTTCGCCGACCGCACATGGGCATGGACGAAACGAATAATGAAAGTTAGGAGTTAGAAGTTAGTCATCAGATACATTAATCACTAAACATTAATAATTTAACATTATTGTTATGAGAAAGAAAATTGTAGCAGG
>ERZ773013.2212-NODE-2212-length-10858-cov-3.945200_pt1 | contig 10858 bp, 16 predicted proteins | sample MGYA00511670_ERZ773013 | MGnify/ENA primary metagenome ERZ773013 (study PRJEB29015, sample SAMEA2738120) | human oral metagenome | biome: human oral; feature: human-associated habitat; material: saliva | place: China | collected 2257 ...
ACGTTAACTGCGCAGCAGCTCACTCCTTCTACAACGGCCTCACCTCCCTTGGTGGTCACAGCGCACCTCACGGCAACTGCGTTGCTTTTGGTACCCTAGTCCAACTTGTTCTTGAGGGCGTTCCTCAAGAGGAGTTCGACGAGGTTCAGGACTTCTGCCTTGAGGTTGGTCTGCCAACTACCCTTGAGGAGGTTGGCATCACCACTGACGAGCAGATCAAGAAGATTGCTGAAGCTGCTTGTGTTCCTGGTGAGACCATCCACAACCTCGCCGGCGATGTCACTCCTGACGAGCTCTACGCAGCTATTGTTCAGGCTGACGCTATGGGCCGCGCTCTCAAGGCTTAAGCTTCCAGCTACGAGCTGCGACGCAGCGGCAAGTCGCAACAACGTGCCGCAACAGCACATTTGCTTGAAACAGAAGGGGGACCGCAGATTGAACTGCCTCCCATTTCTTGGACACGAGAAATGGGAGGCTTTTATGCGTATGGATTGTAGGATAAAGCACGGTGTTGAGGTGAGAAAGAAGGCAGCCGAGTTCTTTGCTTCCGGTATGGGATCTTGTGCAGTCGCAAGTACTCTTTCTGTTCCACGCCAAACTGTGAAAGAATGGCACCATATATACCACGCGTTTGGAAGCGAGGTGCTACTGACCATGGCTGGCAAGCAGGCTCTCTACACCTACGAACAAAAGGTTGCTGCAGCAAGAGCTGTCATTGAGGGCGGCATGACAAAGTCTGAGGCGATGGCCAAGTTTAAGATTATGTCGCTGGGACCACTAAGCGCTGGTGCAGGCTCTATCGTACAGGTGGCGCAGAGGCACTCAAGCCAAAGCCAAAAGGAAGGCCCAAAGGTTTTACGTCCAAGCCACAAGAGCGCACCCGCGAGCAGAAACTTGAGGAGCGCTGCCGCAGGCTCGAGACCGAGGTAGCCTACTTAAAAAATTGCGAGCCCTGGTCGAGAAAGACGAGCTTTGACCGGGGCGAAGGCTGAGGCCGTAAGCGCTCTGCGGGCCAAGGGGCACTCCTTGCGCCATCTACTGGAGTGCTCAGGGCTTTCGAGGTCTACCTACTACTACACACTGCGCACCCAGTAAAGCCGACACGCCCAGAGCTACACTACGCGGTTGCAGAGATCTTCTCGCGTACTACAAACGGCTGCGGTCGCAGACAGGTAGCCATGTGTCTGCGTGCTGAGCTGGGTGTGAGAATCGCCGACAAAACTGTTCTTAAAATCATACATGAGATGGGCATTTACTGTAGGATACGACGAGAGACAGACTATCACCGCTACAGCTCCTATAAAGGTGTTGTCGGTAAGACCTTTAAAAACGTCATAGGACGCGACTTTTCTGCCGATAGTCCATGGAAGAAGATGGATACCGACGTCACAGAGTTCAAACAGTCGTGAGGCAAGGTATACTTTGCTCCTGTCTATAACTTTGGAAGCAAAGAGATTGTCGCATGGAGCACAGCGAGGGGCCCAAATATGGTTCAGTAAATAGCTCTTCTCGACCAACTTTTAGCGAAGATACCTGAAAGCGTAACTCCGATTTTGCACAGCGACATGGGTTGGCAGTATCAACACAGCACATGGTATAGGCGACTGAAGGATGCAGGAGTTGTCCAGAGCATATCCAGAAAGGGTAACTACATAGACAACGATGCTACCGAACAGATCTTTGGCCATATGAAAGACGAGTTCTTCCGAGGAAGAACGTGGCCTAACTTTGAGTCTTTCAAAGCAGATTTGGACGCATATGTTATGTACTGGAACACACAAAGGCGTCAGGTTAAACTAAAAGGACTGACCTGGAGGAGTTCTGAAATCAGTCCTTGGTGACCTAGCTCTCTATTAAGTTTGTCCAAGTTTTGGGACGCAGTTCAAATTGGATACCCCTCTGGCTAATATCAGAACAAATGCATTTTATAAAAAGTTGGACTACGTCGAGAACAATCGGTCAGAAGATACCGTATTCTACAAGAAATCACTTAGGTAATCAGAATGGCAAACGCAATCACTATAAGCAGAATAGTCTCGAGTCTAATCCTGCTGTTATGTCCAACCTTGTCTGCATCTTTTTATTGCGTATACGTACTCACAGGAATAACGGATTTTCTAGATGGTTTCATCGCAAGAAGAACCCGTACCACAAGTCAGCTTGGAGCAAAAATAGATATGATGGCAGATACAATCTTTGTAGTGGTCTGCCTGATAAAATTCTTACCTGAAATCAGATTTCCACTTTGGATCTACATCTGGATCGTTGTTGTAACGATAATCAAGATAATCAATATCATTTTAGGTTTCATGGTGAACAAAAAATATCCCGCAGTGCACAGCGTGATGAATAAGATTACCGGTGTGATACTTTTTCTCTTACCACTAACATTTGCACGAATCGACCTACGTATAGTGGAGCATTCGCATGTGTTGTAGCAACCTTTGCTGCGATACAGGAGGGACATTGGATCAGGACCGGAAAGGCTGATGCTAATGATTAAGTGTGAAATGGTTGAATTTTACGCCACGAAATTTAACCAAAGTACTCATAAAATGTAAATGCTACTTGGTGGATTGGGGAAATGTACCAACTTATACTTGGCTTAGAAATGTTAATTATTCTAGCAAAGGTGGTACAAATATGAGAAAGACATACCTTGATAATGTTCGCTGGATCACAGTAGTTCTCGTTGTTATCTATCATGTCATTTACATGTATAACGGTGTCACAGATTACGCTGTCATTGGACCATTCTGGGATTTTCAGCCCCAGGATACATTCCTGTATTTGGTATATCCCTGGTTCATGCTGCTGCTTTTTGTAGTTTCAGGGATGGCAGCCCGATTCGAATTGGAGCGGAAGAATACGAAGATTTTCTTTAAGGCAAGGACGCGAAAACTTCTGGTACCTTCCACAATAGGACTTGTTGTATTTCAGTGGATCCTGGGATATTACAACATGCAGATTGCCGGTGCCTTTGATCAGATGGGAGCCCTTCCGAAGCCGGTGCTTTTTCTGATCATGGCGGCCAGTGGAATTGGCCCACTCTGGTATATTCAGCTGCTCTGGTGCCTGATTTTGGCCCTCCTTTGGGTCCGTAAGACCGAGAAGGACAGACTCTACCGCCTAGGTGAAAAGGCAAACTGTATCCTTCTTTTCCTTTTTACCTTCCTGATATACGGAGCCGCCCAGGTCCTCAATACACCAATCATCGTCGTATACCGATTTGGCATTTATGGAACAGGATTCTTCATCGGATATTTTGTCATGTCTCACGAATCTGTGATGGAGAGAATGGAAGAGCACTGGACCCTGTTCACGGCAGCAGGCCTGATTGCAGGGCTTGTATTCACCACTCTTTACTGGGGAAAATCCTACCCGGACCATGAAGTGCTCGATACCTTCTGCTGTAACGCTTTTGCATGGCTGGGTACTTTGGGCGTTCTGGCCTTTATGAAGAAATGGGGTAATTTTGTAAACAGTTTTAGTTGCTGGATGAGCTCAAAGTCCTGGGGACTCTATATATTCCATTACCTGCCGATCGCAGCGACTGCCTTCTACTTGAAAAAATACCTCCCGAACCTTGCACCTCTGGTAGTCTATCTGCTGACAGCCGCAGCTGGTTTTGCAGGTGCAATCGTATTATATGAAATCATCAGCCGCATTCCGGTACTCCGCTGGTGCGTTCTGGGAATCCAAGGAGAGAGAAAGAAATGAGCTTTGCCGAGAATTTAGTAGAACTTAGAAAATACCATGATTTTTCCCAGGAAGAACTGGCGGACATGATCGGTGTTTCCCGCCAGACCCTCTCAAAATATGAGACAGGAGAGTCTCTTCCGGATATCGAAAAATGCAAACGCCTTGCGGATGTCTTCGGGGTCACCATAGACGATCTGATTTCCTATGATAAAAAGAATGAAGATAATCTAGGACTGGGCGTTCCGCCAAAAGGAAAGCACATTTTCGGAATGGTCAAGGTTGGTGATAAGGGGCAGATTGTGATCCCTGCCAAAGCCCGTCAGATATTTGATATTAATCCCGGGGACAGTATTATTGTGCTGGGAGACGAAGAACAGGGCATTGCTTTGATCAAGGAAAAAGGAATTTTGGAAATGCTGAATTCAGCGATGAAGATGAAATGAGAGATGAGTTCGAATCAATGGAGGTGTACAATCTTGAGTCTTTGGATGATTAAAGATTGGAAGTATATGCTAAGCTCACCAACAATCAACTGCGCAATCGTTTAGATCCTGCCCGTGCACTTATGATTTGTGAGTCTCCTTTTGTGGTAGAAACTGCCCTCTTATCTGGTTGTGTACCTTTGTCTTTTCTCACTAATGCTTCACATCTTGAGGCTGTCCAACAACTTATTCAAAACTACTGTTCAGTAGATGATGTTCCAATTTTTGTACTATCTGACAATCAAATAGTTTTGGAGCAGTGTCATTCTGACTGGTAATCAAACAGGGACTTGCAGGGGAATACCGCAGGTTTTTAAGTCACGGAAGAAGTGTTAAAGAGGCTCAGGATTGGCTTTCGCAAAATGCGGGTAGATATGGATTGAAGTTCAAAGTTGAGAAATAGGAGGGACAATGAAGTCTGATAATGATATTCCGGGAATCGTTGATCTTCCTGAGGGCGCCTATTTTGGTAAGGATGATATCCTCTATACAAAAGATGGAGAGAAGTTACCGGATGATTTATATCGGATGCCAAATGGAGACGTTGTTCTGTACGAGGGAAACTTCGAAAACATGATTATAGACAGCTAAGTTGATAGCTGTCTTGGAAAAAGCCACTCTACGGAGTGGCTTTTTTGTTAGAGGTGATTTTTATGGGTGGACGTGGTGCATCAAGCGCATCGGGTTTTGGAGCAGTGTCATTCTGACTGGTAATCAAACCGCGTGCCAGCGGGGCGAGTTAGTTGGTATGTTTTGGAGCAGTGTCATTCTGACTGGTAATCAAACTGCCGATTTACTCCGGAAATTACCAAGGCTTAGGCTGACTGTTCATGTCTCTGCGAATTAAATCACGCAGATACTCCGCTTTCTTTGGCTTGGCCTGCAAGTACTCAAATAAATCATAGTCATCTGGGAAAAAGCGTAAAAGAAATGTCTTAATGCTCTTCTTACGGTACTTTTCAGTAGCCTTTAGCTGTGCTTTTGTTGCCATGCTTTATCCTTTCTATTATTGGTGGTATGATTTGAAGAACAGGAAACCCGCCCGTTTGAACGTGTTTCCCTTTGGCTTTGAGCTAACGTTTCCGAATTACTAGATACGCGATTATCTTTCGGAGTGTTAGCTCAATTTTTATTCTCCGCTTCACTATCTTACCTCCTTTCGGTTTTGGAGCAGTGTCATTCTGACTGGTAATCAAACTGCCCTTTTAGGAGCATAAATGGCAGAGGAGTTTTAGAGTAGTTTCATTCTGACTGGCAATCAAGCTAAATGTGCATGTCGCAAATCTAATGTCGTAGGACTTGCAATGAGATACTATTTGAAAGAACAAAGATACTAATGAGTAAGGAGGCTGCAATGTTACGAGAAATGCCGTATTTTATGGAAAATAAAGATTGGTATGAAACTCCGCTAGAGTCAAGCGAATCTCCATGGTTTTCAGATGGTCGTGGCTATCATATTAAAGACAGTGCTCCTGAAAAGGCAAAGAAAAGCTATGAGGAATATTACCGAAAAGATTCTGTTGACATTATTTTGGATGAATAGAGGAGAATTTCGGTAACAGAAAGCAGCGTAGTACGGGGAATACCCTTGATGAAGAAGACGTAGATTCAAATCCTACCATCGTTATGAGTTACTTAAAGGTGGCTTTTGTTAAGGCTTTCGCCTGTTGAGTACGAGTAGCGCGCGAAACATAAAACCACTTGCTATACAGGTGGTTGCGATATAACGAGAATAGACCATGACCAGTGATGTATGGAATGTTTCATATTAGTCATGCATGGTTCCGCAAGAAAAGAAAACGTGTAGAATCAACGGGCAAATAGCCAAGCTCTTGAGGAGGATGCATGCTTATTAAATCTCGCGGTGCATCATGCGCGTTTAAGTTGTTCATCGCTATTGTGGGAACGATGGCTCTTGTCAACTCAATTGGGCTGTTTAAGCTAACGTTTCACGGCAATTTCTTTCTGTACTTTACCAATATCTCAAACCTCGCAACGGTGTTGTATTACTGGTGTAACATCGTGCAAATTCACAAAAATCGAGAGCTCGGACAGAAGCCGTGGCTCCCAAAGCTCAAGCACACCCTTATGCTTGGCATTACGGTAACCGGACTTGTGGCGTATTTCTTGCTCGACCGCGGCGGTGTTTTTAAGAATGGAGTTTTTAATCCAAATAACTTTGTCCTGCACGACCTTATTCCGCTCTGTGCTGTTCTCGACTGGCTTATTTTCGATGAAAAACCAACCATGAAAGTACAAGAACCCCTGCTGTGGCCCCTATATCCGCTGGCATATTTTGCCTACATTACAACACTCGTGAGCCTGTGCGGCGTACGAGTGCAGGAAACCACGCGCTGGCCTTATGGGTTTATGGATTTTGACAAGCTCGGTATCTCTACGGTGCTTGCGACCATCGGGGTTCTTCTCGTCATTTTTATAATTATCGGATACATATATGTTCTCATTGACCGTGTATGCGGCAAAAAGACATCAAAGTAAGGCGAGAAGGTCTCATGAACCAAGACATCATTGCACATGCAATCGACTATGTAAAAGACGTCTTTGCGGGTGATGTAAGCGGACACGATTATTTCCATACGCTGCGGGTCTATAAAATGGCGATTCGGCTGGCTCAGGAAGAAGGCGCTGACGAGCAGATCGTAGCGCTGGCGGCGCTTCTTCATGATGTTGATGACCGAAAGCTCTCGCCTGAGACTGCCAGAGGCAAAGATCGTGCAAGGGCATTTCTGCGCGAGCAGGGTGTTGCGGAGGAAGAGCTTCGCGCTATCTTAGAAGCGATTGACGAGGTATCGTACGCCGGAACGGATTCCGTGGAGCCGTCAACAATTGAGGGAGCCTGCGTGCAGGACGCCGATCGCCTTGACGCTCTGGGAGCTATCGGGATTGCGCGTACGTTTGCGTACGGTGGCAGCCATAACCGCGCGTTATACGACCCGGATGAGGCGCCTGTGCCGGATATGAGCGGTGAGGAATATCGCAATCATATTTCAAGCTCGCTGAATCACTTTTACGAGAAGCTCTTCAATTTGGTGCCGCTGCTCAATACCCGGTCGGCGCGCAAAATCGGCAGCGCCCGCGAAGCGTATATGAGGGAGTTCGTTGACAGGTTTCTGGCAGAGTGGGATGGCATGAGGTAGGGGATGGCTGTGCGTTGCAAGGCTCCGGTCTTTTTGATCTGAGCTCCGTGCGGTATCCTTAGAAGAGAATAACTGGAGTTTTGAAGAAACAACTTTGAGGCAATGACCGAAGCTTAGGGTGCTGAAGGTTGAATTCGCAAGGTTCTAAGCGTGAGGAGGCTACATGGAGCGCATTGCAAGCTTTTCCGTCGATCATCGGGTCCTTGAACCGGGCGTCTATGTTTCTCGTCGCGACGTTGACGAGAAAACCGGCGCGGTAGTAACTACCTTTGATTTGCGCCTTACGGCCCCGAACCGCGAGCCTGTTATGGATACCGCCGCGGTGCATGCCCTTGAGCATCTGGGAGCAACTTTTTTACGCAATGACCCCGCATGGTCTTCTCGCATTATTTATTTTGGGCCAATGGGCTGTCGTACAGGGTTTTACCTTGTGGTATTTGGTGAGGCGGAGCCGATGGACGTGGCGGATCTGCTCGTACGTCTTTTTGAGTTTGCCCGTGATTATGAGGGTGAGATTCCCGGTGCGCGTCCTGAAGAATGCGGGAATTGGCATGATGCCGACCTTGTGCAGGCACAGTGGTGGGCGCGTCGGTATCTGGAGAAAACGCTGTATTGTCTCGATGACGCCCATACGCATTATCCGGCGCTGTTGAGTTGAGTGGAGGCTGATATGTCCCGGCGTAATATTTTTGCAACATCGGTATTACTTTCAACATCACTGTTACTTATGGCATGTCTTATGCTCTTTCCGCTTATTGCTCGTGCGGATACGATACCCGAGCCCGAGTGGGAATCTCCTACCCGTAGGGTTGTCGAGACGATTGCGCAAACCAACGGCACCGGCAACGCACTTGTCGTTATAGTGCCGGTGCTTATTCTCGCATTTGCAATCATTGCGGTTGTTGCCATTATAAAAAGTAAAAAATAGCGCGCGTATTTATTGGGGGTGATACGGATGAGCGCAGCGGACGCGGCATACACGATGTCCCATACGGCACATGAAGAAGAGGTCTTTGTTCCCGAACCGCCAGCAGTAGGATCGATGGTTTTTACCTATGCCATCTGCCATTTTGTTGTGGATCTTGCCTGTGTGTCCACGATGCTCGGAGCGGTAATCGCAACGCTGAATCTTGCCGTCACGTCAGGTCAGCCAAGTCCGTTTGCGGTGTTTTTCGCAATCCTCTTATACGACATGCTTGCCTTTGCACTGCAGCTCCCCATAGGTGCGCTTCTTGACCGTGTCGACAAGAACGAGCGCGCGGCATTGGTTTCTTTTGCTCTTATTACGTTTGGCATCGTCGTCTCTCTGGTTCCTTTGGGAGTTTGTGCCTGGATTGCGGTGTGTTTCTTGGCCATAGGGAATGCGGTATTTCACTGTGCTGGCGGCATTGACGTACTGAATGTTTCCGAGAAGCGCGCGGCGCCGTCCGGCATTTTTATTTCAACCGGAGCGGCGGGAGTTTTTCTGGCTACGCTCCTAGTTCAAAGAAATAAACTCCTGGTTGCGTTTACGTTGTTGACGTTACTTTTGATTTGCGCTGCCATGGTTTTTGCCCTCTGGCGTATGAACGTAAAGCACTGGCAAAAGCACAATTTGCCTTTTATGGTGCCGATATTTACGCGCGCTCGGGCGATGGCGGTAGTTCTTTTGGCGACAACCGTACTTCTCCGTAGTTATGCAGGCATGGTGATGATGTTTCCGTGGAAGGCAGATCTGCTTCTTGCGGCCTTTGCGGTCGGAGGCGTTGTCGTTGGAAAAGCTTGCGGTGGTGTAATCGCCGACAAATACGGACTGCGTTTGACGTCTACCGTCTCTCTTGTAACTTCGATGCTCTTGTTTCTGTTTGCGTGGGAATATCCGGTAGCGGGGCTTCTTGCGGTGTTTTTATTTAACTTCACGATGCCGATTACATTGTCCGTCCTTGCCCGACTTTTACCTTGCGCCAAGGGTATGGCCTTTGGCATTGCTTCGTTTTCGTTGGCGGTAGGCTCACTGCCGGCGCTTTTGGGGTTCGTTTTATCAAGCCCGCTTGTGCTTGCAGCCCTGGCAGCCGTATCGCTCGCGTTACTTCTTGGAGGGCTTTACTGTGCCGATCAGGCTGATGCTTGTGGAGTGTAGCATCGGCCTCGTCCAAGAGATGCTTTTTGTTTTTGTCCGGAGCTTGACGGTAACGATTGTCGTTGAGCTTGTTGTTGCTGCGTTTCTGTTTCATATCCGAGACGTGCGTCGGCTGTTGGTCGTGGCTCTTGCTCAAGTGGCAACGAATCCGCTTGTGGTATACCTGTCCCTTCTTGCGGCAGGTCTTACGCAAGATTTTGTGCTTTATTATATTGCGGTGGGTTTCTTGGAGTTGAGCGCAATCGTTGTCGAGAGTGTTCTCTATCGGGCAACACATCGCTTTGACCATCCGGTAGAACTTTCGCTGGTGGCTAACACGTGCTCCTTTGCCGGTGGTTTTTTGTTGCATACGGTTTTTAGTCTTTAAGGTGATATGCATGGATCCAAAAGTCATTCTCATAACGGGAGCAAGCGGCGGCATGGGCTACAGAGCTGCGGAAGCCCTTGCCAAACAGGGCCATATTGTTTACGGTGCCGCTCGACGTGTCGAGAAAATCGCGCCGCTGATCTCATGTGGTGTTCACCCGCTGCACCTGGATGTTACCGATGCTGACTCCTGCACTGCCGTGGTTAAGCGGGTAATCAGTGAGCAGGGACGCATTGACGTATTGATAAACAATGCAGGCTATGGGTCGTTTGGAGCCATTGAAGATGTGACTTCTGACGAAGCGCACCAACAATTTGAGGTTAATGTCTTTGGCTTGGCTGAGCTTACCAAAAAGGTTCTTCCGTATATGCGTCAGCAAGGTAGCGGAACGATAATAAATGTAGGTTCTATGGGCGGACGCTTAACAATCTTTTTCGGAGCTTGGTATCATGCCACTAAATACGCCTTAGAGGCCTTTAGTGATGCACTACGCATGGAAACAAAGCAATTTGGAATAAATGTAGTTATTATCGAACCTGGTGGCATCAAAACACCGTGGGGACATCGCAGCCGATCATTTAGAAGAAAGTTCTAAAGGAGGAGCATACGAAAAGCAAGCTCACAAAACAGCAGAAGGAATGCGCAAACAATATAGTGGCAACATGATGAGTAACCCCAAAGTCATAGCAAATACTATCAGCAAAGCAATCAATGCGCATCGGCCTAAAGCACGCTATCTCATCGGATTCGGAGCAAAGCCTCTTGTCTTCTTACATACTATTCTCCCCACACGATGGTTCGATTGGATCATGATGCATGTTTTTCAAACTTAGGTATATACGTTCTTAGGATCTTACACTCAAAGCGTGACAACGTAACGGCAAAAAATAAAAGCTTGGGGTGAGGAAGGTGGGTGCTGTACGAGGACTCAACAAAAATCTGCAATACCAACTTAAGGATATTGCGGAAAGAAAAAGAGGGTTACTCCCCGAATTGTACCGGTATTTATGAGTAAAGAAAAGTACCAACG
>ERZ773013.2213-NODE-2213-length-10857-cov-11.252268_pt1 | contig 10857 bp, 4 predicted proteins | sample MGYA00511670_ERZ773013 | MGnify/ENA primary metagenome ERZ773013 (study PRJEB29015, sample SAMEA2738120) | human oral metagenome | biome: human oral; feature: human-associated habitat; material: saliva | place: China | collected 2257 ...
GTGACCTCGTTCTGATTGCAGAGACCCGTCCGCTGTCCGCTTCCAAGCGTTGGCGCGTCGTGGAGATTCTGGAGAAGGCTAAGTAAGCCTTTCCGCAGAATCATCTGCTAGAGCAATAATGGCCCCTTCCCCACAACTGTGGGGGAGGGGCCATTGCTATACCCCGAGATGAGAAACATCGCGAGCTAAAGAACGTCATATTTGGAGATTGGTCGTCATATATAGAAACAGTACTTTTGCCGGGGCCGGCTTTCTGTAGAGCATAAATAATGATTTGACCTGGATAAATATGGGAAAAGGCAGATTTTACGGGCAGTAGATGGGCAACAGGTACTGGGGGAAGACTTAGACAGAGCTGAAAATAGGTTGAAAACCTCCTGAGAAGGTGTTTATCATCAACTCTATAAGTGCTTAGCTATGCCTTGCCTATATATTAGGGGTGGTCGAGCACCTAATCCGGAGGTTGCACGACCTTTGGAGAAGTATCATCAACACATCATTGAGGATTACCATGACTTCTTCACCCAAGCCCTCACGCAAGCTGCTCGCCGTCGCCAGCGCCCTCTCCGTCGTCGCAGGATCGTTGACCATGATTCCCGCATCTTTTGCGGCTAACGGCAATTCCTCCCTGCCCGCAGCATCCAGCGCACAGAACTCTAATGACGAGTGCCGTCATTTTAGCGTAAGCGCTACCCAGTATCAGGGTCTGCCCGGCCAGTACCAGCTGGCTTACGCACCGGCTACCTCTACCCTGTTCACTTCCTTCTCCTCCGGCCGTCCTCCGATCCTGACCGGCGGTTTGGGATCCTGGAATGTCTCCTCCGCACCGAGCCTTGCATCGGTCTACCAGTTCCCGACCGTGGACTTCACCCCTCGCGGAGCCACCGAACCCTCGGGTAAGCAGATTGCATCCCCCTACGGTGTCGGCTATGACGAGGCTACCGGTTACGTGTGGGTGACTCAGACTCGTAACAGCACCGTATCCGTGGTGGACCCCTCCACCAACCAGATTCTCTGGACCAGCGCTGCCGGCGACGTTAACGACCCTCGCGAGGTGCGCATCGACTCCGCAACCGGTAAAGCTTTTGTTTCCGGCTCCGGTGGTGTGACTGTCTTTGACACCACGACTCATGCTCTGGTTAAGAAGATTACCTTCACTGACGCTAAGGGCGAGGAAGATACCGCAATGAACTTCCACATCGACTCTGCTGATGGCAAGGTCTACGTCCCTACCCTGAGCGCAGGCACCCTGAAGGTAATTAATGGCAAGACTCTCGAGGTTGAGAAGACCATTGAACTGCACAAGGACAGCGCAGATATCGCTCTGAATCCCACGGACGTCACTATCGACAAGTCCCTGAAGGAAATCTACGTAAGCTCTCAGGGCGACCGAAAGACCGGGGCCAACTCCGGTGTGACCGTTTACGATCTGGAGACCGGCGCATATAAGAAGTCCATTCCCTTCGGTAAGCAGGCTCTTGCCCTCACCTCTGACGAAGCTCGTGACCTGCTCTACGTTACCGATTACGGTACCGGCAACGTGGGCGTGATTGATGCGCGTACCGGCACCGTTGTCTCCGAAGTCTCCACCGGCGCTACTAGCGGCGCAAATGACGTGCTGGTTACTCCCGATGGCTCGGCCTACGCCTTGGCTCGAAGCACCGAGGACGCTTCCCCGATCGAGACCAACTACACCATCGACCCGGCTACCGGTGAATACCGAACCTCCAGCACCGAACCCAAGGGCAAGGACAACGCCGACAGCCCGATTACTCCCGGTGTCATGGTGAAGCTCAATACCACCATCGAGACCACCGCAAAGTCTGCCTCGCAGGCCTCTTCTGAGGAACTGGTGAAGACCTACACCGACGGCGCCAAGCTGTACACCACCAAGGATTGGACCAAGGGCGAGACCCTGAAGCTGCGCGGTGAGGGCTTCAAGACCCAGGACGGCAAGGGCTCCGTTGTTGCCGTCAAACTGAACAAGGGTAAGATCAGCGCTAAGGAAGAGCCGAAGCTCAACGGCAAGGAAGGCAACAGCGCGGGCGTGTGGGCCTACATTCAGGCCGATGAGAACGGTAACTTCACCGCCGAGCTGCCCTACCCCACCACCGCTAACTCCAGTCTGAAAGACGATCTGAATACCGGTGACCAGATTTCCGTGGCTCTGCTCTCCGGTTCGATGGTTGAGAACGACACCCCGCGTGGTGGTGAGGCCCTGAAGGCAACCGTCACCGAGCAGAAGGCCGCAGACACCACCTGCGCAACTGTCGAAACATCCAAGGTTGCTGCTGCTCCTTCCGGTGTGACTACTCAGTACCCTGCGGGTACTCCGCTGACCACCGCCAAGAACGATGAGCCTACCCCCGCCCCGAGTGATTCGGCTAAGCCTGAGCCGACTACTCCGGCCCCGAGTGATTCGGCTAAGCCTGAGCCCTCCACCCCCGCACCGAGCGATTCGGCTAAGCCTGAGCCCTCCACCCCCGCACCGAGCGATTCGGCCACTTCGAACGAGGTTGTGCACGAGTACAAGGATGGCGCTAAGGTTTACTTCCCCAAGACTTGGGAAGGCGAGAAGCTGACCTTCCGCGGTGAAGGCTTCAAGACCAAGGACGGCAAGGGCTCGGTTATCGCAGTCAAGCTGAACAAGGGCACCATCTCAGCCAAGGAAGAGCCGAAGCTGGAGGGTGCAGAAGCTAACAGCTCGGGCGTGTGGGCCTACATCAAGGCCGACGAGAACGGTAACTTCACCGCGACTATCGATCGTCCGACCGTTGCCAACTCCAACCTGAAGGAAGAGCTCAAGACCGGTGATAAGGTAGCTATTTATCTGCTCTCCGGCTCCCTGACCGAGAACGATAACGCACGTGGCGGCATGGCCGTCGAGTACACCTTCACGACCGAGAACCAGCCGAAGAAGGATGAAGCTAAGGACGCCCCCGTGAACCCCTCGGCTCCTGAGCCCTCCGCACCGGCCGAGTCGAAGGATCAGGCCAAGGACCAGTCCAAGGCTCCTGCAGATTCCCTGAAGCCCTCGGCCCAGGAGAAGGGCAACAGCGCTTCGAAGACCTCCGCTTCTTCGTCGCAGAACACCTCTTCTTCTAACGGCTCGAACTCTTCGAAGTCCTCGAAGTCTTCGCTGGCTAACACCGGTGCCTCCGGCGTCTTGATTGCATCTGGCCTGGGTGCCCTGGCTCTGGTCGCGGGTGCCGGTATTCTGGTGGCTCGTCGCCGCAAGGCATAAACGTCGATGAAGCCATGCGGTCTTCCCAGCGCTGTTCTGGGGAGGAGGAGCATGCTTCCATAATCGGTTTGCGTAAACCGTAAAATAGCCCAGGGGCGGTTCCCTTCCTTATGAAGGGAGCCGCCCCTGGGCTATGCCTGGAGGAATGTCTCGGGCAAAAAGAAAACCCGCACCGAAGTGCGGGCTTAATGGTCAAAGCGAGGTTCGGTCCCTAGACAAACGGATTAGCGAGGAAAAAGGGACCCAAGAAATCTGTCCGATAAGGACCGAACCTCTTGTTTGACGCATGCGTCTCTTCTATTATGGTACATCTCGCTGAATTTCGCACCTTCAGCGGGAGTTTTTGGCAAAAAACTTGGTTTTTGAAAAAATCGCCCCAAATTTCTAAACTTTTTGGCCGATTTTTGCAGAAACTCGATATCCCGGGCCGTTATCTGAAGAAATGTTACGAAATCACTGCCGGATTCCCCACCGTTCTTCTGTGGCTACAGCCGATGTAGAAGAGGTGGCTCTCAAGCTTGGGTTCCCCGCAAGGCCATGATTTTCGGAAACCTTTGGAAATGCGTGGGCTCACCGGGCCGCAGACGACCCGAGGTCGTTTATCCCCGCGGTCACGTCCTCCACAGCGTATGATGTAGAGCAACATTGCGAGGTATAAGACCCATGCTGCCTCTCATCTTGCGGCCGTGGTACTTGAGCTCCACATATCTGTTCCCCCTACACACAGACCTTCGGAGGAAGAATGCCCCAGTCGAATAACGAAACACAGCAGGGAGTCTCAGGTGCTCGCCAGATCGCGGAGCGACAGCCCGGACTAGCCGGGCAATATCAGGTTGCTTACAACCCCGAACGGGATGCTCTCTTTGTAACCGGTAGCTTCAACCACACCAAGACCCACGGCACCCTGTGCGCCACTCTTGCACGCCTGAATGCCCACACCTTGGAGACTGAACTCACCGCGTATCTGCCCGTGGTCGAGGACCATAACCCTGGCCAGGAAGGCCTCTACCAAATTCAGGCCGCCTATGGGGTGGCCCTCGACAATCAACGCGGTCTGGTATGGACCGGAGGAACCCGAACCCAAACGGTCACCGCGTACTCTCAGGATGACCTTTCGCTCGTGTGGGATTCACGCTCCAAGGATATTGAGATGCTCACCCCGCGCGAGCTCTATGTGGCTCCTGACGGATCTGTACTCGTGACCGGTGCCGGCGGTTACCAGGTTATTTCTGCTGCTAACGATAAGGGGGAGCGCACCGTCAGCCCCCTGCGGGATTTTGGTCCCGCAATGCTACTCGGTCCCATCGCCGATGAGGAAAGCGGCCTGCTGTATGTCCCGAATATTATCAAGGACGAAATCTGGGTTATCGATCTGAAGACCTGGGAGCGGGTTACTGTTTTTCCCGTGCGGGGTGGTCAGGATGCTGAAACCTCCGTTATGGTACACGGCGCGGAGATTGACCCCGCCCGCGGGGAGCTTTATATTTCGGCGCAGGGAGCTGAAAGCAAGAACTCCGGCCTGTACATTCTGAGCCTGGAGGGCGAACAGCTGGCTTATATTCCCTTTGGCCGGATGCCCACCGATATTCTCTTCGATTCGAAGCGTCATCTGCTCTACGTCGCGGACTTTGGCGGTAAGGGAGAGCCCTCCATCGCCGGTGGTGGCACCATCACGGTGATCAACTCTTTGACCCGAGAAGTTGTTGAGACGATTCAAGTAGCTCCTACCCGCATCAATCATCAGGTGCTGCTCTCCGACGGCTCGGTAATCGCTATCGACAAGGCCGGAGACTATCCCGCGGCTATCGTACCCTACGTGCTGGATGCTCGTAGCGGTCAGTATTACGAGTCGAAGAACGAATCACGCCCCGGAGAAGAACTGAACTCTATCGTTCGCGATGGGTTGGCTCGTGTGCGTGTTACGGTGGAATAGTCGGAGGACTCAGAAGGCTCTGGCTCGTTGAACCTTGGGTGGCAGCCCGTGTTTTCCAGTGGGGAGAGGCCGAGATGTTAGCGCGAATAGCGCTCGCGATGCGTAGAAAATAGGTCGGATGCGCGATGTATTTAAAGTATCCTCGGCAAGCCTGTCACGGGATATATCAAAAAGTAGTAAAATATAAATATTCCTATATAAGAACTATAGTTGTAACCATGTATGTTTATGTTTTTGCATGGGATTAGTAGCATAGAGTGAATGAGGTATGGCGGTTCCGTCATGCCCTATTTCTGTTTATAGAAGAGATATAGATGAAAGCAATCAAAGACTTGTTGTACGATAATCCTTCCTTTAAAAGTGCTATAGAGGCCTTTAAGCAGGATGGTAAAACCAATATATACGGTCTATCTGGGTCGCAAAAGACCTTCCTTTGGGCTCAGGCCATTGAGGGGCTAGAAGAAGCGACCATCGTCTTGGTTCATAATCGGGAAGAAGCAGATCGCTGGGAGCGGGATTTAGCTTTTTTAGCCCCCCATAGGGTAGTCCGCCGCTTTCCACAGGTAGATCATGTCCAATTTTCCACAGCTGCTCGGTCTTTAGAGAATCAGGCAGAACAGATGTCTGCATTAGCAGACCTCATCTGGGGGCATCCTTCTGTGGTCATTGCTAACGCTGAAGAAGCAGCTCAATATATAGCTGATCCAGAACAGTTGAAGGCTTGTGTGCTTCATATCAATCTAGGGGAAGAACTTAAGCGAGATAGTCTCTTAGAAGAATTGGCCTCCAATGGTTACGAGAGGGTAGACCAGGTTGAACAGCGGGGGCATTTTGCCGTTCGGGGGGACATCGTCGACATATTCCCTGTTAATGAAGATAAACCAGTTCGGATTGAACTGTTTGGGGACCAGGTGGATACCATCCGCCATTTTGATGAGGTCAGCCAACGGTCCATTGATTCTCTGGAAACCTTTAATGTAGCTCCTTTTTCCATGATTTCATCTGATAAGCTAGCTACTCTTCTTTCTTATGGTAAACAGGCCCTGTTTGTTATTGATGAGCCGCTGCGCGTGCAAGAGGCCCTTAAGAAGTATCTCAAAGAGGACCCAGACCACCTCAAAACCCATGCGGATTGGTCAGCTTTGACCAGGACCATGGTAGCCAAACGGCAAATTGCCTATACCTTCATGCAGCAGCGGTCTATGGGCCTTCCTGGCTTTAGCACTATTGGCATTCAGGGTAAGTCTATGACCTCCTTTGAACGGCAGATTCCTATCTTTATAGAGGAAGTTAAGAATTGGCACAAGCTAGGCCATCAAGTGGTTCTCGTTATGAACAACCGCCAGCGTAAGGAGAGCCTCTTGGCAGCCTTGGCAGAAGGCGGCATTCGTTACGAAGAGGTGGACCACTGGGGCCTTAAGAAGAATGTAGTCCTAGTCATGCAAGGCCTTCTTACAGATGGCTTTGAATTACCTCATAGCCATTTTATCTTAGTTACTGAAGGGAATATCTACGGGACCCAAAAGAAACGCCTTCGCCGTAAGCAAGAGAAGGGGCAGGAAATTAACTACTTCACGGATCTGACGGTGGGGGACTATGTAGTCCATGCCCTTCATGGTATCGGTAAGTATTTAGGCCTCAAAACCATTGAGGTAGAGGGCAAGCATAAGGATTATATCGAAATTGCCTATGCAGGGACAGATCGCCTCTTCCTGCCAGCGGATCATTTGGATCAACTACAAAAGTACATTGGTAACGAGGGGGATGTGCCGCGTATCCATAAGATGGGTGGTGCAGACTGGCGCAAGGTTAAGGCTAAGGCTCAAAAATCCATCGACGACTTGGCAGATAAGCTAGTCGAACTCTATGCTAAGCGGGAGATTGCTGAAGGTTTTGCCTTCCCCGAGGATACTCCTTGGCAGGCTGAATTTGAAGATGCTTTCCCTTACGAAGAAACGGCAGATCAATTGGTAGCTACAGCAGAAATCAAGGAATCTATGGAGCGGCAACAGCCTATGGATCGGCTTCTTTGTGGCGATGTGGGCTTTGGTAAGACTGAGGTGGCTATGCGGGCTATCTTTAAGGCTGTCATGGCTGGTAAGCAGGTAGCAGTTCTAGTGCCGACTACTGTTCTAGCTCAACAGCACTTCCAAACCTTCACTGATCGTTTCTCCCATTGGGGGCTTCATGTCGATGTCCTCAACCGCTTCCGGTCAGCTGCGGAGAAGAAGGAGACTCTTAAGAAGACAGCAGAAGGCCAGGTGGATGTCCTTATCGGCACCCACTCTCTTTTAAATGCTAAGGTTAAGTTTAAGGACTTAGGCCTCTTGGTGGTAGATGAAGAGCAACGCTTTGGGGTTGCCCAAAAGGAAAAGTGGAAGGAATGGGCTAATACTATAGACGTTCTTACCTTATCTGCTACGCCGATACCACGGACCCTCCATATGTCTTTGGTAGGGGTTAGGGAGATGTCGGTCATCTCTACGCCACCAGAAGATCGCTTGCCAGTTCAAACATATGTAGTGGAATACGATATGGGAATTATCACCGATGCCATCCGACGGGAACTGCAACGAGGTGGTCAGGTCTTCTTCGTCTACAATCGGGTAGCCTCCATTGGACATATGGAAGAAGTATTGACCCAAGCTATGCCAGACCTACGTGTGGCCATTGCTCATGGGCAGATGACGGGACGACAAATCGAGAACATTATGACCGATTTCTATGAAGGCCACTACGATGTTCTCTTATCCACCTCCATTATTGAAACGGGACTGGATATACCTAATGCGAATACCATCATTATCTATGATGCAGACCGTTTAGGCCTCAGCCAACTCTATCAAATGCGGGGACGGGTAGGGAGGTCTCGGCGCCGAGCCTATGCCTACTTTATGTACCGACCAGACAAGCTCTTAACAGAGCAAGCGGAAAAGCGCCTTAAGGCTATTGAAGAGTTTACGGAATTGGGGGCTGGCTTTAAGCTGGCTATGCGGGACCTTGAAATTCGTGGCGCGGGTAATCTGTTAGGGTCCCAACAACACGGTAATATCGCCGCTGTAGGCTTTGGCACCTATGTGACCATGTTAGAAGAGGCTGTTGCCAAGGCCCAACATAAAGAAGTGGAAGTTGTGCCACCTGATCCTGCGATGGATCTTGAGGTAGACGCCTTTATAGACGATGCCTATATTAAGGATTCGGCTCGGAAAATTTCCATCTACCAACGCCTCCTCAAGGTCAAATCCCTTGGTGAACTCAACGATTTAACGGATGAATTGGTGGACCGTTTTGGGACACCTACCGATCCAGTGGAGCGCCTTCTCCGGGTGGCTAAGATCAAAGAAGAAGCTCGCCTCTTGGGCATCAAATCCATCCTCTTCCGCAATGATACGATCACTATCCAATGGCAGGACGAGTCTAAGATGGTAGGCTGGGATTTAGGTTCTATAGACCAAGCCCTATGGAAGTCTATGAAAATTCTAGGTGGCCAAGGACAGGCAGGACAGCCTCTCATGGTTTACATCTATACTAAGAGCTTAGGAGCAGATATTTTGACCATTATGGACCGGGTTATGAAGAACCTGGCATTACGCGATACAGACTAAGGAGGACCGATGAATCGATTTTTAAAGGGTGCTATGATCCTTACCTTAGCGGGTCTCATTGTGAAAGTTATAGGGGCCCTCTCCAAGGTCTTTATAGCCCGTATTCTAGGGGGGGAGGGGATTGGCCTCTACCAGATGGCCTATCCTATCTATCAAATTATCGTAGCCATTGCTGCTTCCGGTGTACCGGTGGCCATTTCCATCATGATTGCGGATAAGCTAGCCAATAAGGATATGCGGGGGGTTAGACGGATTTTTAAGACCTCCTTTGTCATTCTCTTTTTTGTAGGCCTAGTCTTCTCATTAGCTCTCTATGGGACAGCCCAAGCTATGGTGGACTCTGGTATGGTCACAGACCCTCGGGCTCTCTTGGCCATCCAAGCCTTGGCTCCGGGCCTCTTTATCGTGACTATGCTGGCTTGCTTTAGGGGCTACTTCCAGGGTTTCCAATACATGGTGCCAACGGGGGTTTCTCAAATTTTTGAACAAACCTTCCGGGTGACGACTATGGTTGTCTTGGCCTACTTGCTCATTGACCGAGGCCTCGATTGGGCGGCCGCAGGGGCAACCTTTGCCACCCTGCCAGGTGTTTTGGCAGGATTTGTGGTCCTTCTCTTCTTTTATGGTCGTCAGACTGCTATTCGTAAGGATTTAGAGGGCCAACAAAATCAAGCTGCCTTAGTGGAGTCGACAGGGTCTATCCTAAAGCGCCTAGCCCTATTGGCGGTACCTGTATCACTAGCCAATATCGTTCTTCCACTGGTGACAGCCATTGATCTTTATATTGTGCCTCAGAGCCTCATTAATACCGGTTACTATATGAAAGAGGCTACTACCCAGTACGGATATTTGGCAGGTATGGCTACATCCTTGGTGGGTTTACCGGTCATACTGACTCAATCTTTGGCATCTTCCTTGGTGCCAGCTATTTCGGAGTCCTATTCCTTGCAGCAACTTAGTAGTGTAAGAGGACGGGCCCAATCGGCTATGAAGGTGGCCAGTCTCTTTACCATTCCAGCTTGCGTGGGCCTTTCCGTTTTAGCTCAGCCAGTTTCTCAACTCCTCTATGCTACCCCTTATGCGGGTCCTGTTATCGCCGTCATGTCTTTGACCATTATTTTCATCGGCTTACAGCAGGTAACAGCAGCTGTTTTACAGGGGCTGGGTAAGACTCTTATACCTATGGTGACCATTGGCCTAGGTTTAGTGGCCAAGGTGTTCTTGGATATGGTGTTGACACCTATGATTGGAATCAATGGAGCGGCGTGGGCTACCAATGCCACATTTGCAGTAGCAGCCCTTATCAACCTGTGGTTTGTAGGTCGTTTGGTGGGCTCTATTATGAATCCTAAGATATTTCTTAAAATTATTCTTTCTGCCTTAGCTATGGGCGGTGCTTCCGAGGTGGTTTTCCTCTTCCTCCAAAGTTTGTTGGGGAATAATATAGCCGTAGCCTTGACTATCATTGTGGCCCTTCTCGTCTATGTGGTCACACTTTGGATTACTAAGGCTCTTGTCTACAAGGACTTATATAATTTCCCTGTTATAGGCAAGAAATTGCGTGCTCGAGAGGGTAAGTAGAACTTATATTGCTACTTGGTAAGAGGTATAGTATGACATATGAAGAAAAACTCTCAGGGGACATGGCAGCTACATCAATCCCCGAGGGAGAAAAAGATCCAGTTACCGCTGCGTATGAGCGGGATATGGAAGATCTGGCTTTCACGTTAGAACCCTTGGAAGACGTGGTAAGGACTCTACGGGAACCAGGTGGGTGTGATTGGGACCGGGCTCAAACTCACAAGAGCCTTCGTCGCTACCTATTGGAAGAGGTGTATGAGGCTCTAGATGCCATCGATGCTGATGATATGGACAACTTGCGGGAAGAGTTGGGGGATATACTCCTCCAAGTGGTCTTCCATGCCCGCCTAGCAGAAGAGCGGGGAGAGTTTACCGTTCAGGATGTCATCAATGACGTATCCCAAAAGATGGTGGGCCGTCATCCCCATGTATTTAACCAGTCATCAGCTCTTGAAATGGGAGAGACTAAGCTGACTTGGGATCAATTGAAGGCC
>ERZ773013.2221-NODE-2221-length-10841-cov-6.957630_pt1 | contig 10841 bp, 10 predicted proteins | sample MGYA00511670_ERZ773013 | MGnify/ENA primary metagenome ERZ773013 (study PRJEB29015, sample SAMEA2738120) | human oral metagenome | biome: human oral; feature: human-associated habitat; material: saliva | place: China | collected 2257 ...
ATATCCACTACGTGATCCACCCAGCGCCCACTCAAGCGAGTTCGTGCGTACTTTGAAAGTACTCACCGCCTTCCACATATGGGAGGCCCACACATCATAGTTGTGCCATGTCTGCTGGCATAAACATACGTTCTGGTCAAGTGGACAGCTCATTGCCACCACAGGTGAAGTCAGCGCTGAAACCCTCAAACACTTGAGAGCTAAGGCAGACATGATCGGACAGCGTTTCATCCCGCGAACTGAAGTCCCATGGGTTTTCACGCCACAAATCTTCTATAAACTGATGGCTGGTATAATCATGAGGATGCAGATACCTACTCGAAGGGTTGAATCATGGAGCGATTGGCACTGGTGACTGTCACGTACAAACGACAGGACCTGCTGCGCCGCTTATTTGATTCGATCCTGAAGCTTAAGCAGGCCCCTTGGCGCATCGTCGTGGTCGACAACGAGAACAGCCCAAAGACCGCTGGTATGGTCTCAGAGTTCACCCAACAGGTGCACGACGCCTGGGGTGACACGCCCTCAGACCCTGATAGAGAGGGCGGTGTGAAGCGGGTTGTGTACTTCCCCCAACGTGACAACTGCGGGGGCTCAGGCGGCTTTTCACGCGGTGTGGGGCGCTCCTATAAGTTAGGGGCGGAATGGTTCTGGCTGATGGACGACGATGTCACGGTCCTGCCTGGTGCGGTCGATGCCTTCGACAGGTGGAGTCACCAGTTCCAAGCCATCCAGGGCCAGCGCTACGACACTGACGGCGGGCACTTCTATTGGCAATATCGGTTCTGGACTGCGCTGGCGATCTACAATCCTTTCTCCCGGGACAGCTGGCGTGAAGGAGAGACCTACAAGAGCTGCAATGCCCTGTGCTTTGAGGGCAGCTGTGTGAGCCGCAAAGTGGTCAAGCAGATTGGTTTGCCCGACGAGCGGTTCTTCGTGTATCTCGATGACGCGCTCTATGGCTATTTGGCAAGCAAAGTGTGCGAGGTGGCGCTCGTTCCTGACTACGTGCTGCGCCGTGAACGCGCGGTGCCTGACAAGGAGCTCGGCGTGCGCCAACTGAACTCTACGAGCGATATGACGCGCTACTATGTGACGCGCAACCGCGGTTACTTCGCGCGGTACCTGATGCTCTATCACGACTACAATCCAGTCGGCTATGGCTTTGGGACGCTCCTCACCTTCCTAAAGGAATTCATCCGCCTGGTGGCGGTCGATCGAGGACACTTAAAGACCGGTTGGGCACGCCTGTGGGCGGGCTATCAGGATTCCAAGCAGATCCTGCACGACCCCACCTGGAAGCCGATGCCACCGCTTGAGGATTAATCTGGTCAAGATACCAACACGGTCATTTATAGTTTCTTTCACAACACTGCGGGAGCAGAAGAGGGACCCATCTATGAGGACGGGTCCCTCTTCACAACTCAAGCAATGCTGAAGCATCAAACCTATGCGGTCGCAACCAGCTTCTTGGTCATATCAGCTGCGGCAGCCTTGCCTGCGCCCATAGCCAGAATGACAGTGGCTGCACCAGTGACGATGTCGCCGCCTGCCCAGATACGAGGATCTGAGGTTTGGCCGGTCTTCTCGTCTGCCTCGATGTAGCCCCACTTGTTGATCTTCTCAGGGCCAATCAGCTTGGAGATCGGGTTGGCGTTCGTGCCGATTGCGGAGATGCCCAGATCGCAGGGGAGTACGTCGACGGAGCCCTCGATTGGGATAGGACGACGACGGCCGGACTCATCCGGCTCACCGAGTCTCATGTTCTGGACCTTGACTTGGGCTACGGAGCCATTCTCGCCGGCGATGAACTCGATCGGGGAGGCAAGCTCGTGGATCTGGACGCCCTCTGCCTTTGCGTGCTCGATCTCAGCACGACGGGCTGGCATCTCTTTCTCAGTTCTGCGGTAGCAGAGCATGACGTTCTCAGCGCCGAGGCGCAGCGCGGTACGGACGGAGTCCATTGCGACGTTGCCGCCGCCGAAGACCACGACGTCCTTTGCGTGCTTGGTCGGGGTGTCGTACTTCGGGAACTCATTTGCCTTCATCAGGTTGACACGGGTCAGATATTCGTTCGCAAAGAAGACATTCGGGAGGTTCTCGCCCGGGATGTTGAGCATCTTCGGGAGACCTGCACCGGTTGCGATATACATCGCGTCGTAGCCCTCGTCGAAGAGCTCCTCTGCGGTGGTGATACGGCCGACAACCGAGTTGTACTCGAACTTGACGCCGAGCTGCTCAAGGCCGTCGATCTCACGCTTGACGACCGCTTTCGGCAGACGGAACTCAGGGATGCCGTAAGCAAGGACGCCGCCACCGGTGAAGAAGGCCTCAAAGACGGTTACGTCAAAGCCGTTGCGGGCAAGCTCGCCTGCGCAGGTGATGCCGGACGGGCCGGCGCCCACGACGGCGACCTTCTTGCCGTTCTTCGGGGCAACCTTCGGCGCGGAGGCAACCTCAGGCATATCGCCCAGGAAGCGCTCGAGCTGACCGATTGCGACCGGCTCGCCCTTCTTGCTGCGGATGCACTTGCCCTCGCACTGGTTCTCCTGCGGACAGACACGGCCGCAGATTGCGGGGAGCATAGACTGTTCGTGGATGATATCGAGGCCACGGCCGAAGTCCTCGTTGCGGATAGCCTCGATGAACTTCGGGATATCGATGCCGACCGGGCAGCCGTCAATGCAGAACGGCTTCTTGCAGTCGAGGCAGCGGTTAGCTTCTTTGATGGCCATCTCTTTGGTGTAGCCCTTATCAACAGGACGGAAGTCCTTTGCGCGCTCTTTCGGATCCTCTTCGTTGGCCGGAGTGCGTGGAGATTTCATATCCGGTACGTAACGACCATTTACTTGTGGCATGCGCAGATCTCCTCCTCATAGGCGTGAAGTGCCTGTCCCTCTTCGGTATGGTATGCAGCCTGACGGGCACGTAGATCGTTCCAGTTGACTTTCGTAGCATCGAAATCAGGGCCGTCGACGCATGCAAACTTGGTCTTGCCGTCGACCTCAACACGGCAGCAGCCGCACATACCGGTGCCGTCTACCATGATCGGATTGAGCGATGCGGTGATCGGGCAGTTGTACTTTTCAGCAGTGAGTGTTGAGAACTTCATCATCGGTACCGGGCCGACGCAGAAGATGTGGTCGATGTCGCCAGCCTTCAATAGACGCTCCTCCGGAGCGGTGACAACGCCCTTCTCGCCGTAGGAGCCGTCATCCGTTGTGATGTGGATACGGTCATTCGGCAGGATGGAGCGGAACTGATCCTCGAGCAGGAGCAGGCCCTTCGTGCGGGCACCCATGATCGCATGGACGTCCTTGCCATCCTTGACGAGTTTGCGGGTGATCGGGAATGCGATAGCGAGGCCAACGCCGCCGCCGATGACACCCCACTTGCCATTGGCGAACTCGCTCGGCCGGCCGAGCGGACCCGTAACATCCTCCAGCGAATCTCCAGCCTCATAGGTAGAGAGCATTTTCGTGGTCTTGCCGACCACCATGAAGATGAACTCGACCCAGCCCTCTTCAGGATTCCAGTCCGCGAACGTGAACGGGACACGCTCGCCCGTCTCGTTGGCGCGCACCATCAGGAACTGACCAGCATGTGCATGCTTTGCTATCTGCGGTGCCTCGACGCGGAACTTAAACACCTTCTCGGAGAACTGCGTCTTTTCAAGGATCTTGTACATTGATAAACTCCTCTCCAAAAACGTCCATAGGATGGTTGAGCCCCTTCCCTTGGGCCTGGCCATCAATTCACCAACATGCCCATTGTAGCGGTCAAATAAGCATGTCTTCTGCATGATTTGCAGCAATCGGTGCCATATATGTAGATTGTGGTACCGATATTGCGTACCTCATCCGAGGCGTGTAGCTTCTGCCGCAAAGCCCTTCGCAACGGTGCGATCCACGACATCTGCAGCGTCCTGGGCCTCGATTGCGAACGACTCGAGCTGGGTGCCCTTCAAGGGACGCAGCGTATACTGGGCGACGCTCATGCGTCCGGGAGGCCTGCCCACGCCGAACCGCAGGCGGCAGAAGTCGCGGCTCCCCATCTTCTGGATGATGGAGCGCAGGCCGTTGTGTCCGTCATGGCCTCCTCCGAACTTGAGCCGTAGCTTCGTGTCTGGCACATCGACATCGTCGTGCACGACGAGGAGCTCCTCCGGGGAGATCTTGAGCTGCCGGACAAGCTTCGAGATGGGCCCTCCTGCCTCGTTCATGTAGGTCTGGGGTCGGGCGAGATAGATATCTTTTCCTGCAATCTTCACCCCTGCCACCATCATGCCGGCCTGGCTCTTCCAGTAGCGCACTCCTGCATGCTCTGCCAGCACATCGATCGTGGCATAGCCAGCGTTGTGGCGGGTCTTCTCATATTCGGCGCCCGGGTTTCCGAGTCCGACAACGAGTCGTATGTCTTTGGGCTCTGCCATAGCAACCTTTCCGCTTTGGGCCCTGACCATTATCTCAAGCATATACTCCTGGCGGGAGGGAGAGGTGGGACTAAATGGCCGGGTCCTTCCCTTCTCCAGAGGATGAAGGTATCGAAAGCCGTATTCGGGAAGGAAGCTCTCCCGGCCGTCCTCTCACGCGAAGTGTCCGCCTGAAGCTGCGGCGCCAATTTCGAAATGGAGAAGGACGATATCGAGGTCTGCGGCAGAGAAAAGGCTACCTTTCGAGCGGATCGAGACGACAGGCGTCGCGTCCTGCGTGGTGCGACCGCACCAGCCGATCTTAAAGCTCTACTGGTTGGTGGAGGTGGGGGGCAAGAAGGGTGGAAGAGACGCCCGCCTTGAACCAGGCAGGAGACTCTGTTCCTTCCGGGATGGATGTGACATCTTCTTCGCTCTTCGAGGGGTGTAGATGTCCTGTGTCTGTACCGTGTCTCAGGGCTACGACGAGCACGAGACGGTCTTCAGGCTCGACCATGCGCTTCTTGAACGTGAGCGCCACCCAGCAAGTGGCAAAGCCCAGCTCTTGTGCCGTCAGTACGATGCGCTTGCCGAAACATCCCCTGCACACTGCTTGAGCGAAGGGGTGGGGGTGTCGGCAAGCAGAAGATAGCTTGAGACATTGTGGAATTTCTCGTGGTGGGCAAGAAACGAGCTGGGGGTTTCCGGCTCGGTGATGGCGAGGCTCATATGCAGGCTGTCTGCCTCATTCGAGTGGGCAATCTCCTGGCCGAAGGCAGAGCGCTCCTCTTCTGTGAGCAGGGAGGACGTGAAGCTTCTGATAGAGTGTCTGGCCTCTTGTGCGTCATGGAAATCCATGAGGGTCCTTTCTGTCTTGTGGCTATCTGGTGTCTACCCGGGAGTGCTTTTCGCCGCGCCGTTTATCCCCTGTTCCACGAAGTGTCCGGAACAGGGGAGAAGGGATGTCTCGAGGTGGATGAAATGTCCTGGGTGCGACCGGTGGTACGCGGGCGGTAGGCGGTGCTGAGACAGCCTCATCCGGCTGTCTTCGTACCATGCTTTGAAACGAAAGTGTCAGATAGAGCGTATCCCATGATTAAGACATAACATATACGTAAATCGTCGGAAACTTGATGGAAGCAGTTGCCTGCAACGATGGGACGACGAAGGGGTCGGGATACAGAAAGGGGAGCCAGATGCCTTTGGTACGCAGTCATAAAGCGCAGGGAGGCAGAAGTTCCTCCGAAAGTTCGGCGGCGATGCGCGGCTTCCGCGTGCATCTCGAAGAGTATCGGCCGCTTGCAAGCTCGGCAGAGCGCAATATCGTGAACTTCCTGCTCGAGCATCCGAGGGGCGCTGTCGGCGTCTCGGCACATCGTCTCGCAGAGCTTACCTATACCTCTCCTTCGACGGTTGTGCGCCTCTCGCGCAAGCTCGGCTTCACGGGCTACAAGGAGCTCCAGCAGGCACTGCTCTACGAGCTTGCCGTGGCAGACAAGAGCAGAAATATCGTCTCCGAAGGGGTCATGTCAACCGATTCAACCCAGGAAATTATCGACAAGATCACAGCCCGTAACGCCTCGACGCTTGCACTCACACGCGACGGGCTCGACCCTGCCGCAATTGACCGGACGGTCGAACTCATCCACACGGCGCCGCGCATCAGCCTCTACGGTATCGGCGCATCGCTTATGGTTGCCCACGATCTGCAGCTGAAACTCCTGCGTCTCGATATCCCGGCAGACCTTATAGACGATCTGCACTCCCAGCTCGTCTATGCAAAGAATGAGCGTCCCGGTGACCTCGCTATCGTCATCTCCTATTCGGGTATGACGGAAGACATATTGAGGTGCGCTCGAGCTGCCAAAGCAAACGGCGCCACGATTGTTTCCATCACGCGCGGCAGCTTCTCGTCGCCGCTCGTAAAGATGTCCGATGTGGTGCTTGGGGTCGCAGCGACAGAGCTCGTGCTCAGAAGCGGGGCGATGTCCTCGAGGATCGCACAGCTCAATGTTGTGGATGTGCTGTTCACGGCCTATGTGAGTAGGAACTACGAGAAGAGCATGGAGCATCTCTCGAAGAACTGGATCAAGAGGAGCGAGGTGCCGGAGGAAGAGGCAAGCATCGAGGATGGTGCCGAGCTCGGATGGAAGGATTGAGAAGGGCACAGGAAAGGAGAGGAACAGACAATGGAGACAGGAGATGTGCCCGCGATCGATCTCGATAAGCTCGCGACGGAAGCGCGCAACCCCAGGACTATGCATCTCGATGAGATGAGCCCGCGCGAGCTTGTCGAGGTCATGAACTCCGAGGACACGAAGGTTGCGGGTGCCGTGCACGAAGTCCTGGACGATGTGGCCGTGGCGGTCGAATGGGCACGCGATGCCCTTCAGGCTGGCGGCAGGATCGTCTACTTCGGAGCAGGCACCTCCGGTAGGCTCGGCGTGCTCGATGCAGTCGAGTGTCCGCCGACCTTCGGTGTCTCGCCCGACGTCGTGGTCGGCCTCATCGCAGGCGGCGAGAAGGCATTCGTGCGTGCCGTCGAAGGAGCGGAGGACTCGCTCACACTCTGCGCAGAGGAGCTCGATGCGCTTCATCTGGAGCCACGCGATCTTGCTGTCGGAATCGCTGCCTCGGGGCGCACGCCCTACGTGATCGGCGGCCTCAAGCATGCGCATGAGCTCGGCTGCCGCACGGTCGCGATTGCCTGCAACAAGGGGTCCGATATTGGCAAGGTCGCAGATCTCGCGATCGAGCCCTGCTGCGGGCCTGAAGTTCTGACGGGATCGACCCGCCTCAAGGCCGGTACTGCCCAGAAGATGGTCCTCAACATGATCTCCACCGGCGCTATGGTCGGCTGCGGCAAGGCCTATGAGAACCTGATGGTCGATGTGCAGCAGTCAAACGAGAAGCTCGAGGTCAGGGCCCAGAATATCGTTATGGCGGCGACTGGCTGCGAAAGGGCGGAAGCAGAGCGTGTGCTCGCCGAGGCAAAGGGCTCCGCGAAATGCGCGATCGTGGCGATCCTGGCGGACGTCACGGCAGACGAGGCGAAGTGTCGCCTCGATGCAACGGGTGGCAAGGTTCGCCAGGCTCTCAAGGGAAGCTGATAAGGGTACTGAGCGGATGGTGTAGGGGGACCATCTGCGAGGCATAGCACAACAAGGAGGAACAATGAGCAAGGATTTCGAAGGGATAGCCAAGAGTGTCCTTGCCGCAGTAGGCGGCAAATCCAATGTCGTGGGCAACATGGCATGTATGACAAGGCTGAGGGTCAAGGTAGTCGATTCTTCTAGGGTCGATGAAGCAGCCTTGAAGCAGGTCGACGGCGTCATGGGTCTTGTCGCTGACGGCGACCGCTATGAGATCGTCTTCGGGCCGGGTGTGGTGAACAAGGTTCTCGAGCCGTTCGCGAAGCTTACCGGCATCAAGCCGGACGATATGGCCGATATCGTGAACGATGCTGCTGCGAAGAACAAGGCAGCGCAGAAGGCGAAGCACGACAAGCCGGTTCAGCGCTTCCTCAAGAAGATCGCGAACATCTTCGTACCGCTGCTTCCTGGTATCATCGCCGCAGGCCTCATCAACGGCATTGCCAATGTCATCAACGTCTCGAGCGGCAACGCCTTTGCAGGCGTCTGGTGGTACCAGTGCATCCGCACGATGGGCTGGGCTCTCTTCCTGTATCTTCCGCTCTTTGTCGGTATGAATGCCTGTAAGGAGTTTGGCGGCTCCGGCATCCTCGGTGCCATGGCAGGTGCCCTTTCCATCTCGAACACGGCTATGCCGCTCCTGCTCAAGACGTCTGATGGTGCTGCAGCCGTGAATCTGCCGATCGCGCTTCCGGTCCCAACCTTCGCTAATGGCGCCTTCACGATCAACTTCTCGACGGTCTACAACCCGTCTGCTGGTGGCCTTTTAGGTGCCCTCATCTGCGGTATCTTCTTTGCGTGGCTCGAGAAGAAGTTCCATAAGGTCATGCCGAGCGCGCTCGACACGTTCCTAACCCCGCTCTTCACGGTCTGCATCGGCTCAGTCGTCGCCGTGCTCGTCCTGCAGCCGGTCGGTGCATTCCTGACTCAGGGCATCTTCTTCGTCCTGTTCTTCTTCTACAACACGCTCGGCGTTGTCGGCGCCTATCTGCTCTCTGCCACATTCCTGCCGCTCGTCTCTGTGGGCCTGCACCAGGCGCTCACACCGATCCATGCAATGCTCAACGATCCTTCTGGCCCGACCGGCGGTATCAACTATCTGCTCCCGATCCTCATGATGGCAGGCGGCGGACAGGTCGGCGCTGGCCTTGCCCTCTATGTGAAGACCAAGAACGAGCGCGTCAAGACGTACCTGCGCGAGTCCATCCCTGTCGGTATTCTCGGTATCGGCGAACCTTTGATGTATGCCGTGACGCTGCCACTTGGTAAGCCATTCGTGACGGCCTGCCTGGGAGCTGGCATCGGCGGCGTCCTTGCCTGGCTCTTCCACCTCGGTACGGTCTCCCAGGGCGTCTCGGGCCTCTTCGGTCTCCTGATTGTCGTTCCGGGTACGCAGGGACTCTATGTCGTCGCGATGCTTGCAGCCTATGCAGCAGGCTTTGCCTTCACGTACTTCTTCGGCGTGGATGAGGATCGCATCAACGACGTCTTCGGCACCGAAGCTTAAGCTTCACTATCTCCGGCGGTTCCATGTCCCGCCGGAATGCAGGGGAGCGGGTCTGCGGTTTGGCTGCAGGCTCGCTTTTTAGGAAAAACACAACTGGATGCAGATGAGCAGGAGGGACCTTCATGGAGTGCGGCATATCGCTCTATCTCTCATCTGGGGCAGACTTTGCGTCGAAAATCGTGGAAAAGGCATCGCTTGCTGGTATCCACTACGCCTTCACGTCGCTTCAGATACCGGAGGAGGATGGCATCGACGATGCGGCGGGGGCGAAGAAGCTCCTTGCGCTCTGCCGTGATCACAACATCAAGCTCATCTGCGACATATCGCCGGCGACGCTCGCAAAGCTCGGATGCCGCGACTATTTCGAGCTCAGGCGCCTGGGTATCGAGTATGTGAGACTCGATGACGGGTTTGATGCCAGACAGACAGTGGAGCTCTCGGGCAGCTTCCATGTGGTCTTCAATGCTTCGACAATTACGGAGGAAGATATAGCGGCCTGGCGGCGCGCAGGAGCAGACTTCATGCGTTTCAGTGCCTGCCACAACTTCTATCCGAAGCCGCTCACGGGGCTCTCGATCGACTACGTGGCTGCTGTGAACAGGAGGCTCAAGGACCTCGGTTTCAAGACGATGGTATTCGTGCCGGGAGACGAGACACTGCGCGGACCTCTTATGCAGGGCCTTCCTACGGTCGAAGCACATAGAGGGGATACTGGCGATGAGCTCGTGTGCGACATGCTCGAGCTTGGCTCTGTTGCGACGGATATCGTACTCATCGGCGATCCCAATGTATCCGATCATGTCTGGCAGCGCATTGGTGAGCTTTCCTGCGGATACGTGAGCCTTGGCTGCGAGGTCGAAGAGCCTTTCCACTACATTTTCGACCGCGCGCAGCATGACAGGCCGGACTCCTCGCCCTGGGTCTTGCGCTCGCAGGAGTCGAGGTGCTGGAAGGATGTGCCGGAGGCGCCCGAGGCAGATAGGCACGGTGAGGTCCAGGTGCAGCCAGGAGACATCCTTATGAGCACGAAGGCGTATGGCCGCTACGCAGGAGAGCTCGAGATTGCACGCCAGAGCTTTGCGCTCGATGCACGTGACAGGATTATTGGCCATATCGCAGAGTCAGACCGTGTTTTCCTGCCGTATCTCGTGCGAGGAGCAGGCTTCAGGCTTCGGAATGTGAGAAGAAGTCTCTGATAAACATGGAGTACCGGGAAACAGTTGCCTTCCGGTGCTCTTCTTAGGCAAGGCCTGGCATCGGCATTTCGGAGGCCAGACAGTATCGGAGCATGCACAAAAGCTAGATGCAGGCTCGCCATGCAGATGAGCACATGCTTGAAGCGATGGGGCTTGGTGCAGCTCTGGCGTGGCGGTATTGCCGGCTGACCTGGTTTTCGTTTGGCTGTGAGGTCCGGCCTGTCCACAATAGATCGTCGGCTCCCCTCTGCAGATACCCCGTCCTGTCGAAGAGACAGCGACCCTCAGTTGTGGATATAAAAAAGGGGCTCTTCGCTGTTTCTAGTGGGTAGCACAGGCCAGGGATGTCTGAGCTGAGAAGCTCAGCTTTCCCAGTCTGAGCAAGATTATCGTCTCGAAGTAGGACGTATTTCTGAAGTCCCCTGCTGCCCGCTTGATGGACTGGACAAGGGAGTTGAGACCCCCCAGGATCGCGTTGGTGAAGCTTTTTGTCCCACCAGTTTAAGATCCCCTAGGGAAACGATGATTAATGCCCCATGACGTGTTAAAGGGGACCGGCCACACGACTTTTCTGG
>ERZ773013.2227-NODE-2227-length-10818-cov-7.315990_pt1 | contig 10818 bp, 10 predicted proteins | sample MGYA00511670_ERZ773013 | MGnify/ENA primary metagenome ERZ773013 (study PRJEB29015, sample SAMEA2738120) | human oral metagenome | biome: human oral; feature: human-associated habitat; material: saliva | place: China | collected 2257 ...
AAATATTGGCAATTTTATAAGCAACGTAAAGAAGAATTAAATCCTAAGAAAAAAACCAAAAAGTAAGATTCGATATCTTCAGATGACCTCACTATCTTTTTTGAGGTCGTCTGAACCATTTGCGCTTTAACAATCTCATCACTAGTCAGCATGAAGGTCGTTTGGGACGGCAGATATACCTATATCTACACAAATCCCGATAGCTACGAACTCTTGACACAGGTACACAACAGGATCAACGAGAATAGCGAAAACCAACTAAATTAAAACCTACTACATGGTCTCGCTATATTAAATCATCAAGGAAGTGTCAAAATGAAAAAGATAGAACTAATAAAAAAATATATTAAAGTAAATGAAATAGGTAAAGCACAGGATTTGATATTTAGAAGTATTAATGATTCAGATATTGATATTCAAGGAAGAACTGAGTTGATTGATTTATTTGTAAAATTAATTCCAGATAATCAATCTAGCTTAATTAAAGAAATGGAAGTTTTGCTTAGTGGAAAAGATCAAATACTTACATACTTTTCAAATAAAATAAAGGAACTTCCCCGTAGAGAAGATGTGCCTATAAATGTAGAGAATATAGAGTATGTTGAGAAAATCTTTCTAAATTTGGATTTAGAAAAAAATACTAAAGAACAGAAGGTTAAAAATTTACTTGATGAAAATTATTATGGTAGATTAAAAGATATGTATATGAGGAATATCAATAAAGTATACTTTTCATCGAGTGGTAGAGAAAAGATAAGTAAAGCTATTGAAAAAATATTCACTATATTGAGTAAAAGAATTGATAATTTAGATGCGGAAAATAATATTTATGTTTATTTTATGGATGAGGTAATGTGCGATATAGAATTACTTATAAAATACTATGCTTTTGATAAGGCTGATTATTTTATTGAATCAATCATCAAGTGTTATAAAGAAAATTATTTTCCTTATAAATGGGAGGGAAAATATCCAGATGGGCACATTAAATATCTAACTTAGAAATTAGTAATTCGTATCTCGTATCTCGTATAAAGCCTCCATTCCCTAAGCAAGCGTAGCCCACATGAAACCTCCAATCCCGATGTAGGGTATGTGCGGTACGCACGAATCCTTGGCACAAGTACGCAACTGGACCAACGAAGACGGAGAAAGCGGCCAACAAGCCCACTACTTCCACTGTTACCAAACCGACATCCCGCGTGAGATGACCGATAAAGACGGCAATTTACTGTGGTTCGGCGACTACACCGACTGGGATCATTTGAAAGAGGAAACCAAGGTAACGGATAGCTCATATCATCCCTTTCGCCTGCAAAACCAGAATGCCGACCGCGAGACGGGTTGCATTACAACTTCTTTAGGTATTACGAGCCTGATGCGGGTCGGTTTGTGAATCAGGATCCGATTGGGTTGTTTGGTGGGGATAATCTGTATCAGTTTGCACCTAATATACAGGCTTGGGTTGACCCGTTAGGATTAGCTACTCGACCTAATAATGGAAAATACCATATTTTCTTTGGACATAAGTTAGATTCAGGAATACGATATTCAAGTGATGCTGTGCAATTTAATGATGCAAATGAGGCATTTATAAAAAAATGAAATCTAACCCATCATTTAAACGGGATATGCTTAATCGTTATCCTGAATTAAAAGAATGGATGAAATCTGGAGATGTGAGTTCAAGTCCCAATTGGGGAAAAGGTAAAAATAAACAGGGACTAACGTGGCATCTTTAACCATAAGAAGGAACAAAAAATGAATTTAAATAAATTTTATAGAAGAAAAATTAGTGTATCAGAAGTTATTGATTGTGCTAGATTATTCAATGATGATGACACTGATAAATTTGCCAAATTTCCATATATATATATTTCTTCTGATGAAGATGAGAGTATTCTTGATTTAGAGACGGTTTGTTATTTGGATAATGGTCCAAAAATAATAGATGGAAAAGAAGTTTTTCCTGATTTGGTAAATGAGAATGGATTGGATATTTTATGTAGTGGGGATGTATTTATGGATGTTTACGATGACTTAGATGAACGGTATCCAAATTTTACAAAAGATCAATTTATTGATGCTCTAAATTATTATATGGATAATGATGATTACATTGAATTTTAAAATCTATATTTAGGTATTATTTTAGATTTCCTCTCTACGATTACGGATATATTAGTGTAAGGAAACTAGGAGACTTATCTACATTACAACTTGATACGTTACTACGAACCTCAAACTTGGCAGTTTGTTTAATCAGGAATCGATTGGGTTGTTGAGTAGAGATAACCTTTTTTCAGACGACTTCAATATTTTATTAAGGTCGTCTGAATCATTTGTTCTTTAACAATCTCATTAGCAGTTAACATAGAGGTCGTTTGAAAACCAACTTTCAGGCGACCTCTACCAAATCGCCTCCCCCGACGGCGGCGCACGGCTGCTGTTTGCTGAAGTTGATTTTGGCTACGGCGATTTGACCGCCGTTTACGGACGCGACGGCAAAAAACTGCGCGGTTTTGCCTACCGCAACCACATCATGGTTGAACACAGCCAGCCCGACGGACTGGTATCCCGCTACGAATACGACCGTTACGACACCGACGGCAAAGTGCTCAAAAGCAGCAACAACCTCGGCGAAGAATGGACGTTCGACTACCGCAAAGACCATACCGTCGTTACCGACGCATTGGGACGGACGGAGGTGTACGGTTTCGACGAAAACCGCGAACTCGTCTACCGCATCGACGCCGACGGACAACGCAGCGACAGCGAACGCGACAGCTACGGCCGCATTACCGTAGAGCGCGACCCCCTCGGACGCGAAACCCGCTATCTCTACGATACCGAAGGCAACGTCATCGCCATCACCGCGCCGGACGGCAGCAGCACCCAAATCGACTACCACGAAACCCTCAACCTGCCGATTGCCGTCAACGATCCCGCAGGCAGGATTACCGCCTACGATTACGACGGACGCGGCAACCTCATCAGCATCACCGACCCCGCCGGTTACACCACAAGCTACGGCTACAACGCCCAATGGCTGCCCGAAACCATTACCGATGCCTTAGGCAAAACCCGACGCCTACACTACGACACCCTCGACCAACTCGTCAGCTTTACCGACTGTACCGGCGAAACCACCCGTTTCGGTTACACCGAATACGGCGATCTCGAAACCGTTACCGATGCGTTGGGCCATACCACCCGACACCACTACGACGCAGTAGGTAACCCCGTCCGTACCGACTATCCCGACGGCAGTCACGAAACCTTCGAATACGACCGCCTCAACCGTCTGACCGCCCACATCGACGGACTCGGTGCCAAAACCGCCTACGAACTCGCAGTGGACGGACTGCCGCTCAAACGCACCAACGCGCTGGGCCATACCTTCGCCTACGCCTACGACAAAGCCCGCCGTCTGACCGTCCTCACCAACGAAAACGGCGAAACCTACCGTCTCGATTACGACCGAACCGACAACCTGATCCAAGAAACCGGCTGGGACGGCAAAATCACCGCCTACGGCTACGACGCCGCCGGACAACTGGTCCAACAGACCGAATACGGTCAAAGCAATCATGAAGGTCGTCTGAAAGAGCGTCCCGAGACTTGGCACCGAGCGGTTTGTTTTTTTGTATTGGTTGGTTTGAGTATTAATGGGAATACCCTCGTTGAGTTTGGCACAAATTGTGGCACAAATGACCGCAGCCAGTAGTATATGAACAGATAAAAAACGCCCTAAATCAAGGGCGTTTGTCTATACACATACTACTGGTTACGGGCTAGGTGGGTTCAATTCCCCCCGCCTCCACCAAACCTAATTTTAAGCAGTATCCTGTAATACGCATATAGCCTTGAGCCATAACGGTTTCAAGGCTTTTTTGCTACCTTGAATATGCTCGGGTTTTTATCATTTATAGGGTAACTTTTTGGGTAAGTTTTCAGGAATTTCATCAAAACGTGTTTCAAATGTACCGTTTGTCTATTCGAACTGTTTCTGCCGACCCAAGATTGCCAAATTTCGCTGAACACATTGGCACACGGCGCAGGACGGAAATGGCAGCGCAGCGAATGTAAAGGACGCCTGTCGCACAAATATTCCGCCGACAGCCTGCGCCAAACCGCCTTCGGCAGCGTGGTCGTTTGTCAGGATAAGGCTTTGATTTTTGAAGAAGCTCTGCAGGCTTATAAAAGCATAGATAGCGTTATTTCAGCCATGAAAAACACCGGTCTGATTGAATTGGTCGCTCGGTTCAAACCCGTTTTGACTTACAAAACCAGCGGCGGATGTGGAGAATAAATATGAGCAAAACATGCAAACGATTTATCTGCAAATTTCTACCGCCCAAGGACCTGCCGAATGCCGTATCTTTGCCCGTTTCGTATTGGGCAGGCTGCTTGCCGAGGCAAAGGCGGAAGGTGTCGAGGTGGAAATCATCTCCGAAACCGCCGATAAGCACGGCATTATGTCGGCGGTGCTTAAATTGGACGGCAAACATGTCGAAATTTTGGCACAGCGTTGGCAAGGTTCGCTCCAATGGATATGCGCCAGCCCCGTCCGTCCGAAACATCCGCGTAAAAACTGGTATATCGGCGTTTTCCGTATGCCTGATATGCCTGAAATGCCGTCTGAAAGCGAGATTGAGTTTCAAACCTGCCGTTCGGGCGGCAAAGGCGGGCAGCACGTCAATAAAACTGAAAGTGCCGTCCGTGCTACTCATAAAGCGAGCGGTATTTCTGTGCGCGTTGAAAGCGAACGCAGTCAGCATGCCAACAAAAAATTGGCTTTGACCCTGCTGGCGCAAAAGTTGGCGGAACATCATGCCGGACAGACCAACGATTACGCCCGCGCACAGCACAGCCGGCTTTATCAGGTGGAACGCGGCAATCCGAAACGGACGTTCGTCGGAACGGAATTTAAGGAGAAGCCGAATTTTAAACGTTGAGTTGAGACAGCCGCTTTGGCAAAGTCGTCATCCCCCGTGTTTTTAATATACGGGAAAAGGTCGTCTGAAAACCTGAATTTGAGTTTTCAGACGACCTTTTGTCTGGCTATCAACATCCGTTCAATAAGAATCCGGAATGTGTTTGAAATACAGCATGACCAGATACCAAAACAGCGTTGCTGCGGCAGCACCGAGCAGCACCCATGCACTGATTTTGGCGACATCGCGCAGGGCGCGTTTTTGCTTGCGGCTGAAGAGGCGGTTGATGATCAGCGCGGCAAGTGCGAAAAAGAAAAAAATACGGAAAAGTCTGCCTATCATATCGGGAAGCGGGGGAGGTCATCTGAAAAAGTATGGTTTGGGCGCGGCGGCATGGGAACGGATGTTTCAGCGCGTCAGGCTGCTTGTCCGACCGTGTCAAAAAGTCATGCCGTTTGCTATATAATAACGCTTTTCGCCGCATTTGTTGGAACAGGATATGAGTCAAAGTGCCTCGGTGGGCATTGTAACGCCCCAAAAAATTCCGTTTGAGATGCCGCTGGTTTTGGAAAACGGTAAAACTTTGCCGCGTTTCGATCTGATGATTGAAACCTACGGCGAGCTGAATGCCGAAAAAAACAATGCGGTTTTAATCTGCCATGCGCTGTCGGGCAACCATCATGTTACGGGCAGGCATTCGGCGGAGGATAAATATGCGGGCTGGTGGGACAATATGGTCGGTCCCGGTAAACCGATTGATACGGAACGTTTTTTTGTGGTCGGTTTAAACAATCTGGGCGGCTGCGACGGCAGCAGCGGGCCTTTGTCGATCAATCCTGAAACGGGTAGGGAATACGGCGCGGATTTTCCGGTGGTTACGGTGAAGGACTGGGTAAAATCCCAAGCCGCGCTTGCCGATTATCTCGGCATCGAACAATGGGCGGCGGTTGTCGGCGGCAGCTTGGGCGGTATGCAGGCTTTGCAGTGGACGATTTCCTATCCCGAGCGCGTGCGCCATGCCTTGGTGATTGCGTCTGCGCCCAAACTCTCGACGCAAAATATCGCGTTTAATGATGTAGCACGTCAGGCGATTTTGACCGATCCCGATTTCAACGAAGGACATTACCGCAGCCGCAATACCGTTCCCGCACGGGGCTTGCGGATTGCTCGCATGATGGGGCACATCACTTATCTTGCCGAAGACGGTTTGGGCAAAAAATTCGGACGCGATTTGCGTTCCAACGGCTATCAATACGGCTACGGTGTTGAATTTGAGGTGGAATCCTATCTGCGCTATCAAGGCGACAAATTCGTCGGACGGTTCGATGCCAACACGTACCTGCTCATGACCAAGGCCTTGGACTATTTCGATCCGGCGGCGGATTTCGGCGACAGCCTGACCCGCGCCCTGCAAAATGTAAAAGCGAAATTTTTTGTCGCCAGCTTCAGCACCGACTGGCGTTTCTCGCCCGCGCGTTCCAAAGAGCTGGTCAAAGCGCTGATTGCCGCGCACAAGCCGGTGCAGTATATCGAAGTCAAATCCAACCACGGCCATGATGCCTTTTTAATGGAAGACGAGGCCTATATGCGCGCCGTAGCGGTTTATATGAACAATGTTGACAAGGATTGCCGATCATGAATTTGCGCGACGATTTGCAGTTGATTTACGACTGGATTCCCGAAGGCAGCCGCGTCTTGGACTTGGGCTGCGGCGACGGCGAATTGCTGGCGGCTTTGGTGGAACACAAAAAATGCAGCGGCTACGGCATCGAAATCGATACCGACAGCGTCATTGCCGCCATGTCGCGCGGCGTAAACGTCATCCAAGCCGATTTGGAGCAGGGTTTGGCGGAATTTGGCGACCAGACGTTTGACGTTATCGTTTTGAGCCAAACCATCCAAGCCATGCAGAATACCGAAAAAATTCTGCGCTGCCTCATGCGCGTGGCGAAACAGGCGATTGTCAGCTTCCCGAATTTCGGCTATTGGCGCAACCGCATCCAAATCGCCATCGGCGGTCATATGCCGGTTTCCGAACGCATGCCCTACCATTGGTACGACACGCCGAATATCCATTGGTGTACGCTCAAAGACTTTGATTTATTGTGCGCCAAAAACAAAATCCGCGTTCTCGAACGCGCCGTCATGACAGGCAATAAACAGGTCAAACATTTCCCCAACCTGTTGGGTAGCTTGGCGTTTTACCGCGTCGGGTAAAGAATGTTGTGAGCAGTCTTTTCTATAAAAAATTGGGAATCTGCTTTCAAATAAGTTATGTTGGATGTAGCCAAACCTCATTTTTATCTGATAGAAGATAAGGTTTGGCGAATTTCGACTTAAGCTGAATAAAATTCTTGTTGTGTTTGAAAAATGAAATACTGGATGTTGGTAGATTCGTGCTGATAAAGCATAACTTGTTAAAAAGGTCGTCTGAAATCCCTTTTAGGATTTCAGACGACCCTTATATTTTATAGCTTCAATCATTTTTGTCTAAATGATAAATTTGGGCAACGGCTTCTACAAGATCACGGTCGGTTGAGCCTGCTTTATTGAGGGTGCGGGTAGGGGAATGGAGCAGTTTGTTGGTCAGTTGGATGGAGAGACGTTCGAGGACTTCTTCGGGGGACGTACCTTTCGCCAGTTGCTTCATTGCATTTTCCAGCACTTGTCTGCGGGCGCGCTCGCCCTCATCGCGAAGTGCGCGGATAAGCGGAACGCTTTGGCGGCTTTTTTGTTGTTGGATAAATTCGCTGACTTTTTCTTCAACCATGGCTTCGGCGGCCGCAGCGGCTTTTTGCCGTGATTCTTTACCGCTTTGGACGATGTTCATCATATCGTCGACGGTATAAAGATAGGCATCTCCAAGTTCGCCCACTTCTGCTTCGATGTCTCTGGGGACGGCCAAATCCAATAGGAAAACAGGCATGTTATGGCGTTGTTTCAGAGCGCGTTCAACCATGCCTTTGCCGACCAACGGAAGCTGGCTGGCAGTTGAAGAAACGACGACATCGTATTCGTGCAAAATTTCAGGTAGGTCGGTCAGCAGGCGCGGTTCGGCAGTAATGCCGAGTTTGTCGCACAATTCTTGCGCACGGGGTAGGGTACGGTTGGCGACGGTAATCAGTTTGGGGTTTTTCGCGGCAAAGTAGGTAGCCACCAATTCAATCATTTCGCCTGCGCCGATAAATAAAACATTCAAATCGGCAATATCGGGGAAAATTTGTTCCGCCATTTTGACCGAGGCGGATGCCATAGATACGGAATTTTCACCGACGGCGGTATCGGTACGGATTTCTTTAGCTACTGAGAAGGTTTTTTGGAACAGCGCATTGAGGTGTGAATTGATGCTTTCCTGCTCTTGGGCGATACGGACGGCATCTTTGATTTGTCCGAGGATTTGCGGTTCCCCCAATACCATGGAATCCAGCCCGCAGGCTACGCGGAAGGCGTGTCGGATGGTTTCGTTGTTGTCTAAAGTGTATAGGTAGGGACGGATTTCTTCGATAGGGAGATTATGATATTCGGCGAGCCATTCAATAATCCGCTCTGTATTGCCGACGCAATAGAGCTCGGTACGGTTGCAGGTGGACAGAATGACGGCTTCGTCAGCAGCCGGACTGTGTGCCAAAGCACGAACGGCATCGGAGAGATGCTCGGCGGCGAATGCTAATTTTTCGCGTATGCTCAGGGGTGCAGTTTGATGGTTGAGTCCGACGGCGGTGAGTTGCATGGGGAGGGTGTTTTGCGGAATGGTATGTGTCGGGCGGTATTATAGCCCAATTCAGGTATGAAATGAACGGATAAGGAGGAGCGGGTAGGTAGCGGTCGTCTGAAATTTTATGTGTCGGCAGCTTAGGTTTTCAGACGGTCTGTTCATCTCACAGATAAAAATGTTTGCCGTTGTTCGGGTTGCTTGCTTTCAAATCGTTCAACATCCGTTTGAAATCCAAGCCGTATTGTTCGCTTAATTTTTCCGCGCGTTTTTTCAGTTTGTCGAGGTTTTGCTCTTTCGGGCTGCTTTGGAACGCCATCACCGCCATATTGCCGTGGCTTTCGGCGGGCAGTTCCAACACGCGGCCTTCGAAGACGTTGAGTAGGCGTTCGATGAAGCGGTGGTAGCGTTTGTCGCCGCTCCACCAGTTGGTGACGAACACTCCGTCGGGCGAGAGGGCATGGCGGCAGTCTTGGAAGAAGGGTTCTTCCACTAGCGCGTCGATGATTTGTTCGCCGTCGAAGCCGTCCACCAGCACCGCGTCGGTATTGTGGCGGAACACTTTGATGTATTCCGCGCCGTCCGCTTCGACGATTTCAAAGTTTTCCCCTTCAAACGGCAGCTCGAACAGGCTGCGGGCGACGGCGATGACCTGCGGGTTGATGTCCACGGCGGTTTGCTTGGTGTCGGGCAGGTAGCTGTCTATCCAGCGTGCGAACGAGCCGCCGCCCAAACCAATTTGGGTGATGTGTTTCGGCGTTTCTTCCGCAAACAGAAGCCAGCCCATCATCGCGCGGCTGTACGACAAAACCAGTTCGGCGGGATGGTTGAGGTTCATCGAGCTTTGGATGGTGTCGCTGCCCAAATGCAGCGAGCGGATGTTGCCTTCTTCGGAAATGCCGACTTCGGGCAGGTCGGACTTGGCGGGGCGCAGGCGGCGGTAGGGGTGTCGTGGCATGATGTGGACGGATGGAGGGGAAAGGGGGGTATTTTATCAGAGTGTGTGGGGGACTGTTAGTTTTTGCACAAATAATAAGTAATATAAAAAAACGCCGAAATCTTTTAAAGACGTGGATTTCGGCATTTTTGTGTTTGGAAAAAAAGTTGCATCAGCTTTTTCACAAAACCGCGCGGGAATGCGCGGTTTTTTGTTGAAAGCTGTCGGGTTTTGATAGGTTTTTAAACAGGTTTTAAGAGGTTTTTAAAATCAGTTCACGGAACGGCCGAACCATTCTACGCGGCCGATGATGGCGATGTCGGTATTGTCGGCTGTGAGGTCAATTTCAAAAGGGGCGTAATGGGGGGTGGCGGATGTGACTAATAATTTGCCCGGCATCCGTTGTACGCGTTTTACGAAAAGGTCGTTGCCTATGCGTAGGACGTACAGGCCGTCGCGCGGCTCGGTTTCGGCGTGGTTGATTAGGATGTTGTCGCCGTGGTTCAGGATGCCTTCCATAGAATCGCCTTTCACGGCGATTACGGAGAGTTTGTCTGTTTGCCGGGTAACGTAGTTTTCTATCCAGTAGTGGCGGAAAGCCATGCAGAATAAGGGTTTTTCATCGCTTACGGTTTGTCCATGCCCTGCTGCGGCTTCGACGCTGTACCGTGGAATAAAGACGAATTCACGCAAATCGACGGGATTGCCGAGCGTATCGACCGTGCCTGCGCCGGTATCGGATACGGGGAAGGCTCCGGCATTCTCAGAACGGGCGCGGTCAAGGTATGGCACGCCCTTGCCTGTCAGCAACCAGTTGAGGTCGCAGCCCGTAACATCTTGAATTTTTATGAGTGTTTCGGCTTTCGGCAGTCCATCTTTTGCGAATACCTTATTAAATCCCATGTAGGACATATCTATCTTGGAGGCTATTTCTTCCAACGTCGAATCAGGCCATAAAAGCTGAAGTCTGCTTTTAAAAGTCATGTGTATCTCTCTAACAAAAAGACTAACCAAAAAACCTTCCTTTTTGGTTAGAAATAATCTCATTTGAAAACAAAAGTTTATAAAATAAGTTCCTTTTGTTTGTAAATTTACTAACCAAAAGGGTTTAAAACTATCCTTTTGGTTAGTATTATTCGTTTCACTAAGTTATATTCAATTAAAAAAATAGTACAACACTCAACTTTGAAGGTCTAACCATGGCATACTCTGCGGACTTAAGAAACAAAGCT
>ERZ773013.2234-NODE-2234-length-10796-cov-10.492971_pt1 | contig 10796 bp, 10 predicted proteins | sample MGYA00511670_ERZ773013 | MGnify/ENA primary metagenome ERZ773013 (study PRJEB29015, sample SAMEA2738120) | human oral metagenome | biome: human oral; feature: human-associated habitat; material: saliva | place: China | collected 2257 ...
CGAAAATGGTGAAGTAAACAAATTTAAAGTACCAACGGATGTTCCTGGATACATCAATGATGAAGCCGATCACTTTGGTTACTACCTACAAAAAGGTTTATTCGAAGAATACGCTGACTTCGGACGTGGTCATGGTCATGACTTAGCACCATTTGATACTTACCACCAAGTACGTGGTTTACGTTGGCCGGTTGTTGACGGTAAAGAAACCTTATGGCGTTACCGTGAAGGCTTTGACCCGTACGTTAAAGCAGGCGAAGATGTTGCGTTCTACGGTTATCCGGATAAAAAAGCAATTATCTTAGGTGTGCCTTATGAAGACCCTGCAGAATCACCGGATGAAGAATATCCATTATGGTTATGTACTGGTCGTGTACTTGAGCACTGGCATACCGGTACTATGACTCGTCGTGTACCTGAATTACACCGTGCGTTCCCGAACAACTTAGTTTGGATGCACCCAGCGGATGCAAAAAAATATGGCTTACGTCATGGGGATAAAGTGAAGTTAATTACTCGTCGTGGTGAAATGGTTTCTTACTTAGATACCCGTGGTCGTAACAAATGTCCTCAGGGCTTAATTTACACCACCTTCTTTGATGCGGGTCAGCTTGCTAACAAATTAACATTGGATGCAACCGATCCAATTTCAGGCGAAACCGACTTCAAAAAATGTGCGGTTAAAGTGGAAAAAGCGTAGGATTTTCCTTTCGTTTCTAGTCGCTCCTCTCTTTAAAGAGAAGGGAATTTAAAATAAGAGCGGTCAAATTTTGCAACATTTTCACAAAATCGGGCCGCTTATAAAAGGAAACGCAGATGAAACTTGATCCTAACCGTCGTCAGTTTTTAAAAAATATGACAAGAACGGCTGCCGGAGTGTGTGGGGTTGGTATTATTCTTGGCTTACAGCAACAACAAGCTAAAGCTAAAGAAGGAATCGCCTTACGCCCACCTGGTGCTTTACCGGAAAAGGATTTCTTGGCAGCTTGTACCCGCTGCGGACAATGCGTCCAAGCGTGTCCATATGATATGTTGCATTTAGCTTCGCTGATTTCACCAATGGAAGCGGGCACGCCTTATTTTATCGCTCGGGATAAACCTTGCGAAATGTGTCCGGATATTCCATGTATGAATGCTTGTCCAAGTGGCGCATTAAGTGAGGAACTTAAAGACATCAATGATGCGAGAATGGGGTTAGCCGTATTGCTAGACCATGAAACTTGTCTTAACTGGCAGGGGTTGCGTTGTGATGTGTGTTATCGCGTTTGTCCATTAGTAGATAAAGCGATTACACTTGAACGTATCCACAATGATCGTACAGGGATTCATGCAAAGCTTATTCCAACTGTTCACTCTGATGCTTGCACCGGATGCGGTAAATGCGAACAAGCTTGTGTGTTAGAAGAAGCGGCAATTAAAGTCTTACCGATGGATATCGCCAAAGGATTACTCGGTCGCCACTATCGCTTAGGCTGGAAAGAAAAACAAAACGCCGGAAAATCCTTAATTGAGGAGCAACATCCAGATGGCTTACGTCCAGCAATGGATGCTCGTATGCCGGAAGGCTCACATGAGCCGGTTTATCAGCCAATGCAAGTTCAACCGAACCAAAAAGTTGCAACACCAAACCGTGCAACAATGGATTATGTACCAAATCCAACAACAGTTCCGGAAGCAGAGCAATTCCCAAATCTGGACTTAAACATTAAGGGGGTTAAATAATGGCTGAAAAATATACCCCGAATAAGCCTAAAGATGCAGGCTTAGAAGCTCGCCAAAAACTCGGTTGGTGGCATGCTTATCGCTTTTTAATTCTACGTCGAATCAGTCAATTAAGTATTATTTTAATGTTCTTAAGCGGCCCGATTTGGCAAGTTTGGATTCTAAAAGGCAATTACAGCTCAAGCATGCTTTTGGATACTGTGCCATTGACAGATCCATTGATTACCGCTGAAAGTTTAGTGACAGGTTACCTACCAGAAATCACAACGATTATTGGTGCCTTAGTGATTGTCATATTCTACGCCATTGTTGCGAGCAAAGCCTTTTGTAGTTGGGTTTGCCCAATGAATATGGTAACAGATGCTGCAGCTTGGTTACGTAGAAAATTAGGTATTCGACAATCATTAAAAATTTCACGTCAACTTCGCTATGTGATTTTAGCCGTGATTTTAGTTGGTAGTGCAATAACGGGTACGCTCTTATGGGAGTGGATAAATCCTGTCGCAGCACTTGGACGTATCTTTGTCTTTGGAACAGGCGCAACCCTTTGGTTGGTTACAGTCATCTTTTTATTTGACTTACTTGTTGCTGAGCATGGCTGGTGTGGTCACCTTTGTCCAATTGGTGCAATCTATGGTGTCATTGGAGCTAAAAGCCTAATAAAAATTAATGTAATCGATCGCGATCGCTGTGACCGTTGTATGGACTGTTATAATGTTTGCCCAGAACCGCAAGTATTAAGACTTCCTTTACACGGTGGACCTGAAGATAGTCAAATTATATTGGCAAAAGATTGTATTACTTGTGGACGCTGTATTGACGTCTGCGCAGAAAATGTATTTACATTTGGTTCTCGCTTTGAGAAACAAATAAAAATTAAAAATATTTAATTATTTAATGGAGTGGATTTCATGAAAAAATCATTTATTTTCATGCTGGCTTTATGTAGTGGATTGGCATTTGCCGATGCACCGCAAGTTGCAAACAGCATTGATAAAACAGCAGAAAGTGTTGCACCAGCATTTACGAATCCTTATAAAGATGTTGGTAATATTCCTGTAACCTTTCCTCACCAACCACCACTTGTTCCACACAGCATTCGTGGTTTACAAGTGACTAAGAATGCTAACCAATGTTTAGGCTGTCACTCTCCGGATGTTGCTCCAACAACGGGTGCACCTCGCGTACCTGAAAGCCATTTTTTAACACGTGACGGACAAAAAACAGAAGGCACTTCGCCACGTCGTTATTTCTGTTTACAATGCCACGTTCAACAAACTGACGTGAACCCAATTATTCAAAATAAATTTGAAACTATTCGTCAAATGCAAGGTAAATAAGGAGCAAAACCATGATTAAATCAAGCATTCAGAAAGTTTGCCGTTGGTTACGCTCTCCGAGCAAAATGGCAATTGGTGGGGTTATTTTATTAACTATCATTGGTACTATCGTTGGAACTAACCTGTTTAATGCTGGAATGGCGGCAACCAATACAGAGCAATTCTGTTCAGATTGCCATACTAACGACGTTGTACCAGAGTACCAAGCTTCAATCCACTTTAACAACCGTTCAGGTGTGAAAGCGATTTGTTCAGACTGTCACGTTCCACATGAATTTATTCCCAAAATGGTTCGTAAAATGCAGGCATCGACTGAAGTTTATGCATATTTTACGGGTAAAGTCGATACTAAAGAAAAATTCGAAAAACATCGTTTAGAAATGGCAGAACGCGAATGGGCGCGTATGAAAGCGAATAACTCACAAGAGTGCCGTAACTGCCATAACTTCAATGATATGGACTTTACTCAACAAAAAACTGTGGCACAACAAATGCACGCACTTGCACAGGAACAAAACAAAACCTGTATTGATTGTCACAAAGGTATTGCGCATAACCTTCCACACATGGAAAAAGTACAACAAAGCTTTATTCCTGCGGATATGTTAAAAGCAAATGAAAAACCTGCTGATAACAAAGATGCAAAATAATCTAATAAATTGATGATAATAAATCGGCACTCATTTTGAGTGCCGATTTTGTTTTATTTCTTAAGGAAATCTTTATCAGATAATACCCTTAGTGGTTGCATATCACTGTTTCCCATAATGACCAAACTCGGGTCTGAGCGTAAACAGCTACCACCATAATGCCCCCCTACAGTGAAAGTACAAACCTGAACATATTGATCTTCCACTTTTGGTAAACACCAAAGCTGTTGATAAATACTCTCCTGCTTACCAAAACGACCATCTTTACTATCAAGCACTGATTTACACTCACCAATCAATTTCACATTATCACCTCGGCGACCAGCAATTGGTTTTTGTGCGTAACCATTTTTAATCAGCTCAGGCGTTAATTCAAATCCAGCCTCCAGTAGATAACGATGGTTTGGGAATAATGACCACAACACTGGTAAAATCGCTTTATTACTTGGGATGGCTGTCCAAAGTGGCTCATAAACTAGAACTTCTGGACGAAGTAACACGTCAATTAACCGCACTTTATCTTCCGGATAGCCTGTACGAATTGGTGGTGCCACTTCCATGCCTGTGGCATCTTCACGAAGTTGCTCCAACATAGTTTCCCAGGCCCACGTTTTCCATACTGTTTTTACTTGGTTATCTTCATCATCAATCAAACGACCTCGACTATCCCAATGTAACCCCTCGGTCCCATGAATAATTTTGGCTTTAAATCCTGCTTGAACCAGTGCATTGCGCATAAATAATGCGTGATAATCTTCCTCATCATCGTGATCTTGCATAATATGAACAAGCGGCGTAGCTTCACTGTGTTTCCAGCAATCCGCTAATGCATTACGTAAGCCATCAGCAGGATTATCGCCCATATTTAATCCGCCCTGAATTGCCCATCGATTCATAAACTCACCCGCTTCAGCGTGACAAGAGGCTGAGTCTGCATTGTATTCATACACTTTTAATCCACGACTATCCATGCAGAAATCTAAACGCCCCGTAATGGTTTGATAACGGCGATTTTGCCAAGATAACCGTAAGCGAGGCCAAAGCAATTTAGGAATATTAAAATATTGTAATAACTTATCGTCTTTTAAGACTTTATCTGTGGCGTGCAAATACATTAAATGCAATTCATTGGTTGCACGAATTAACTCATGTTGTGCTGTTTCAGATATCGTAAAATAGCGATATTGATCCGAATGGCTAACTTTATGCCCACCCATTGCTTTCACATATGCCGCTTCAAATTCGTTTTGCTCATTCAGCCATTTATGCTCAAACTGACCATTGTTTTCTATATGTTCAGCATGAATCTCAAGTTTCTCTTTTTCTGGTGTTGGCCGCGGCAGACTGTATTCGGTGTCTTCTGTTTGGATCATCCAACCTAAAATTTCTGTATCATCAAAGGTATCATGCAGAAAATAACCACTTTCGGAAACCGTCATCGGTAATTCACGAGTCCATTGCTGCCCACTTGGTAAGCGAGAGTGAATCACGTTTTGCTCGGCAATGCGAATTTTATCTTCTAATACCTCGGTAATGATCGCCACATGCCCCGTATGTTTAAATTCACCGCCCTCCTGCCAAATTAACAATGCACCTGCTTCAGGCTTACGTTTGCAACCATTTGCAAAGGCTTGTAAAGGTAATAAGGCATCATTCACCACTTGACGTAAAAATCGTAAAGAAAAGATCTCGTAAGCCATTCCTACATCAGTAAATACCATGCCATGGTTGAGATAGAGATAGCGGCGTGCAAACTCCACACACTGCCATTTATATCCCATATACTCTCGCCCTAAATAACTGCGAAAGGCGGCATCATCGGGATACTCTTTCTCATCGGCTGTATGATAATCGGATGAATAAATTGCAATGCCACCCGGCGCATAGCCTAATAAGCTCCCGAAAGGATCGTGTGTACTGATGTTTGCTGAACGTTCAGGCATAAAAACTCCCTATTAAATAACAACTAGAAATAGTATAGATCTTTTGTCTGATTTCCCCCAAAGGCTTTTACAAGAAATATCGAAATTTGAATCTCACACAATTTTGAAAAAGAAAAAGGGCTGACAGATGTCAGCCCCCAAAACAAACCTAAAAATAACCGCACTTAAGGTTATTTCACATACCAATGTGCTAATAAAATCCCTGTATTTACCGCAATATTTAATCCTGCTTTCAATGGATTACTTAAAGAAAGACGCACATTTACATCTTGTTTCTCACGAATATCATCCGTACTGCCTTCACTCAAGACTAATGCAACTTTTGCTGCAAATTTGAGTTGTTCCAACGCAACGCCTTGTTTATTGGTTGAGACATGAATAATCTGATAGCCAGCCTTACGTAAAGCCTCTAAAGCGATTTCAGTACTTTCTGTTTCTAAAATACGAATATGCTCCATTCCGCCTTCAGCCACACGCATAGCAGCGGGCGCATAAAGCTGTTCAACTTGATTTGTCACCACATTTTTAATGCCGTAGAAGGCACAAGTACGCACAACGCCACCTAGGTTTTGCGCATTATTGACTTGATCAAGCACGACTAAACAATCTTCTTGACGCGGTACATCTAAATAACCTTGCAAAGAAAAAGTACGTTGTTTTTTCACTAACATACAAATGCCACCATGATGCTCAGTACCACTTACTAAACTTAACTCATCGTTGTCCACCACGTGATACACTTTTTTATTTGCGGCTAAATAACTGAAAATCTCGCCAATTCGATGCGCCATTTGCACCGTTGCCCATACGCGAACGATGCTCTCCGGACGCTCTGCAAACAATTCTAAGCACGCATTTTCACCATACACTTTCATTTCTTCAGCGCGGTTCTTTTTAATTTTCTCAGGTGCTCGTGGTGATAATGCGCCCGTTTTCTTTTCTTTTGGTTTATAACTCACGCCCGTACTTTTCACCATTACTTTTACCGAGCCACTTTCACCATTCGCTTTATTTAATGAAAGCTCTGCAATTTTCGGTTCTCTCACTTCTTGCTGTTGGAAACCACGAGAAGGTTTACGATCATCCCGTTTTTTATCAAAGTGCGGTCGATTTCCCTCACGTTTTTCATTATTACGATGCTCATCAAAGCGACGTTCTTTGTCATTAAATGCACGTTTTGGGCTACGCTCTTGAAAAGATTTGGTGGAATTTGTTTGGAATGATGGTTTGCGTGAATTGCTCATAATTTGCTTCTCGAAGGAAAATTGGATAATAATTCGCCAAAAAATGCGAAAATTTGTGAGCATTATAACGAAAAAAAACCTTTTTTCTATCAATCCTCAAAGGAAATATTGTAAACTAGAGCATTAATTTTTAGTGTAGAGATAGATTATGTTAATCAATAAAGCTAAACGAGCAGAACAAAATTTAAAAAATTTACCTTTTCTTCCTTTACAGGCAGAGCAGGTTGAGTTTCTGTTTAGTCCGCTTGAATTCAAAGCACAAATTATAGAATTAATTCGCCAAGCTAAAAAACGCATTTACGTGACCGCGCTTTATTGGCAAAAAGATGAAGCGGGACAAGAAATTCTCAATGAGATTTATCGCGTAAAACAAGATCATCCAGAATTGGATGTGAAAATTTTAGTGGATTGGCATCGCGGACAACGCAATTTACTCGGAGCAGAAAAATCTGCTACTAACGCTGATTGGTATTGTGAACAACGCCAAACCTATCAACTTCCCGATGAACCCAATATGTTCTTCGGTGTGCCTATTAATACCCGTGAAGTCTTCGGTGTATTGCATATTAAAGGCTTTGTGTTTGATGATACCGTCCTTTATAGCGGAGCAAGTATCAATAACGTGTATTTACAACAACAAGATAAATACCGTTACGACCGCTACCAAAAAATCCACAATGCGGCACTTGCGGATTCTATGGTGAATTTCATCAATGATTATTTATTGGATTTCACTGCGGTACATCCATTAGATGTGGCTAATCGCCCTCGCACCAAAGAAATTCGTAGTGCAATAAAAGCTTATCGTAAAAACTTATCTGCCCATGCTGAATATCAGTTGGAAAGTGCGGTTGGTTTTTCCGATGTTTTAACCATTTCACCACTTTTTGGTTTAGGTGCATCGGGCAATGAATTAAACCAAGTTATCGAAGATTTATTCTTACAAGTGCAGGAAAAATTGGTGATTTGCACGCCTTATTTCAACTTCCCTCGCACGCTAAGAAGTAAACTTGCCCGCTTATTAGAACAAGGAAAACGTGTCGAAATTATCGTGGGTGATAAAGTCGCGAACGATTTCTATATTCCACCAGAGCAGCCATTTAAAATGGCAGGCGCATTGCCTTATTTATATGAAAGCAATCTTCGTCGTTTCTGCGAGAAATTTGATGCTTACATTAAAAATGGCCATTTAACGGTGCGTTTATGGAAAGATGGCGATAACACCTATCACCTCAAAGGTATTTGGGTAGACAATCAGTATATTCTTTTAACAGGGAACAACCTGAATCCTCGTGCATGGCGTTTAGATGCGGAAAATGGATTATTAATCCACGATCCAAAACAAGAACTTCTGTCACAAGCGGAAAAAGAATTATCGCACATCCGCCAACATACCAAAGTATTGCAAGATTATTCTGAATTAGAAGAATTGACGCAATATCCTGAACCAGTGCAAAAACTGTTGAAAAAGTTTGCTCGGATTCAAGCAGACAAATTAGTCAAAATGATTTTATAAACATAAAAAGAAGCCGACAAATGTCGGCTTCTTGCTTTCATCTTACGCAAAAACATCGACTAACATTGCACAAGTGAAATAAGTTGTTATAATCGCCCAACTTTTTAATCTTATTGGAGAAATCAATGAACCCAATTTCTTATTGGCAACGCCTAAAAGTTGCATTTCAATATGTGATGCCACAAATCTATATGACACAAGCAGCAGGTTGGTTAGCTAAACAAAAATGGGGCGCAGTGACACATTTTGTGATTAAAGCGTTTGCAAAAAAATACAACATTGATATGAGCATTGCTGAAAAAGAAAAATTCAGTGATTACGCTAGTTTTAATGAATTCTTTATCCGTCCATTAAAAGAAAATGCACGACCAATTAACCAAAATCCAACCGCACTTTGTTGCCCTGCGGATGGCCGTGTAAGTGAATGTGGACACATTGACGATGATCGCCTATTACAAGCGAAAGGTCACTTTTTCAGCTTAAATGATTTATTAGCGGAAGATAAAGATTTAACCGAGACCTTTAAAAATGGGGAGTTCATCACCACTTATTTATCACCACGTGATTATCACCGTGTACATATGCCATGTGATGGTACGCTTCGCAAAATGATTTACGTACCGGGTGATTTATTCTCCGTCAATCCGTTTTTAGCGAAACATGTGCCGAACCTCTTTGCACGTAATGAACGTGTGATTTGTGTCTTTGATACTGAATTCGGCACCATGGTACAAATCTTAGTGGGCGCAACAATCACTGCGAGTATCGGCACTGTTTGGGCTGGCGTTATTAATCCGCCACGTCATAACGAAGTGAAAGTATGGACTTATGAAGGTGAAAATGCGGTTAAATTAAGCAAAGGTCAAGAAATGGGTTGGTTCCAACTTGGTTCTACCGTGATTAATTTATTCCAAGCCGGCCAAGTACAAATTGCCGATCATTTAAGTGTTGATGAACCTGTTCGCATGGGTGAAATCTTGGCATTGAAAAAATAGTTTTACAACAAAGGAAAAAACATGACAGCTCAAATTTTTGAACAAGTAAAATTAGAAAGTATTTCTGAAAAAGGCAGCTACGGTATCGGTTTACAAATCGGTCAACAATTAGCAGATAGCCAAATGGATATTTCTGTTGAAGCGGTAGCAAAAGGCATTTTCGATGCGTTAAACCGTAATCAACCTGCATTAGAAATTAATGATTTAATGCATTCTGTTCAAGCACTTCAACAACAAGCGGCTGAAGCACAACAAGCGCAATTCAAAGCGATTGAAGAAGAAGGTAAAAAATTCTTAGAAGAAAACGCGAAAAAAGCAGGCGTAAACGTGACTGATAGCGGTTTACAATACGAAATTTTAACCGAAGGTAACGGAAACAAACCATCTGCAACTGATAAAGTACGTGTTCACTACACAGGTACATTACCAGATGGTACCGTATTCGACAGCTCTGTTGCTCGTGGTGCACCAGCTGAATTCCCAGTAAATGGCGTAATTCGTGGTTGGGTTGAAGCATTACAAATGATGCCTGCTGGTTCTAAATGGAAACTCACTATTCCACACGAACTGGCTTACGGTGAACGTGGTGCGGGCGCATCTATCCCACCATTCTCAACCTTAGTGTTTGAAGTTGAATTACTCGATATCCTTTAAAAAGAAAAAAAGTGCGGTTAAAATTAACCGCACTTTTTTATTCTTCTTCATCTTCGCTATAACGATCATCATCGTCATAATCATAGGTTAAGAGAGCATCCTCATCATAACCCTCTATATCAATCTGAACGCCATTTGAGCCTGCATCAAAACCATTAAACCATGCAGTTCTCAGTTCTTCAGATACTCGTCGACCACAATAATTAATACGTTTATTCAATTGAGATTGGCTTTGTGCTTGGAAATCTTTCCCGACACGATAACCATCTAAATACCAGTCATCTTTATCATGACAAACCGTCGTATTTAAACGCTTTACGTGTTTGCTCACTGAAATTGGGCTACGATGTTTTACATAATAGCCCTGCGTACAAGCACTTAATAGCCCAACAGCTAAAACGGTCGCTATTAATCTCATGTTGTCTCCTTTTACTACTTAATATCGGGCTATTGCCCTTTTTATGGTTTTATAGACCAGCAAAATAAAAGGAAGGTTCAGAAAATATAAGAGATCCGATTTCTATTTTAAGCTATAGCACAATCATGTCATCACGATGTAACGCAACTGCACCGTACTCATAGCCAAGAATTTGTTCAATTTCTTGGGATTTTTTCCCTTTGATTAATTCCAACGCATCGCTGTTATAACGCGGCATACCAAGTGCAATCACTTTACCTGAGGTATTCTTAATTTTGACGACTTCACCACGTGAGAAACGCCCTTCCACAGCC
>ERZ773013.2236-NODE-2236-length-10790-cov-4.193200_pt1 | contig 10790 bp, 6 predicted proteins | sample MGYA00511670_ERZ773013 | MGnify/ENA primary metagenome ERZ773013 (study PRJEB29015, sample SAMEA2738120) | human oral metagenome | biome: human oral; feature: human-associated habitat; material: saliva | place: China | collected 2257 ...
AGCACAACCTTGCCAAGGTTGGGGTCGCGAGTTCGAGTCTCGTTTTCCGCTCTCAAGCGAATTGCTCAAGAAGCAGTTCGCTTTTCTTTTTTTGATCCACAGATGTGTCACTGTTTGCCACCTATTTTCGTGGATCGTGTTTTGTTTTGAGACGTCGCCGGCTTGTGCGAACGTCCTTTTTCGAGAGAACATGAACATTTACGTACGCTACTTTAATAATGAAGCGCTCGTTCGGAATCTTGACGAACTCTTTGATTTCCTTTCGGGCTTGGGCGACATCACGATCAACAAGTTGATGGTCGATGAGTTGACGAATTACGTCAACGACGAGGCAAATTACCCCAAGCGTTACAAGGTTCGGCCGCGCGTTTACTTCATTCTTATCAAAACCACGGCGCAGACGCTCGAGGAATTCAAAGCCAACAATCGTTCGCCCCAAGCTGCTCCGGCCGCATTGCCTTATGGCGGGAATATCGGGGGAATGGTACGCAAAGATTCCCGAGTTTTTATGCTCCAAGAGGAACGTGAAGGCTGGTACTTCGGACGAATCAATTTCAAACGCGTACTGCTTATTCCCGGCACGCAGAAATTTCAGTACCGTGACACCACATTTGCGGCCTATGTCCGCACAACGTCGGCCATCGAATGCTACAATCGCATCGTTTCTCACCTGAAAAATCGCCAGGACATTGATCCGCGCAGCCAATTTCCGTCGGCCAAAGGGAGCAATTTCAGCTACGAATTTTTCGGAGAGCGACTTCCGCAATAGTTTCCCCCGGCTTCCGTTTTGCAAAGTCGAATGATCGTTTGTGTATCGCCCGCAATCTATGTTTTTCCGGGGTTTATGCACTGAATACTTGGTCGTTTGAGCTTAAAATCATATATTTGCAGGCGGAACCCTATTATACGCATCAATGAAGTATACGATCTCCAAATATATATTCGCCTTTGCTTGTCTACTGGGCGGTGCTTCCGGCGCAGCGGCGCAGGATCTGATCGCCAGGCAGGCTCCTGTCGAGCGTCGAGTCAAGTCGGCGGACTCCGTTGTCATCAACCGAGTCATCAAAAATGCCGCTCTAACGAATTTAGAGAGCAATGAGTTGTATTCCTCTTGGAATACCTCGAAAGTCCACTGTTATTCCAGCAGCGAAATCCCCGAGACTTATAAAATCGACCTTCGCGGATTTCGCATGCCCACTCCCAGCCGCAACATTACTTCAAACTTCGGTTACCGTCCAACGTTCCACCGAATGCACAAAGGATTGGACATTAAAGTCTACATCGGCGACACTATTGTTGCTGCCTTCGACGGAAAGGTGCGCATGGTCGGCTATGAGGCTTCGGGATATGGCAATTATGTGGTGATTCGCCACCGCAACGGACTGGAAACAATATATGGACACCTTTCAAAGAGCATTGCAAGAGAAGGCGATTTCGTGAAAGCCGGTCAAACGATCGGGCTGGGTGGCAATACCGGCCGTTCGTTCGGTTCGCATCTCCACTTCGAGACGCGTATCGTGGGGGTGGCGATTGATCCTTCGCTGCTTTTCGACTTCCGCAACCAAGATGTCACTTGCAACACCTTTACTTTCCGTTATCGGGACTGCGACGGTGGCATCCTAAGTCGCGCAACGATGGAACGCAACCACCAGGAAGTGGCACAAGCTGTTCCGACCGGTCGCATGTATCAGGTGGAAGGACGCCGCGTTTCGGTGCAAAGTGTAGCTGAAAAATTGGGCCTCACTGTCGAAGCTTTGTGCGACTTGAACGGTTTCACTCAGGGAACCGTCTTGACGCGCGGACAAATGGTGCGTTATTGACAAATTGAGCGCACCACTTGCGGATTGTGTGTCTTAAACCTTCGGTCGAAGGCACATGTCTTCCTTTGGGAAGGCGCGTATTCTCCCTTATTTATATAGGTATACTCACCCATTCGTTCACTCTTTCGCAGTAAAGAGTGGACGAGTGGGTGGTGCTTTTTTGATCTCCTGCAGAGCGAAGTGAAAAGCGGCGTGAGATGAAATAGCGTTCGGGAACTCGTTTTGTTATCAGCCGGTGCCCAATAGCAATTGCTAACTCTGTGATGGCAATTGCGCGAAGTCTTGTTTAATCCATCCGCCAATACGCGTAGGAAAGTACAATAAATTCGTGTTTTGATGCGCTAAATATTGGTTGCGACCGCGAGAATGATTACTTTTGCTCCATACAATTTGCAATCGCATTATGACCCAAGAACAACTCCTTCCCGACGTGGTGTTCGAAACCAGCTGGGAAGTGTGCAACAAAGTAGGAGGGATCTACACGGTGCTCTCGACGCGCGCCAAGACCCTCGTCCGAAAATTCAAGGATCACCTGATCTTTATCGGCCCCGACGTCTGGGGTGAACACGAGAATCCGCTATTCACAGAAGACAAAAAACTATATCCCGAGTGGAAAAAGGCCGCTCTTGAAGAAGGTGTGCCTGTGCGCATCGGCCGGTGGGAGGTTCCCGGAAATCCAATCGCCGTTTTGGTTGATTTCCAGCCTTTCTTCGCGCAGAAAAATGAGATTTATGGCCGGGCTTGGGAACTGTTTCGTGTTGATTCGCTGCATGCTTACGGCGACTACGACGAAGCTTCCATGTTTTCCTACGCTGCAGGACGCTTTGCCGCGGCACTGTGCAAGCACTGCTTCGCAGGTCGCAAGATCATCTACCAGGCCCATGAGTGGATGTCGGGACTCGGCATGCTCTTCTTGCAGCACGAGTGCCCGGAAGTGCGGACGATTTTCACCACCCACGCCACAAGTATCGGAAGAAGTATCGCCGGCAACAACAAACTGCTCTATGCTTACTTCAAAGGCTACAACGGCGACCAAATGGCGGCCGAGCTTTCGATGGAAGCCAAGCACAGCATCGAGAAACAAAGCGCACATCGTTGCGATTGCTTCACAACGGTCTCTGAATTCACGGATGCCGAATGTGCACAACTGCTCGACAAACCGGCAGATGTTATCCTCCCCAACGGATTTGAACTCGATTTTGTGCCGAAAGGTGCGGAATTGGAGAAGAAACGCGCGGCTGCACGTCGCCGCATCTTCGACATTGCCGAAGCACTCACGGGAGAAACGTATGCAGACGACACGATGATCATCTCGACATCGGGACGCAACGATTTCCGTTGCAAGGGTTTCGATGTTTATCTCGAATCGATGCGCCGACTCAACGAACAGTTGCGCGGAAGTCAGCGCAAAGTGCTCTCCCTTATTGAGGTACCCTGTTGGTTACTTGGCCCCCGTGAAGATTTGCGTGCGCGTTTGGCCGACGAAAAAGCCCTGCGCAGCCACGCCTACACCACGCCTTTGCCCACACCTATGATCACTCACGACCTTCATAACCTCAATGAAGATCGGATTCTCTGCTTGATCAAAGATCTCGGCCTGGACAACCGTCCCGAAAATCCCGTCAAGGTGATACTCGTTCCCTGTTATCTCGACGGCACCGACGGTATTTTTGATCAACACTACTACGATGTTCTCACAGCCAACGACCTTACGCTCTATCCTTCGTATTATGAGCCTTGGGGCTACACGCCTTTAGAAAGCGTCGCCTTCAAAATTCCCTGTATTACCACCGATCTTAGCGGTTTCGGCCAATGGGTGAATGCTGAATTGGGACATGCCGGCCGTTTGTCCGACGGAGTCAGCGTGTTGCATCGCGACGACAATAATTACTTCGAGTGTGCAGAAGCCATCTGCGCCGATGTGCGTAACTATCTCGAGATGAACGAGCAGACGCACGCCATACTTCGTCGCCGCGCTGAGCAATTTGCCGAAAAAGCCCAGTGGAAGCATTTCATTCGCTACTATTATGAGGCCTATGATTTCGCGCTTCGCCACCGAAACTGAATGTTTCCGGTAACTCTCTGCATGTTTTCCGTAAGCTAAGTCCCCCGTTCAAATCGCCGCGCCGCGATTTGACTCCGATGGTAGCGGGAAAACATCCAATCTTTGAACGAAACAATAAACATACCCACCCATGAACGTTAGAATCACGAACGCCAACCAGCCGGCGTGGAAGACGGTCACAGTAAAAAGCCACATTCCCGCCGAACTGAAGCCACTCGATGAGCTGGCCCACAATCTTTGGTTCTGCTGGAACCAAGAAGCTCTGGACTTGTTCCGCAGCTTGGATGCCAAGATTTGGGAAGAAGTAGATCAAAATCCCGTTGAACTGCTCAACCAAATCCCCTACAAGCAGCTCCAGGAACTCGCAGCCGATCCTGAAGTCATCGGTCGAATGGATGCTGTTTACAAGACTTTCCGTGCCTACATGGACGAGAAGCCCAACGCCCAGCGCGCTTCCGTAGCCTATCTCTGCATGGAATACGGCATGAACCACAATGTCAAGATCTATTCCGGTGGTCTTGGCGTTTTGGCCGGCGACTATGTCAAGGAAGCCTCCGACTCCAATGTAGATATGTGTGCCGTCGGTTTCCTTTACCGCTATGGCTATTTCAGCCAGACCCTTTCTATGGACGGGCAACAGATTGCCAACTACGAAGCGCAGGACTTCGACCGCATGCCCATCGAGCGTGTGCTGGATGCCAACGGCAATCAAGTTGTAGTCGACGTACCTTTCCCCAACTTCACGGTACATGCGCTCATCTGGCGCGTCAATGTCGGTCGCGTTCCCCTCTATTTGCTCGACACAGACAACGAGATGAACTCCGAATACGACCGCAGCATCACCCACTCCCTCTACGGCGGCGACTGGGAAAACCGCATGAAGCAAGAGTATCTCCTCGGTATCGGCGGTATCCTCGCCCTGCAAAAGCTCGGCATCAAGAAGGATGTTTACCATTGCAACGAGGGACATGCCGCACTTGCCAACCTGCAACGTCTCGCCGACTTCGTGGAAAGCGGTCTCAAGTTCGACGAAGCCCTCGAATTGGTCCGCGCCAGCTCGCTTTACACCGTACACACGCCTGTCCCGGCCGGCCACGACTACTTCGACGAAGGCCTTTGCGGAAAATACCTTGGCCAGTATCCCGCCAAACTCGGCATCAGCTGGGACGACTTCATGGGACTCGGTCGTCAGAATCCCGACGACAAGGGCGAACGCTTCTGCATGTCCACTTTCCTCTGCAAGACTTGCCAAGAAGTCAACGGCGTAAGCTGGTTGCACGGTAAGGTTTCGCAGCGCATGTTCGAGAGTATTTGGCCCGGCTACCTCCCCGCTGAATCTTATCGCGAGCATCAGCTCCTCTCGCACGACGAATACGAGAAGGTCTACAACGTGAATCCCGACGAAAGCCACGTCGGCTACGTCACCAACGGCGTGCACTATCCCACCTGGTGCGCCAGCGAGTGGAAAGCCGTGCATAAAAAGTACTTTGGTAAGACCTTCTTCAAAGATCAAAGCAATCCCGCGTTGTGGGAAAACATTTATCAGGTCAGTGACAAGGAAGTTTGGGAAACTCGCGTCGCACTGAAAAAGAAACTCATCGACTACATCCGCGAACGTTTCCGCGACAACTGGTTGCGCAACCAAGGTGATCCTGCCCGCGTGATGTCTTTGCTCGACAAAATCAACCCCAACGCGCTCATCATCGGCTTCGCTCGTCGTTTCGCCACCTACAAGCGCGCCCATCTGCTCTTCTCCGACCTCGAACGCCTCTCAAAGATTGTCAACAATCCCGACTATCCCGTGCAGTTCCTCTTTGCCGGTAAGGCGCACCCCGCCGACGGTGCAGGACAAGGCCTCATCAAGAAGATTCACGACATCTCTCAGAGCCCCGAGTTCATTGGTAAGATCATTTTCCTCGACAACTACGACATGGAGCTCGCACGTCGTCTCGTCAGCGGCGTCGATATCTGGATGAACACCCCCACGCGTCCCCTCGAAGCCTCCGGAACGTCGGGCGAAAAGGCCCTCATGAACGGCGTGGTTAACCTCTCCGTGCTCGATGGTTGGTGGTATGAAGGTTATCGTCCCGGCGCCGGTTGGGCACTTACCGACAAGCGTACTTACCAAGACCAGGGGCAGCAGGATAAACTCGACGCAGCCAACATCTATAGTCTGCTCGAAAATGAGATCATCCCGCTCTATTACAGCCGCAACTCCAAGGGTTTCAGCGAAGGATGGGTGAAGACCGTGAAGAATTCCATCGCGCAAATCGCACCCTTCTACACGATGAAGCGCCAGCTCGACGACTACTACACGCGCTTCTACAACCCCCTCCGCGATCGTTACGCCCTCATTTCGGCCGACAACAACCGCATCGCACGCGAAATCGCCGAATGGAAGGAACGTGTCATCGAGCGTTGGGACAACATCAACATCGTTGAAGTCAAAAACAGCGACAGTCTCTACGGCACCTCGCTCGTCAGCGACAAGGAATTCTCCGTCAGTGTCGTGGTCGACGAGCAAGGTTTGGAAGACGCCATCGGCATCGAGCTCGTCGTGCTCCGTCAAGACGCAGAAACCGGCCAGGACGTCATCTACAAGACGTTCCCCCTCCAAGTTGTAGGCCACGAAGGCAACCTCTACACCTTCGAACTCAAGGCCGCCATCGACGTTGCCGGTTCGTTCCGCACCGCCTTCCGCATGTACCCCCGCAACAAGCACCTCGCCTCGCGCCAGGATCTTTGCTTCGTTCGCTGGTTCAGCTAAAACCGTCGCATCGGTTTTCAAATCCCGACCACATTTACAGCGTCCGCCTCACGCGGACGCTGTTTTTTTTGTGCAGTGTGACTCGAAATTGCCCCCAGTGCGAAGACATTCCCCATCGGTCGGGAGAAATACCCCCCGCCAAGCAACGCAAAACGCCACCCCCGAAGGAGTGGCGTTTTCTTTTTGGAGCAGGGTAGGTCGCGGGATGGCCGTGCGTCTTCAGCGTTGCATGAACTTCACCCCGCCTTGCAGATAAATTCTGCCGGAGACGGTCACTTTCACACGGCGACCGCCCAAATCGTAGATCGGCATTTCCTTATGCGAGGGCACCATCCATTGCAGTCCCGTCACTTTTCCGATGAGGAATTGCAGGTTCGGTGCCGTCACCGTAGTGTTGACCGTGAGATAGGGGCGGAAAGCGCGGAGGTGGCGGCTTTCTTGGCGCACCATCATACCGTTGTCGAGCGCGAAGGCCGCTTGGTCGTCGGCGAGTGTGGTGGGCAGTGCCGCACCGATCAGCAGATTATCGACCGGCCGCTCGGCTGTCGCCGTTGTCGGCGTGAGGGTGATCGCAGCATTCGGCATACCGGCGAGGAGAACAGCCGTGCCTGCGGGAATCGTGTTCCCCTCGATCGGCGTCAATCCCACAAGCGCCTTCTCATCGTTGAACCCGTTTACGGCATAGAGCTTGGCGTCCTTCACTTCCATAGCCATGGGAGCGTAGAAGGCCGCGTAGCCTTGTGCGTCGGTCGTGAGTGAAACGGCCTTCACGCGCTGCAGTTGCAAGTGCGCTTTGGTATTGTGCTTCACATCGTCCTGTGTTCCCTCCACTTGATGCTCTGTGGCCGTCTTGTCGAGGCACAGTGTTGCCGCGTTGTCTTCGCCGGGGGCCAACTGTACGGTGTATTTGTAGTCGGTTGTCGTACCGAATTTTACCGTCGTCGGCGCAGTTGTCGGCGCAGCCAGGCTCACGATGTTGTCATCAGCCTTGTTTTGCAACGTCCAACCCGTACCGAAGTTCACCAAGTGCGTTCCGTCGTAGAAGAATACCGCATTTTCGTTCGTATCGCCGGCCAAGGTCAGTCGCATGTCGTCGGCATTTTCTGCCTGCGCGCTGACACTCATTGTGCCGTCGTTGGTTTTCACTTGCAAGAAGTCGCCCGTCTTCGGCATATTCACGCCGTAGAGACGGCCTTCGGCCGCAGCGTGCAACAACATGCGGTAGTCGCCCAAATTGGCGTGACCTGCTTTTGCAGCTTCCGCTTCCTTCCGGAGATCCTGATTGTAGCCGGCAGGCACACCGAATGCGTCGCTTTCCGGCGCTGTGGGGAGAGCTTCAAATCGAGCCCGTGCGGCGGCGGTGAGATCGGCTTCGCTGATGCTTTGTGCCGAAGACACCTCCCAAAGGCTCTTGCTTCCCTTTCTTTTGGCGAATTTGCCCAACAGGAGTGCAACTTCCTCTCCTGTGGTTTTCTCTACATTGAGGTAATTGTCCGTGCGCGAGCTCTCCACGGCACGAATACCTCCGTGGAAGTGGTCTTTTGTTGTCGTTTCGAAGGTGAAGTTCGTACCCACCACACCGGTGGTCAGCGCATATTTGCCTTCTGTGGCCAAGGTGAGCGGACGCGCCGTGACCGCATGAACCAGCGCAAAGCGATTGTTCTTGGTATCGTAGTTCAAAATGAAAGCCTGCTCGGCACCCGGCTTGTCGAGATCCTGCGCCACCGGCTCGTATTTCGCGTTGAGTGTCAGGTAGTGTTGGCCGTAATTAGAGTTGTTGACTACAAACACCTTTTTCCCGTTGAGCGCGGCAATGGAATTGGGCGGTGTCTCATCGCCACCGGATCCACCGGGTTCTTCCGTTCCGCCGGTTCCACCCGTTCCTCCTGAGCCACCGGATTCTCCGCTACCTCCAGTTCCGCCTGAACCACCCGTGTCTTCAGATCCACCGGGTTCACCTGAGCCACCCGAACCGAGCGTCCAGTCCGCAAACGAATAGTAGGATTCGATGCGCTTTTCGATCGCGTCGGGCAGGTTGTGGAAGAAGTTGATGCCCGTGAGTTCCTCGAGTTTTGCGATCGTCACGGCATGTTTCACCATGTCTTCTTTTTTACCGGCGCGGCCGTAGTCCTTGTTTTCCAGCCAAAAACCGATACTGCTGTATGTTCCGTTCTTGACTTTGAGTAGCGCCATGTAATTGTGGCGAGGCACTGCCACCTTTTTGCCTTCCAAGGTCAGCACCTTGACAAAATCCTTCGGATCGTTGATGGCGCCGCCTTTCACCACGTAGAGCGTATCGGCAAAACTGTCGTTGCGCCCCAGCTCTTGCACCAGTCGTTCGAGTGCAATCCAATATTTTTGATTGAACTCCGCCACTTGAGGCGACATGTTGCTCATGTAGAACGTCTGTTTGTTGGCCTCCAACGAGTAGGTGCGGTCGCTCGAAGCCACCATGTGTCCGCGGTCGTACCCCGTTCCTTGATAAGCATTTCCGGTGAGTCTTTCAGAAGGGGCGAGCAGCGGGTCGAAAGTGAACTTACCGCTTCGCTTTACGCGGGTGGGGCGCGTTTCCGTGTCGAATCTGAACGCCACCCAGCGCGGATGGTGCCAATGTGCGTCGTAGCCGATGGCGAGGTTGATCGTCGAATCTTGTCCATATTGCGTCGACTTCACGCGGTGCACAAGATAGCGTTCGTCGGCGTCGCCCTTGAGTTGGGGCATTTCGAGTCGCAGCGCCGCCAAACTGTCGGCTTCGCGGCGCGAGTTGCCGCGTCGGCGTGCCGTGGGTTGCGCCGAAACCGTCGTCAGACTGTGCACGATGCGGGGGGCGGCAGGAAGCGGTTCGAGGGTTTGCCCCTGCGCAGTAGGCATACCGAACGAGAGCGCCATGGCGCAATACAAAGGCGCCGAGAGGAGAGGTTGAATTTTCATTCGTAGGGTTGAAATGTGGGCGCGCCGCACCGTCTGCTGCCTATGCGGGGCAAAATGCAATGTGGACTTGCGCCATAGGGGGTAAAAGATGTTGCAAAAGTAGCGATTATTTGCCGTAAAGGTGAACGAAACTGCCAGAAATAGCATAGATTCGCGGGCAGAGCCTGTATTCTTCCGGCCGAAACGCCCAAAATCGGCAGTTGGGCGCGCAACTTCGGTGAAATTCATCGACGGCCGCGCTTTTTTACTGCGGTCCGCTGTCGTGGAGCGGGACGGAAGTGCCGCAAAGTCGCCGCGAAGCCGAAAATAGAGGGCACTTCCGCGCAGAAGTCCCCCGCTTTGCTCGAAAATCACCCCATTTTTCGCGGAAAGCCCCCATGTTTTTGCACGAGGAGGCGCACCGCTTCCCGCTGATGGCGCGATTTCCTGCCGGTGCTGCACGAAAATGGCATGCGGTTTGCTGTATCGGAGGGAAAAAACTACCTTTGCTTTTCCGCGCCCCCGCGATTCATCTCAAACTCCGAAAGATGCGTTTCAAGATCACCCCCGATTTTTCCATTTCCACCGCTTTGTTGCAATTCCACATTGAGGAAGTGCCCGGTTTGTCCGAGGCACAATTGCGCAGTGCGCCCGGTGCGGTGAGTCTGCGCCTGCCTCCGGGGTTGAACTACAGGCTGCGTGAGCGACAAGAGTGGCTCAATCGCTGCGTGGTGGAAGAGTTGCGCCGCCAGTGCCGCCTTGTGCTCGCACCGCGCGTGCAGGCGTGGGCCAAACGCGGAGGAGTGAGTTTCAACCGACTGACGTTCAAGGACGTGAGTTCGCGATGGGGCTCTTGCTCCTCGCTGCGCAATGTGAATTTCAACGTGTGGTTGCTCTTGCTCGACGAACCTTTGGTGGACTATGTCGTCTGCCACCAGGCGAATTCCCGCATTATCCGGAATGTAGTGCGCCATCTGAAGGCGGAGCCCGGACAATTTTTTGAAGATATGGAACTTTACGGGAACACTTCCGGTGCTTCCATTCCCATTGCTTTAAAAGACATGGAAGAGCAGGGGCTTTTAAAGACAGGAGAGAAGCTTCTCCTAATCGGCTTTGGTGCCGGACTGACCTTCGGTGCGGTAGAAATTGTTTACGGGAAAAATACGGAGAAGAAGTAAAGAAGAGAAGAAGAAAAACAATAAGCCGGAAGCAAAGTAGGGAATACACA
>ERZ773013.2240-NODE-2240-length-10780-cov-4.559720_pt1 | contig 10780 bp, 9 predicted proteins | sample MGYA00511670_ERZ773013 | MGnify/ENA primary metagenome ERZ773013 (study PRJEB29015, sample SAMEA2738120) | human oral metagenome | biome: human oral; feature: human-associated habitat; material: saliva | place: China | collected 2257 ...
GTTTCTTCTTGTGATTTCACTGGGGCTGTTCATCGTTGCAGCCGATAACTCCATCCTCTACGTCGCTCTTCCTACCCTTCGATCTGAACTCCACACGACCCATCAGCAAGGCTTGTGGATCATCAACGCCTACCCTCTGGTTCTGGCCGGCCTCCTATTGGGAACAGGAACCCTGGGAGACAAGATCGGACACCGACGCATGTTCGAGGCCGGACTCGCAATCTTCGGCCTTGCATCCACCGCTGCAGCATTCGCGCCAAATGTCGCGATCCTGATCGCTGCACGAGGATTCCTCGGCGCAGGTGCTGCGGTCCTCATGCCTTCAACCCTTGCGCTCATCCGCCAGACCTTCCTTGAACCCCGCGAGCGCAACACCGCCATTGGCATCTGGGGATCGGTAGCAACCGTCGGCTCGGCCGTCGGCCCACTCTTGGGCGGCTTCCTTCTCACTCACACGTGGTGGGGAGCGGTCTTCCTGATCAACATTCCCATCGTCATCATCGCCTTGGTCAGCACTTACCTTCTTGCACCTGACAATTACCCCAACCCCAAACGCAGCTGGGACTTCATGTCCTCCCTCTACGCGATGATCACCATGGTCGGCCTGGTTCTCACAATTGAAAACCTTGCTCACACGCCTATTGATACGACCCTTGTCGCGACCGGCATCGTCCTATTCATCATTGGCATGCTGCTCTTCATCCATCGCCAGCGTTATCTTGACGTTCCACTTCTGACCCTTGATGTCTTCCGCAGTCGCCTCTTCTCAGCGGGCTTTTTGGGGGCATTCCTCGGCATGTTTGTGGTCTCTGGAATGGAAATCCTGACCACCCAACGTTTTCAGCTCTCGGTCGGTTTTACTCCGCTCCAAGCTGGCCTTGTCACAGGCGTCGTTGCTGTAGCAGCATTCCCGGGCGCTATCTTGGGCGGCCGCTATGTCGATCGCTTGGGATTTAGAACCGTCATTTCAGGCGGCTATGTCATTGCAAGCATCGCCGGAATCATTGCAATCATCGCTATCAAGGAAAACCTCTTCCTCATCTTCATGATCGCGCTCGCACTCCTAGGTACGGGAACTGGCCTGGCTATGAGCGTCACCTCAACTGCAATCATCGGTTCAGCCCCAGCCCGCCGGACCGGCATGGCCTCGGCAATCGAATCGGTTTCCTACGAGTTCGGAACGATGCTTTCGGTGGCGGTCTTGGGTTCACTGATGTCGCTGTTTTACACTCTCAATGCGGCTCCCGAAGTCGCCCACAGCATGGACGCTTCCGCCCATGACCCAGTCCTTGCACCCATGGCCGCAAACGCCATCGATACCGCCTATACATGGACACTATCCATTGCGATCGCAGTTGCCCTGAGCGCTGCAATCGCAACAGCCGTGCTCCTCAAAGACAATCCAAAGGAGACCAAGTATGCGCACGAGTAAAAAATCGCAGCTCATCCAGGCCGCCTTGGAGATCATCGATAAGAAGAGCCTGGATGCTCTGACCTACGACTCCCTCGCGAAGGCTTCGGGAATGTCTAAATCCGGCCTTCTCTACCACTTCCCCTCCCGTACTGCGCTACTTTTGGCGCTCAACGAGCACTTGGCCTCGTCATGGAGGGCAAGCCTTCTCGAGGCCGCGGGAGCCCCTCCCGAGGAGCTATCGGCCCGCGAACGCCTACGCGCCGTCGTGGAAGTACTCTCGCAAAGCGCGACCCGCGCAGACCTTCTTTTGGCGCTCGATACTCATACGCGCGAAGAGGGCGCCGAGGTGTGGGATGAGATCTTAGGCCCCTGGTTGCTTCCTCGCGAAGAAATTTTGGCCGATCCAGATATCTACCTGCTGTACATCATTGCCGACGGCCTGTGGGTGCACGACCACATCAATTCCTACGATCTGACCACTCAGGAACGCCGTGCACTGATCACGGCTGCGTTGGCGTATTTGGATTCGCTACCCGACGTTTCGCAGGCACATTTCTAAATCTCACCCGCGCGGGTGGATCTCAGCTATTTCCGCAGCGCCAAGCAGGTGCTGGGACCTTTAAGGTCATCGTGATTTTCCTGAACGCGCTGCAGATCCTCGGCGGTCAGGGCACCGTTGTAGAGCGAGCCCAGAAGGACCGTCACTCCCGGTTCGGTGTTATCGGTCAAGGTCACTCGCGATGAGGGGAAGAAACGCGCGACGGTGTATGCGGCATCAACAGATTGGGGACCTGCTTGAATCTGAGCAGAACCCGCGTATTCAGGCGAGGAATTCGAAGGATCTGCCACCTGGAAGCCCACGCTCTTGAGCATGTCTGACGCATCGCGTGCAACACCCGAGCGCGATGTCGTATTGAAAACCTGTACCTTGATCGAGGACGTAGCCAGAGGCTGAGTTTCCTCGCTGGGGCAGGGAATATCCCCTGTCGAGGCGTACTTAACTTTTGCGGAAAAGCCGTTAAGGAAGGGGATAGGAAGAATTCCCGAGAGCACCAAAAGGCTGAGGACACTGAGTCCAGCCATCACCGAAAGAACGATCGAGAAGACCGAATTCTGCTTAAGCTGGCGTTCGCGGCGATAGAGTTCGCGGCGGGACAGTTGGGGTTGTGGTGCACTCACAGGACTAACCTACTTCACGAATGGCACTTTGCGCACGAATTACGCCGAATTTCAGTAGAGCACCATTGTCGCAATTAGGGTGATAACAGCAATCAATGGAAGTGTTCCCTGCTTGATAGCTGCGCCTCGTTTATCTGGAAACCAGAATATAGCAGTTGCCGGGAGTGCATTTTCAGCACTCCCGGCAACGCTGCGGCACCGCACGCTCAACCCCACTTCAGCGCGCATAGCGGCCGCTCACACACTCGACGCTCCCCCAAAACACAGAGTCGCCGAGCACGTTGTTTTATGCAGGCCTGAATTCAAAGGATTCAAACCCGAGCTTCTTGATATCTTCAGCCATCGCCTCGACTTCCATATCCCACGCGCGGTCCCCCGCATCGAAACCTTCAGCAGTGCCCATGGCGCGCGCCTGCTGAAGTGCGAAATGCGTTGCACCCAAGTCTTTGACGCACGAAGCAACCTCGCGCGCATCGGAAGGACCATCCGGATACACCGTCAGGCGAACCTCATAGGCGACACCCGAATCCAACACCTCGCCCAAGCTCTCCCAGGCTTTTGGACCCGCGTTAGGACGCCCGGCCACGGCCTCGTACGCGGGACCCGACATTGCTTTAATGTCGATGCCCACCCAATCAACCAGGTCGGAACGCAAAATCTCACGCAGGCGCGAAGGATAAGGACCCGCGGTGTGCAAACCAACCTCGAAGCCCAAATCGCGCACGCGCTGCATGGCCGGCAGAAGGGCCAACTGGCGCGTGGCCTCGCCACCGGAGAAGACCACCCCGTCCAGCAGACCAACTCGACGGCCCAGCAGGTCCTCAACTTTCTCCCAGGACACCACCCCGGGAATTTTCGGATCGATGATCGCCTGATTGTGGCAATACGGGCATGCCCAGGGACACCCTTGAGCGAATACCGTCGCCACGAATTTTCCCGGCCAGTCCACGCTGGACATGGGGCTCAGACCTGCGATCTGCAGGTCCGAGGCCCTCAAGGTCGCAAGGCTCATCGCTGATCCACCGGCGGGAAAGCACTGACCAGTTCACCGTGATCCGAAGCCGCAACCTCAGAGAACATGGTGCGCTCGTTGTACTCACCCTTCTTACCGATGTTGAAGGATTTCACGGGGCGGAAGTAGCCCATGACTCGAGTCCAGACCTCGCACTCTTGCGGTTCGCGGTCGGGGTGAGCCTCGGCGCACTTCTCGCAGGTCCAGTGCTCGCCCACAAGGTAACCGTGCACAGGGCAGATCGAGAAGGTCGGGGTGATGGTGATGTAAGGGACCTTGAATGCGGTCAGCGAACGACGCACCATCTCCTTGCAGGCCGCACCCGAGCTCATACGCTCGCCCATGTACAGGTGCAAAACCGTGCCGCCCGTGTACTTGCCCTGCAAAACTTCCTGATCTTCCAAGGCCTGGAAGGGGTCGTCGGTGTAACCAACGGGAAGCTGCGAGGAGTTCGTGTAGTAGGGCTGCTCATCGGTGCCGGCCTGGAGGATGCCCGGGTAATGCAAGCGGTCAGCCTTCGCGAAGCGGTAGGTCGTACCTTCGGCCGGGGTCGCCTCGAGGTTGTACATGTGGCCGGTCGCCTCTTGGAGTTCAACCATGCGCTCACGGATGTGATCGAGAACCGAGCAGCACATCTCAAAACCGAACTTATCGGTGATGTCGTATTGGTCTCCCGTGAAGTTTCGGACCATCTCGTTCATGCCGTTCACGCCAATGGTTGAGAAGTGGTTGTTCAGGTGTCCCAAGTAGCGCTTCGAGTAGGGGAACAGGCCACGGTCCATGTGGAATTGAATGGTTTCACGCTTGGCTTCCAGTGTCTGAGAACCCAGGTCAATCAAGTGATCCAATTCCTTGACGAGGCCGTCCATGTCGCCCGCGAAACGGTAGCCCAGACGCGCCATATTGATCGTGACGACACCGATGGAGCCCGTCAGTTCTGCGGAACCGAATAGGCCATTGCCGCGCTTGAGCAATTCACGCAGGTCCAACTGCAGGCGGCAGCACATCGAGCGGATCATGTGGGGATCCAAGTCGGAATTAATGAAGTTCTGGAAGTAGGGAAGGCCGTACTTTGCAGTCATCTCGAAAAGCGCGTCAACATTTTCGCCCTCCCAATCAAAATCGGGAGTCATGTTGTAGGTCGGAATCGGGAAAGTGAAGACACGGCCGTCCGCGTCTCCCCCGGTCATGACCTCAATGAAAGCGCGGTTAATGAGGTTCATTTCCTCTTGGAGCTCACCATAAGTAAAGTCCACAACTTCGTCGCCAATGAGGGGGTGTTCATCAGCCAGATCATCCGGGCAGGTCCAGTCGAAGGTGAGGTTGGTGAAGGGGCACTGGCTGCCCCAACGCGAAGGAACATTGAGGTTGTAGATCAGTTCCTGCATGCTCTGGACGATCTGCTCGTATGTCATGTTGTCCAGGCGAACGAAGGGGGCCATGTAGGTATCAAAGGAGGAGAAGGCCTGCGCTCCCGCCCATTCGTTTTGCAAAGTTCCAAGGAAGTTCACGATCTGCCCGCACGCCGAAGAGAAGTGCTTCGGGGGTGCCGAGGCGATGGCACCGCTGACCCCGTTGAAACCTTCTTGGATCAGTCGCTTGAGCGACCATCCCGCGCAATAACCCGCGAACATATCGAGATCGTGGATGTGGATGTCACCGCTGCGGTGTGCTGCTCCTGCTTCGGGGGAGTAGACGCGCTCCAACCAGTAGTTAGCAATCATCTTGCCGGCAGAGTTCAGGATTAGGCCACCCAGCGAGTAGCCCTGATTGGCGTTTGCATTAACGCGCCAATCGGAGCGGTCAAGGTATTCCTCGACGGTCGAGATCGCATCGATGTCATAGCGTGTTGTGGGAGATGTAGTCACGGTTTTCCTTTCCGAGCTTCAACACTGACATCGTGGTGGGGGCACAATATCTAGTGCGCGAGACGAACGCGTCCCACAATATCTAGTGGTTTCGGAAAAGGTGTAGCTACGACATGCGGTGTGTTGTCATTCGACAAAAATGCGCAAATTACGAAAGTGGGTGAACGCATTGCGCGAGTATCTGAATAGCTTGCGAATAAGTTAGATGAAACTAGCGCGAGCGCGCTTTCAGCGCAAAATCGGCATTATTTCGCCGAAAGTCGGTCAACCTCGTGAATAACAAAACCTGCAACAGCGATAACACCAAAAGATGAAATCCCGGCAAGAACATGAGCCCGACGCGGAAGCGCATCCAAAAATTCTGCGTAGGTGATTCCGCCCGAACCCATTTGTGCCAAATCATTGGGAGTCAAGGCCCACACAGAATAGACAACGCCCAAAACCGTGATGAGTGCGCTGGCCATCGCAATGACGGCCATAGCTTTCTGGACGGGCACGCCGTGGCGAACGCGTGTCTCTAGCGGACACAAGATCAGTGCCCAAAAACCACAAATTGCCATTGCGACAAGAACATCGGCGGGGCGGTGCCAACCAAAAACCATGACGGAAATACCCACCAAGGATGTCCAGATATATCCGATCCACGCTGCCGGGCCTCGGAACCATTCGGGGGCAATCATCACCAATGCCAGCGCAAGGGACATTGCAACCGTCGTATGTCCCGAAGGAAGCGAATTCAAAATGGCTGCCGACACGTGGAAATCCGGGCGATCAATGAGCAGCTTCGCAACCTGAGTCGTCGTATTAGCCGCAACAATCATGCCCAGCGCACGACCCGCCAGCGTTGGACGACGACGCAGCCACGCAATCAGAACAATCAGACCACCAACAGCGACCATCGCGGGAACCGAAATAATGTGCGTCACGGTGCTTCCCACAGTGCCCAAGGGCTCCGCCCAGCGCATGGCAGCTTCCATCGACAAGGTGTCAATCGCCTGGCCCGTAACAGTAAACACTGCGACCCACGCGACAAGGATGCTGAAGAGTGCGCACCCTCCCGCAGCGAAAAGTCGACGCGCAAGGCGAGGACGGTAGCCGGGAGCCACAGTCCTTGGGGCGCTCCGAGCGGCACCCGAAGCGGCACGCGCACTACTACCACGCGGGCTTGATTGGCGAATGTTTGGCCGTCGTCCAGCACCAGAAGAGGGGGTTTCAGAAGTGGCACTCCCCGAGTCCTGGGAGCCAGAGAATCGCCTTGACGAGGCCGCGAGCGCTTCCGGAACCTCTGCAGCATCCTCTGAGGGTGCGTAAGCCTCGGATTCTTCGGAATTAAAGGAAGGATCAGGATAACCGGGAATGCGTTCGCTCATTGCGTTCCCCCTTCCCTCATGCGACAACCAATCTAGGCGGCAACTGTTTCGTTTCGCGTACTTCGAAGGTCTTATTTTAGTCACCCATCTAGGGCATTTTCTATTGGAACACTAGGTTTTTCCTCGGTTGATTGAGGTAACATTTTGTCGCATTCTCAAGCTTCTATCTCGAGCCGCGCTCCGGTCATTCGGTTAGAGTGGAGGAGTCAACAGGCGTGAGTCACTGCAACTCAATGCCACTACCGACTCGGATCAGGGGTGCTACGTGTCGATTTCTCCGGTCAACACCGACCGCATTCGCGCTGTCTTGCACGGTCACGATCTGAATTTTGGTGAATCTTCAGACGAAGAGCTCGCTGTTCCGACACGAAATGCGATCTATTTCTGGAACACATCAAACCCCCACATCCTGCAATTGCGTGCGCACTGGCGTGGAATTGCCAACGATGACACCGAATTTGCGTCGCTCATGGAAGAGGTTCGGCGCTGCAATGCAACCCGCACAGGCCCGAAGGCGTACTTGGCTCCTTTCGAAGACGGTCGACGCTACGGACTGATCGTCGAATGCAACATCGTTGCGACAAACGGTCTTTCGGAAGCCCAGCTCGATACCTTCTTCGAAACTTCAATGTCGATGATCATGGGATTCTTCTCTGATCTTGAAGAAACCCTTCCCGAATTCGTCACCTGGAGTGATGAAGATTCGGATCGAGAGTCATCTAGCGAGGCGAACACCATCTCGCTCCACCAGGGAGATCGATCATGAGCACGCTTCCAGGCCCCTATCCCGTACCCAAGGATTCGATCACGCCGTACAAGGTGACTTTCGATCGCTTGATGCGCACGCTTTCTGAGCTGCAGTTCCAGGCTGATGTTTTGGCAGAAAACCGCGCCGCTGGTGCCGTTTTCGACGGAGTACCTTTCCTGCTCAGCATGGATTCTTCCGAACGCTTCCTGTCGATTCGCGCGGTCTGGGATACCGACTTTGACGCCGAAAAGGCCGGCCATCCACTTTTCGCAGCAGCTGATTCATGGAACCGCGAGAAGTATTTCCCAACGGTTTATTGGATGCTAGATCCCGCCGGCTCTCTTCAAGTGTGTGCCGATTTCGCCGTTGACACTTCTGCCGGCCTATCGGACCAGCAGCTCACCGACCACTTGGGCGCTGGCATTTCAACCGGAATTGACGCAATCCGCTACATGCAAGAGGCCGCAACCCAGACCTTGGGTTGGGTCGCTCCGGAGGCAACTCCCTACTCTGCTTCGCCCGAAGCCTCGGCCCCCGCTGAGCCCTTCGCGCAGCCCCAGCCGGGTAGCCCCGCTTCCACTGATGCCGAGGCCGAGGGACGCTCCGCTCATAGTGGTGCCGCTTTCGGGCTCTGATGGATTCACGCTCTGAGGACCTGCTCGAGATCATCCGCTCCCGAGGCACACAGGGGCAGTTCGTCGATTACCGCTGCCTTCCTGCGCAAGATGCCCTGACTTCAGCGTGGCCTAAGTGGATTCCCACCCCTGTCGTATCTACGTGGCGCCAAAGCGGAGTTGATGAACCGTGGCTTCACCAGGCGCAAGCCCTTGAGGCGATCCATTCCGGACACGATGTTGTCATCGCCACCGGCACGGGTTCGGGCAAGTCTTTGGTCGCATGGACACCGATTCTTTCAGACCTGGTTCAAGCCGATGATTCAAACAGAATCTCCGATATTCACCGGCGTCCGAGCTGCCTTTATATCTCACCAACCAAAGCGCTTGCAGCAGACCAACTTCATTCGCTGAACCGTCTTGTTGACGGCCTCGAACATGACGTCGCCCTTGCACTTGCCGATGGGGACACTCCCCGCGAAGCCAAGGAATGGGCTCGCGCAAACGCCGATATCGTCCTGACGAACCCGGACTACCTGCACTACGTCATGCTCCCTCGTCATGAGCGCTGGACTCGTTTCTTGGCATCGCTGCGCTACGTGATTGTTGACGAAATGCACCAGTGGCGAGGAGTCAGCGGTAGCCATATTTCTCTGGTTTTACGCCGACTTCTAAGAATCGCGCGCCACCTTGGTGCAGATGTCCAGGTCATCATGATGTCTGCGACTTTGGCCGATCCACAATCCGTTGCTCAGACAATGATTGGCCGCGAGAACATCGATGCGATCACGGACGATACTTCCGGGCGCGGAACTCACCACATCTTTATGTGGGAGGGCCGCGAGGTTCCGCGTGAAGAGGATGTATCAATTGATGCCTTCCTTTCTGCTCTTCGCGCTGCCGAAGCCGGCGAAGAAACGGTTCTTGAAGCTCCAACTCAGCGTCTTTCCGCCCAAACCGAGGCTTCGCTTCTGTGTGCAGACCTCATTCGCGCCGACGCTCGCCTGCTGACCTTTGTTCGCTCACGCGGTGGTGCCGAGGCCGTCGCCGCCCAAACCCGCGACAAACTCCGCGACGCTCCAGAATTAGCCTCGACCGTCGCTGCGTATAGAGGAGGCTTTCTCCCCGAAGAACGACGCACCTTAGAATCTGCACTGCGTTCGGGGCGATTACGAGCGCTTGCAACGACCTCTGCCCTAGAAATGGGTATCGACATCTCTGGACTTGATGTCACCATCACGGCGGGATGGCCTGGGACCCGCGCATCATTTTGGCAACAGGTTGGACGCTCCGGACGTGCTGGGGCAGATGGTATTTCTGTTCTTATTGCTGGCGATAACCCCCTTGATTCTTTCCTTGTTCATCACAGCGATGAGATTTTTTCCCCTGTCGAGGCAGCGGTATTAGATCCTCAAAACCCCTGGGTTTTGCGCGACCACCTGTGCGCAGCTGCGGCCGAACTACCCCTTGCTGAGGACGAAGCGGTATCTGTTTTCGGAAGTGGAGCTCCTGCTCTTTTAGCTGAGCTCGGTCAGGAAGGGCTACTAGTCCATCGAAGTGGAGGCTGGCGCTGGAATGTCAGCTCTTCTGATGGACCATGGGAGAAAATCCAGATCCGCGGCAGTGGTGGCGATGTTCAAATTGTCGATACCCGAAGCGGAAGTATCATCGGTTCTGTCCCCCAAGATTCCGCAGATTCGCAGGTGTTTCCCGATGCAATCTACGTGCACCAGGGACGAACCTTCCACGTCCTTTCTCTCGAAGAAGGCCCCGCACGTATCGCCTATGTCGAAGAAGTCCGCACACCGCTCAGGACCAGGGCTCAAGATGCGACCTCATTGCGGGTTATCAGTGTTGATGAAGAATGGGTCAGCCCAGATTCTCTTGTTCATTGGTATCGAGGGACTGTCGATGTCACCCGTCAGGTCACTGATTTCGACCTCCTTCGACTTCCAGGTCTGGAATACATCTCAAATACCCAGCTCGATATGCCCGAGCGCACATTACGCACCCAAGCCTGCTGGTACACCTTGACTCCAGCGACAATGGCAGCGATCGGGATCGATAAACGCGATGTCCTAGGATCGCTCCACGCAGCAGAGCATGCATCGATCGCCCTTCTTCCCCTCCTGGCAAATTGCGACCGTTGGGATTTAGGCGGGCTTTCGACAAACCTCCACACGGATACCAATTTGCCAACTGTTTTTGTTCACGATGCTTATCCGGGTGGAGCGGGTTATGCGCATTACGGTTTTGCCCACGCACGTGAGTGGATGGAGCGCACTTATCAGGCTGTTTCCGAGTGCCAATGCCACGACGGATGCCCCCGGTGCGTCCAGTCTCCAAAGTGCGGAAACGGGAATGAACCGCTCTCAAAGTCCGGTGCAGAGTTCCTTTTCGGCTTCCTTGTCGAGCATTCGCCTTTCGAAGAAATTCCCAGAAAACTTCCAGATACAAAATAGTATCCACACAGTATGACTTCCTATATTTAAGTCATCGAGAGTTGGACCCCACTTAAGTGGGGATGCCACACCGAAAGACTTTTCGGGAAACTCGCACTGTGTTGATGGGATAC
>ERZ773013.2243-NODE-2243-length-10766-cov-6.025021_pt1 | contig 10766 bp, 9 predicted proteins | sample MGYA00511670_ERZ773013 | MGnify/ENA primary metagenome ERZ773013 (study PRJEB29015, sample SAMEA2738120) | human oral metagenome | biome: human oral; feature: human-associated habitat; material: saliva | place: China | collected 2257 ...
TGAACTATACTGAGAACTATGGCACTCGTCCTGAACAGGTCTTTGCAATGGTTGTCTGTGGTGTCTTATTGATTTTACTTTCGGTAGTTGTTTCACTAGTATGTTTGAAGAGGTATCGTAAAGATACTGAAGAACCTATCAATGTCGTATTGACTGATGATTTGAGACTATAAAAGCTGAAGCTTATGCTTCGGTTTTTTTTGGTGTCTTTTCACTAAATCACCCCATGTCACTGGGTTATAAAGGGCAATTTCTTTATGATAGAATTCGCTTATGATTACATACTTAGCAGAAAAAAGAGACCAAGGAATAGCCTACTATATGGCCCTTGCTGCAGATAATACACTTTCTGCAACTCAACTAGATGAAAAATATAAAAAACAAGGTTATATTCAATTTAAAAATGCTGCTTACCACAATGGAGAGTTGATCACGATTATCTGGGCTCAAGGTCATATGCTAGAGTTGAAAGAACCAGAAGACTATAAAGCCGAATGGAAAGAGTGGCGTTTGGACACCTTACCTATTATTCCTGAAAAATTTGAATATAAGGTTATGACACAGAAAGAACGGCAATTCAAGAAGGTTAAGGATTTCTTTGAGAAATCTAGGATGATTGTTTGGGCTACCGATATAGACCGTGAAGGTAGTCATATTGCCTATAGTATTAGCCTTATGACTGGTATTTTAGACCAGGAAGGTCCAAAGAAAATGATCAAGTCCCTTTGGGTTGATGAATTAACACCAACAAAGATTCAAGAGGGAGTGAAAAAACTACGTGAAATAGACTATCGAGTCTTGCAAGCTATTGAAGCCCAAACACGAGCTATTGCTGATTGGCTTCTTGGGATGAATGCTTCCCGTGCTTTAAGTCTCCTATTAGAAGATAAGATAGGATTGAAATTGGATAGGTCAGGTAAGGACGGTAAGATTGCAGTTGGTAGAATCAAAACCGTAGCTCTATTTTTGATCTATTTAAGAGAATTAGCCATCCGAGATTTCGTCCCAACAACTTATTGGGAATTAGAAGCAACCTTTGAACATCCTAATGGCATCTACAAGGGTAATTATATTCCTATTGATATTCCGTACTCTAAAGGTGACAAGAAGGGTGAAGCTTGGGAAGGAGACTGTCCTACCAAAGAAGATTGGGAAAAGCTTATTCAGAATCCAAAAATTATTGGAGATAGTAACAAAGGTGTTGTCGTTGAACATGAAGTTGAACTGAAAGAAAAACGACCACCAAGGCTTTATTGTCTTGACTCGATACAAGAAGAGTTAGGAAGAATCTTAGGACTGACAGCAAAAGAAGTTCTAGAAGGCCCTTGCCAAGAATTATATGAGGTGAGAAAACTAATCACGTACCCTAGATCTTTGTCTTTTTATATTTCTAGGGAACGTTATGAGACTTTGAAGCAACAAGCACCAGCATTAGCTCGATTAGTTGGTTTCAGTGAAGAGGATTTAGTATTTCCAGAGCGTCCAGATGGCTTTTTTGTAAACGACAAAAAAGCTGCAAACCACTCAGCAGTAGTTCCAACTGCAGTCATTCCCACTGAAGAAGAAGTAGAAGCCCTTCCTGATGTACAGAAGATTGTCTACAAAGCAGTTATCAGAAGAACACTAACCATGTTTTTCCCGAAATACCAGTATGAACAGACTACAATCATTACTCAGGTAGGAGCTGGAAGGTTTAGAACGGTAGGACAAGTCCCTAAAAACCCTGGTTGGCAAGTTCTATTCCAAGATAGTGCGAGCCTGCTTGATGGAGTGATAGAAGAAAGTGAGGCGAGGGAGCTTATTAAAGTTCAAACTAACGATACTGTCACTTCGCACCTAGTGCCAGCGGAAAGACATGTTAAAAAACCGCCTCGCCACACGAATAGTACCTGGCTTCGAGCAATGAGAACTGCTGGCCGGGACCTAGATGATGAAGAGCTTATAGCTATCATGAAACAAATCAAAGGTCTAGGTACTGCAGCAACTAGGGGAGCAATACTGGATGAAATCGTCGTTAATAAATGGGTGATAGTCAAGCAAGGAAAAATCTATTTATCTGAACTTGGTTGGTTGATCTGTGAGACACTTAAAGATGAACGTGTCTTATCTCAACCAGAAACAACAGCAATATGGGAGCAATCACTCAGTAAAATAGCTGAAGGGACCAATACACAAGAGAAATTCCTGAAAAATATCTATAGGTATCTAGGTATTGAGAACCCTCACAATAACCTCATAGAAAATCTGATTAAAGCTGTAGATGGAACTGATTACACTCCTTTCCAAGACTTTATCGACCAAGCAGTAGCAAAAGCTGATGGTAAACTTGGTAACTGTCCTTTATGTGGAAAGGCCGTCAAAGTCCTAGGAAAATCAAAAGTGGCTCAGTGTGAAGATAATATCCTATCAAAAGAAGAAAGAGAATCAGGTGCAACACCTGTTTGTAGCTTTAACTTCTGGATTACTGTAGGTTTTATTAAAGACAAGAAAAAAACACTCACCAAGAAACAAATCAGTGACCTTTTATCTGACAAAGGACGAACAAACCTTATCAAGAACATCGAAGGTAAATATGGCCCATTCGATGCTTACGCTTATCTTTCCTTCAACGAAGAAAAAGGAATTTATCAAGTAAACCTTGAAGTTGATAAAGCAACGTCTAAAAAATAGTTCATTTTATATGACTTTTAAAAATTTAGGGCTCTCTGCGCTTGCTCTTGTAATTTCCTCTGTGCTACACTAATTTTAGTTTAAGAAAAGACGATTAAAAATCTATGAAAGGAGAAAATTATGAATACACCTCGTATTAACCGATTTTTAGGTGAGTGGTTGGACAGACAGACTAGCCCAGACTTTTTTAAAAAAGGTTTGATTCTTCTGAATGCATATGACTTTCTCGACAGTAAGGCGGATGCCATTCCTGGTCTCATCGCTCATAAAAAAAGCCCTCTACGTCGGCAATTAGATGAAGCTCTCGCTAGTCGTGGGTACTGTTATCTTAAGCCTATTGAAGTCAATGCTCAAAACTCCATCGAAGTAGAGAAGTACTATCGATTTGAAGCTACACCTAAAGGTTCCAATGAACCTATTACTTACTATGGTCTAGGTGCGTACTTTATTTACCGTGCTATATTCAATAATGAATTCGACATTGATTCTGGCTTTCAATATGATGACGAAGAACTCTTTTATGAAGACATTGGATTTGATGCTCTATTCCATAATAAACCTGTTTTTCTATTAGGAGACACTCCTTCTGATGATATGGAGGTATCTTGGCAAGAAATTGGGATCTCAATGCGTAGACGAGCTTTTAATTAATATGCTTTTCAAGAGCTTCCCTTTATGATATATAGATTGGAGAATATAACATGAGAACTTCTGGTAGATGTATAGTTTTCTTTCTTTACTTTGCTTGGTTTACCTTTGCTCAGTTACTTATCTTATCTTTCTTATTTTTAAATTATTCATCATTTAACTTATCCTTTGATTTTATGTTTTCAGGAGTTTTCTACATTATCACAAAGGTTCCTCCACTTTTAGTTCTGTGTATTTTTGGGGGACTTGGATTGACATTTACGGTCATGAAGGATGCGGTGTAATGAAAGGTTATTTGAAATACATTGACCATTATTTTAGCCATGATGAAATAGCTGAAAAGGTAGGGCTTTGTATTATATAGATAGGAGAACAGAATATGAAAACTTTCAGTAAGTTTATAGCAATTATTTTTTGCTTTGTTTCATTTACCTTCATGCAGACACTTATTTTATCTTGGTTATTTTTTGATCTTTCCTCACTTAACTTATTCAACTTATCCATTGAACATTTTATTTCAAATTATTGCTTAATGATAACGAAGGCTCCTCTAATATTAGTAATACCTAGTATAGGTGGTCTTGGCTTTACAATTTTGTCACTGAGAAACGTGTTATAATGAGAGGAGGAGAGTAAAAGAACATGAAAGATATTAATAATAAAGTTAGTATAAAGCGGTATAATAGCAAATTGTTAGTCGAACCCTCAGAAACGTTATTAGATATTTTCCAAATAATGTCTAAACGAAATAGGATAACTAATATTTTTGGAAAGGTTGGTTCTGGAAAGACCTACCTCGCAAGAAATTATATTGAATATTTAAGTGAAAACACCAATAATCTTATCGTCTATTTTAATGGCAATAATAAAAAAGAAGTGAATTGTGACCTATCGTTTAGCGACTTTGATAGCTTCATTGATTTTTTGTTAAACGTAGAAGTCAAAGATACATCTATATATTTGGTTATTGATGAGGCGTCCTCTTTAACTGACGAACAACTGGTACATTTAAATGCGACTTTCAATAAGTTACTCGCTAATGATCTTGGGATTGTCGTATCTATTCTGTCCTATACTGTATTACTCGATAAGTTTGAGGGGGAGCTTGAACGTTTCGTACTAGAAACAAAAAGGTCTTAATTAATTAGACAACAATAAATTTCATGAATAGATTACAAAAGAGCAGTATGCTCTTTTTTTGTGTTTTCATAGGGTGTCACTGGGTTTGAGTCAGGGATGACTTTTGCTATTATCTGATTGTAATTTTTTTAGAAAGGAAATTGCTTATTTATGGATAAAAACAAACGTTCAATGATCCTAAAATCTGGAGCTTTTTTAACAGCCCTTGTAGCAACAGGTTTGGTTAATAATGGGGTATCAGCAGACGAAACTGCCGCACCAACTGGACCAACAGATAATGCTACTGTTGCGACTGGACACTCCGATACACTTCTTCCTCTCGCTTCATCAACACCAGCGACACCTGGTAGCAATACTACAGATGTCCCTACTGCTGAAGTACCTAAAGTTGACACTCCTAAATATGAAAGTGTAACAACTGAGACACCTAAAGTAACGGACGGTTCTACTGGTACAGGTGTAGCTACACCTACAACACCAAGTGTTACCACGCCAAGTCAAGACGAAGGGAAGACATCAGAAACTTCTGTGGCTACACCTACGACTTCTGAAAATGCAAGTACAACTGCTGAAACGTCTACAGCTACCTCTGAAGGAAGTGAAGGAAACTCTACTTCTGATACAACTTCAACTGCATCAGAAACACCTACCCCTTCAGAGCACACAGTAACTGAAACTCCTACTAAGCCTAACGCTACGGATACTGCTAATACTAACCATAATAGTGAAAATAACACTAGCAGTAGCAGTGAAAGTTCAACAAATACTGTTAATGATAAAGGGTCAACGGTTGCCACACCAACTCCAGCACCAACTGAAGGGAATAACGCTTCAAGTTCTGAAACACCTAGTGGCTCATCAACTTCAGCTGAATCTTCTTCAACAAGTTCAGAAACACCAAAAGTGTCTGATGGAACATCTGGAACAGGTGTGAGTTTGCCAAGTAGCGAAGGAACAAAATCTTCTGAGAAATCATCAACTTCTCCAGAACTGTCTGAAACAGCTACAAGTACACCTCACATTCTTGACGGGACTATTGGAACTGGAGTTTCTACGCCTACTGAACATAAATCAGATAGTCGTACAGAAGTAGCTTCAACTTCAGCAACTACTTCAAACAAGGTAGTTGAGTCTCCTAAAACTGAAGAAACTCCTAAAGTTAGCGACACGAATGTTCAAGAAGCACCTAAACCAGGGGACGTTTCTCCTTCAACAAAACAAGTTGTACTTAATGTGACTCCTAGTCAACCAGTCGTTACAAATACTGGTTATAAAGTTGTCTCAACAAACAATAGTGATCTTGTCGTACAAAACTTCGATGGTTCTGTAGCCTCAGTTCCAGCTTCACAGGCAGGAGGAGCAGTGAATGAGGATGGAACTGTCTCTGTTAAGACCGAGGCAGGAGAAATGGTAACACTTCCTGAAACAGGGGAAGCTGGAACAAAACTCGTTACCTTTGGATTCTTGATTTTGGCAGCACTTGGTCTTCAACGAACAGCTGTGAAACAAGATAAATGGTACTCAAACTAAGAAAGGTGATTATTGAAAATGTTTAAAGACTCAAATAACACGAAAGGACATGGCTCTATTCGAAAAAATAAAGTCTATGGAGCAGTAGGTGTACTTGCACTCGGTGCTGCAGCAATCGTTGGGGGCACTTCTCAAGCATCCGCAGATGAAGTAACTGAAGCTCCTGTAAATTCAGAACCAGTGGCGACCTCACAAGCAAACGCAGACAGCCTTATGTCACAAGCTACAGCTGTTGCAACTTCAGATGTCTCTACTCCAACAACCACAGCGACTGCAACAAACACTACTGATTCACAACCTACTGAAACAGTAGCAGAAGTAGCTACTACACAACCAGTAAGTACTAATGATAATAATGCTTACGCTGAAAAGGCTAATACATCTACTGAAGCTGAAAAGGTAACTATCGACAACACATCTGTCACAGATGCAGTTGCTACCGCTAAAGATAGTGGGGTTAAAGTGACACAAGATGCTACGCAAGACAAAGGAACACCAACCACAAGTGAAGATCTTGCAACAAAGCAAGCTGAAATCAAGTCCGACCAAAATGAACAAGTAGCTACAATCAAACAAGCTACTCAGGACGCATCTGGACGCCAATCAGCCTATGATGCAGCTGACAAAGCTCACGACACACTTGAAACTCAAGTAGATAAAGCCGTTAAAGACAGTAATGGACTTATTAAAGCTGAAGCTACTGAAATCTCAAGTGGAGATGGTAATAATGTAGGTGATTACAACACCTATACTGAGCAGGTTAATAAGCAGATTGCGTCAAACAAAGAAACCATCGACAAATTTAATAAAGATTATGCTGCTATGAAGGATAATGCTAACGTTAATGTTGATGGACGAGTAACAACACAAAATGTTGATCAATTGACTTACGGGAACTCTGTTCAAAATGGTAGTGTTAATCCAGACGGCACCTTCTCATTCACGCATGATATGAATGACTCAGCTAATGATAGCTTGGGTGTTTTGGGTACAGGTACCCTTAATGGTAAGGTTAATTTCACGTCTGCAGCTAACGGAGACGGTTCGACAACCGTAACACTTAATAGTCTCGATTTGTGGAACTATGCTTATACAAGTAACCGTCCTAATACTGGTGTTAACCAAAATCTTAACTACCACGTTTACACCGACGGGGAAGAGATTTACTCAGTAAACCACGACGGTAACTCAAGCTTTGCAGAAGATATCAATCGTAGTATTGCACTTAACAAGTCCTATGTCTTGAAACCAGGCGAAACTACTGGTATTATCCCAATTCTTAACATTGATGATAACTGGATTATCAATACGCATGGTCAGTTGAGTCTTGATTTCACTAATCCAAACGTGGTTCCATCAGCTACAGTTAAAAAGGTTAATGAGCCTGTTAAACCAGAAATTCCATCTGTAAGCTACCATGATTACAAGATGGACTACCAACCAACTGTAACTAAAACTGTCCTCAACAGCGACGGCGAAAATGTTAATGGTAAAATGATTCCTAAGAATGATGAACATACCTATGTTTTGAATAATGGAAATATCTTTGCTAATGCCAATGTTGGCGATACCGTAACAACACGTGATCCACTTGAATTCGGTGAAGTTCCAAATATCGAAGCCAACAAGACTGAAAATGAGGCTAAAGGTTGGAACGTTGATTATGATGAGGCTTCTAAGACCTACACATTTACTGCCAAATACGATGGTAAAGCTCTTGAAGCACCTACAATCAAGTTCGTAGCCTCAGATGACAACGGCTTCTATGATAATACTTATAAATCTGGTCGCAATGGGTATGAAACCTTCTCTAATACCGTAACTAACAAAACACCAACGGCTCCAAAACCACATAAGTCTGTTACAGATTCAAAAGGAAATGACATCGACGGTAAGACTACTGAAGATGATAAAGTAACCTTCCATTTGACGACTGACTATAGCCCATACAAAGATATGGCTGCATCTAAACAAGCACTTAAATTTGCACTCCTTGATGATGTGCAAGATGGTGCCTTCAGTGTAGATGAAGATGCTATTACTATTGTCGATAGCAAAAACAACGATGTCAAAGAACTCTTTGATATGTATCACGTACTTTCGGATGAAGGACGTACTGATGCCATCAACAAGATCCTAGAAAAATCTGGTCTTAATCCAACTGGTGAGTTCTATCTCTGGGTAGCCAAAAATCCAGTTGATTATTACCAAGACTACATTCTAAAAAATAATAATGTAACAGTTAATCTCCCTGCTACATTGCAAGTCCCTGCAGGTACTACTGTAGAAAATGATTTCTATCAGATTGATTTTGGTAATGCCTATAAATCAAATCTTGTTTCATTCGATACACCACCAGCAGCACCAGTAGGAGAGTCTGGCGGACCTACTTCTACCCCAGTAACTCCAGTAGAAGAAGTGCCTGTCCAACAACAAGCTATTAAAGTTCTTCCTAATACTGGTGAAAAATCAACTTCAACTATTGCTACTGCAGGTGCAGTTCTTTTAACTACTGCACTTGGCATGCTTGGTTTCTCTAAACGTAGTAAAGAGTACTAAGATAGCACCCACTTCTTAAAATTCCTTTTCCCTATTCTAAATTCATAATTCCCTAAAAACACAGCTCACAAGAGTTGTGTTTTTTTAGGAGGTGTCACTGGGTTACAAATAGATATTTGTTTTTCTATAATTAGGGAGTACTTTAAAACGAACTAGGAAGGAAGTTGTTGCTTATATGAGGACTGATACTTTATATTATTATGGACTTATGAAATCAACACCATATAAGTAGAAAGAAGGTGTCTTTTTGAAAAATAATAAATTAATGTTCATGTTACTGATGAAATGGTTTGCTGAAAGTATTTATTTTCTTGAAATCATATTTATAACAGCCACTTCAGTTCTGTTATTAGCAAACAATATTCTCAACGTTTCAACAAAGACGATTCATATTGTCGCCCTGGTATTACTGGTAGTTTATGTATGTATTGGTTTGTTATTAGCTAATCGAAAAAATAAATTTACGATGTCGGTTAATTACTTTAAATTGATAGGTGCATTGGCTTATATCGTACTTATCACCACTCTAAAAGGTATTGTCTTTGATATTCTGACACACCCACTAGTTACATTGGGAATTGCACTTCCTTATGTTGTAGCTATTGCCTTAAGAAACTTCAGTAAAGGGCAGATCAATAAAATCATTTTTGATGATAGACACAATGCAAATATAAGAGGACGATTTGACACCGTAGACAATATCAAAGAGTCGATGCGTTCATCTATTGCTAGTAGTATTTCTCTCGAGTTTAAAGGTCTTACAGAAATCAGAGATGAAAAGTTTAGGCAAGATACAGAAGGAAATGTAGCTGGTATGTTCAAAGTGTTGCTGAAATCTGGCTTTTGGGGGCTTAAACACATCCCATTGACTAAAGTAACACTGACATTTAACTTAGAATAAGAGGTAATCACGATGAAGAAAAATATTTTAACAACGGAACAAGCAAGTTTTTTAAAGCAGTACAATTTCTCACTATACCAGGAACGATTTGAGGTATTATGTGAAGCTCAAAAAGCTGAAAAAGAAGGTCAACTAACATTTGCCTCGGACGATGAATATAAAACATTCATTGATGCTGTAATGACTGGAGAATGGTCTGAAGAACTCTTTATGATCAACCTATCAAATCCTATTGGATGCGAACACTTCCTTGCAGCACGAGAAGATGGCAATGGCGGACTAATTTGGGATGTCGTCGATTATAGTGAGGGAGACCGCTTCACTAAAGAACAAATCCAGACGATTGTTCCAGAGGCATATCGATATAGTGCCTTTATGGTCTCTGAGATTGATGCAGAAAAAGACTGGGGTCCAGAAGCTCAACACCAACGACTTGAACAAGCTAAAAAGCAAGCCCAAGAACATGAAAAGCCTATCGAGAACTTTCCAAAACCTCGTGTAATCACAGATGAAGAAAGACATGATGAACTTACACAAAGTTCTATCAGAACAGTAGCAGCAACCTTGAGAACTGTACAATAAATATAGGACAAACTAAGGATAGCATACAGTGATGCTATCCTTTTTGTATTGACTTTTATACCACTTTTTGTTTACACAACTTATTTTACACTACCCAAGATTCATCTAGACTGTATGAAAAATACCATAAGTATTTAACCGAACAAATATATTTTACTAATATTTCTAAAATTATTTATCAGCTATAGCTGATAAAAGAAATAGACTTCCTACAAGATCTTAGAATTATAAAACACCATAACAAATTTTCCTGAGTTACTTGACAAGTTTAACTAACCTTGATAATCTAAACACTAAAATGAATAGTGGTGGTATTTATATTACTGAAACTATGGATGGTAAAACATATTCTGACCAGGATAAAAATATTATCCCTTATGCACAAACTAAGCACGAAGCACTTAAAAATTACGTAAAACAACATAGGGTAAAATGGGCGTCTATTCGTGACTACGATGAGAAACTTTGGTATCTCAATGATGGAGAATGGATTTATAGAATAGGGAATGAGAAATGGGGAGCAGTCGGTAATTTGTTAGACTAGGAACTGACACTAGTGACTTGACTTTTTGGAGGATTAGAAATGGAAAATTTACAAATTGAAAAATTATTCAATGATAATATATCATTATCCGTTGGTTACTACAAAGAAGATGGCACTACATTTTTAAACGACCATTCAATTAAAGAAGAACTACATAAAATACTCAAATTATTGGATGAAAAAAAGAAAATT
>ERZ773013.2246-NODE-2246-length-10757-cov-3.429452_pt1 | contig 10757 bp, 7 predicted proteins | sample MGYA00511670_ERZ773013 | MGnify/ENA primary metagenome ERZ773013 (study PRJEB29015, sample SAMEA2738120) | human oral metagenome | biome: human oral; feature: human-associated habitat; material: saliva | place: China | collected 2257 ...
TGTCGTGCCTTTGCTGGCCGCGGTCGCGGTTCCTTCGCGCAGCCGAGATGCCTCGCGGATCGCCTCTGGCCTGCTCGGCGTCGTCCTGGCGGTCCTGAAGCCGCTGGCGCTGCTCCTGGCCCTCCTGGCGGACGCGCGCGCCGCCCTGCGCGAGGACCTCACCCTCGTGGCCATGTCCGCCACGCTCGACGCCGACCGCCTGCGCCGCATCCTGGGCGGCTCCTCGGGCGGCTCGGCGGCAGCCGTTGCCGCCGGCGAGGTCACCATCTCGCTGGGCTCCGACACGGGCGGCTCCATCCGCCAGCCGGCAAGCCTCTGCGGCGTGGTGGGCATGAAGCCCACGTATGGTGCCGTGAGCCGCTACGGCGTGGTGGCCTTTGGCTCGTCGCTCGACCAGGTGGGACCCTTTGGTCGCAGCGTCAAGGACGTGGCCCTTGCCATGAACGCGCTCACCGCCGCCGGCCGCGACCCGTTCGACTCCACGAGCCAGCCCTGCGGCGTCGACTTCCTCGAGCACCTGGAGGATCCCGTCGAGGGCATGCGCGTGGGCGTGGTCCCTGCGCTCATGAACGCAGCCGGCCTCACGGCAGAGGTTCGCACGGCCGTGAAGGGCGCTGCCAAGGCGCTTGAGGACGCCGGCGCCCAGCTCGTCGAGGTCGATCTTCCCAACATCAAGTCTGCAATCGCAGCGTACTACGTGATAGCGCCGTGCGAGGCCTTCTCGAACCTTGCTCGCTTCGACGGCGTGCGCTACGGCTACCAGGAGGAGGGCTGCCTCACGCTTGCCGAGCAGACCTCCAAGAGCCGCGCGCACGGCTTTGGCGAGGAGGCCAAGCGCCGTCAGATGCTGGGGGCGTACCTGCTCTCAAGCGGCGTCTACGACAAGTACTACTACCCGGCACAGCAGGTGCGCACCCTCATCACGCAGGACTACCAGCGCGCCTACGAGCAGTGCGACGTCATTCTCATGCCCGCCTCGCCGCGCACCGCCTTCAAGTTTGGCGAGATAGGCGACCCCACGCAGATGTACGCCTCGGACATGTTCACCATCTCCAGCAACATCGCCGGTAACGGTGGCATCTCGGTGCCGCTTGGCCTTGGCGCTGAGTCCCACCTGCCCGTCTCGGTACAGCTGCAGGGGCCTGCCTTCTCCGACCGCAAGCTCCTTCGATTTGCTCGTGCCGTCGAGAAGTCCTTCTCGGCGCGTGGTTCCGTTGCGCCCCAGTTTGCCGGGAAGGGGGGTGAGCTCTAATGAAGAAGCTCGCCGAAGTCCTGAAGGACTGGGAGGCCGTGATTGGCCTGGAGGTCCACACCGAGCTCACCACACTCGAGACAAAGATGTTCTGCAACTGCAAGAACACCCACGACGACCCGCCCAACACCAACGTGTGCCCGGTGTGCCTGGGCATGCCCGGCGCGCTGCCGGTGCCTAACCGCGCCGCCATCCAGTCCATCGTGATGGCGGGCCTGGCCACAAACTGCCAGATCATGCGCCACTCGATGTTCTATCGCAAGCACTACTTCTATCCCGACATGGCCAAGAACTTCCAGACCACGCAGGGGCCGGTGGCCTTCTGCATGCATGGGCACCTTGACCTGGAGGTTTCCGGCGAGGGTGCGGCCGAGCGCCCGGCCTGGGAAGACGTGGCCGGCGACGGCGAGACGCCCATCTCGCGCGAGAAGGACGGCTCCTACGTGGCACCCATCCGCATTCTGCGCATCCACATGGAGGAGGACGCCGCCAAGATGGTGCACGTGGGCGGCGAGGAGGGCCGCATCACCGCGGCAACCGAGAGCCTCATCGACTACAACCGCTGCGGCACGCCGCTGATCGAGCTGGTCACCGAGCCCGACCTCCGCACGCCCGAGGAGGCCCGCCTCTTCATGGAGAAGCTGCAGCAGACCTTCAAGACGCTCGGCATCTCCGACTGCTCGCTGGAGAACGGCTCCATGCGCTGCGACGGCAACATCAGCCTGCGCCACCGCGGCGAGACGCGCCTGGGCACCAAGGCCGAGATGAAGAACATCAACTCGTTCAAGAGCCTGCACGACGCGCTCGAGTACGAGATCTGCCGCCAGGCGGAGGTACTCGAGGAGGGCGGCATCATCTACCAGGAGACCCGCCATTGGGATCCCACGGCCAAGCGCACGATCGTCATGCGCGTGAAGGAAACGGCCGACGATTACCGCCTCTTCCCCGACCCCGACCTTGCGCCCTTCGACCTCACCGATGACTTCATCGAGGAGGCTCGCGAGAAGATCCCCGAGCTTCCCGACGCCAAGCGTGACCGCTACATCCGCGACTACGGTCTGAAGCGCGCCGACGCCGCCCAGCTTGCGGGTGACCCTGCAGTCGCGTCCTTCTTCGAGGAGGCGCTCGAGGGTGCGCCGGCGAAGGCCGTGGCAACCATCGCCAACGTGATGGTGAACCTGGCTTCGAGCTTCGACGCTCTTACGCCCGCGCAGGTTCGCAGCATCTCCGCGCTTCTCGCCGAGGACGCCATCACCTTTGCGCAGGCGCGCGAGGTGCTCGAGGCCGTCAATGGTACCGACAAGGACCCGGGGCGCGTGGTGGACGAGCGAGGCATGCGTCAGGTGACGGACACCGCCGCTCTTGAACCCATTGTGGACGAGGTTCTCGCGCGCTGCACCGACCAGGCCCAGCAGTACCACGACGGCAACAAGAAGGTCGTGGGCTACCTCGTGGGGCAGTGCATGAAGGCGAGCCACGGCACTGGCAACCCCAAGCTGTTCAACAAGCTGCTGGTTGAGAGGCTTGGGGCGTGATCGACGAGGGGGCCATCACGGCGGCTGCCGCGTACGTGCGTGACCTCCTTGCGGGGGAGGCGTCCGGCCATGGGGTGGACCACGCCCTGCGTGTCTGCCGCACCGCCGCGGCCATCGCTCGCAGTGAGGGGGCAGACGTCGGCGTCTGCAGGCTCGCGGCGCTGCTGCACGACGTGGACGACCACAAGCTCTTTCCCGGGACGAGCGCGTCGCTGGCCCACGCGGTCTCTTTCCTGGATGCCCAGGGTGTCGAGGGGGACGAGAGGCACCGCGTCTGCCAGGCCATACGGGAGGTCTCCTTCTCTGCCAACGGGATGGAGCCCCCAAGCAGCCTCGAGGCGGCCTGCGTGCGCGATGCCGACCGCCTGGACGCCATCGGCGCGTTAGGCGTGGGCCGCGCCTTCGCCTTCGGCGGCGCGCATGGGCGGGCCCTCTGGGACGAGAGCGGGGAATGTCGCGACACCACGGTCGCGCACTTCGAGGACAAGCTCTTGCTGCTCGCCGAGGGCATGAGCACGCAGGCCGGACGCCTTCTCGCGGCTGGGCGCGGGGCCTACCTCAGGGGGTTCTACGAGGAGTTCGTCGCCGAGTGGCGCGGGGAGCGCTGAGACAGGCCGACTCCGCCATGCCGCGGACAAAAAAAGTCGCCCCCCCCGCGAAGACGACGGGGGGGCGACGCTCGCGCGAGGCTGCGGGATGGGACAACTCCTTGTAGACCGCCGGCTGGATCTCCTGGGCGACGCTCGCGCGAGGCCGCGGGATGGGATCCAGCGCCTACTCCTCGTGGGCGAGCGATGACGCCTCGGCCTGACGAAAAACCTCTCTCCGGCGAGAAAACGGCGCCTGAGCGCGGGTTGGGGGTGCAACAAAAAGCGCCCTCCGGCGACAATTGAGCCGCCGCCGGAGGGCGCCCCCGCAACCACGTATCACCCGCGTACAAAGATGCCGCTCCGGTGCCAATTTCTCGCCGGAGCGGCATTTCTAGCAGAGAAGGTCGTTGCATCTCTCACCGTCGCGCTACTCCTCGTCCTGCGCCAGCGGGGAACCGCCCTCGTTGCGCATGCGCTCGATCCTTCTCAGCAGGCTGTCCTTGTGGGGATAGGAGTGCGACTGGGCAATGTCGTTGCTGTCATCCGGGTAGAACCGGAAGAAGTAGTTGCCCGAGAGGGTCTGGAAGATACGGTACTTTGGCGCGGGAACGGGCCTCCAGTCGAGGGAGGTCGTATCCTCGACCACCGCGTCCTTTGCGGTCCTGCGGATGCGGTCGATGCCATCCAGGCAATCGTCCTTGGAGGGGAAAACCATCGACGTAGTGACGATGTGGCCGTTGCTGGCGCACAGGTTGAACAGGTACTTCCCTTCGTTCTCATTGAGTACGTACTGCCCCATACCAATCACCCCAAACGCTTGAGATGGACACTTCCTTCGGCCGAGAGGGCCGTGGTTACGGTATAGATTCCACATCTGGGGGGCAGTTGATGCGAGCAACGTGGCGAGCGGTCGCTTTGGGGACGGAATCGGCAAACGAAAGCGTTTGAGGAGCGGAACCGCCGTGCGAGAACGACGCGGGCCTGTCTCGCCTTAGTTGGCCACCTTGTGGTGCGGCACCATCGTGCTGCGGTCGATGGCCTTGAACTGGTAGCCCAGCGCCTGGTAGTGCTCGATGATCCTGGGCAGGGCCTCGACGGTGGTGCCCTTGGTGGCGGCGTCGTGGCAGAGCAGGATGATGTTGGGGTAGTCGTCGTACGCGCAGGAGCTCTCTACGACCTGCTCGGCGGTGCACACCGCGCCGTCCCCGCTCGAGGCGTTCCAGTCGTAGTACTGGTAGCCGCGCGCCTGCACGTCGGTCGCGAGCTTGCCCATGATGCCCGAGCAGTACTCCCCCGAGATGGTGTTCGACGAGCCGCCCGGGAAGCGCACGAGGTAGGGCACGTAGCCGATCTGGCCTTGGACCACCCGGGCGATCTGGCCGAGGTCGTCGAAGTAGGCGTCCTCGGAGGAGTAGACCTTGGCGTAGTCGTGGGTGTAGGAGTGGAGGCCGATGGTGTTGCCGTCGTCGTAGGCCTTCTTGATCATGCCGTAGTGGTCGGGGTCGTGGCCCACCACGAAGAACGTCGCCTTGGCGCCGTACTGGTCGAGGATGTCGAGCACGCGCTGGGTGTTCTTGGAGGGGCCGTCGTCGAAGGTGAGGTAGACGGCCTTCTCGCCGTTGTTCTTGAAGCTCCAGTCGGTCTGGGCGTCGGGGTCTACGGCAAGTTCCGCGGCGCGCGGGTCGTTGGGGGCGGTTTGTCCGTCCGAGGCGGAGGCGCTTGCGCTGTTGGTGCTATCGGCCCCGCCGTCCGCTGAGGGCGCGTCTCCGGACGCGGTGAGCGCGTTGGCGATTGCTATGCCCAGGACCGCTGCAAGCAGGATGCCCATGGCCATGACGAGAGGGGCGTGCCCTCGTCGCTTGCCATGCTGTCTGTTCTCCGTGGAGTCCTGACGTGGCGTCCAGTCCTGGTTGAAGTGCTTCGACATTCGAACGTCCCCCTCGTTCGCCTGTGTGCAACGTGATAGCGGCACCAAGCCCGCATTCCGAGTCAGTGCCATACCGTCATCGTAGACTGTAAGCAATCTGAGAACGTGTTTAAAAGCAAGGCACATGGAACTTTCTGACGCTTGGGAGAGCGAGGCGATCGGCTGACCCGTTGCTCCGAGGCGACCGCCGGGAAATTCGAAAAATACGTACAATTTGGTGTTGCCGAGAAAAACTCAACTGGTATTTTCATAAAACTGAATGCCAAATTGTACATATTCGCGTATGGCGGGTGGCTTTCCAGGTTGCCGGTGGGCTATGCCCTGGTGCTGCCGTCTGCCGCCGCCGCGTGCTGGCGCCGCCCCATCCACGCCGAGAAAGGTGCCCGGACCATCGAGTGGACCGGGCACCCGTAAGTATTAAAGCTCCGCGATTGGCGACGGACCGTCGCCCATGCGCTACCGCTCTGCCGCCTTGCGACCGGCGTCAAACGCGGCGAGGTTAGCCTCGACGGTCTTGGGCGGCACGCGGCGGCTGATGGCGTCGCGCCACTCGTCGACGGCAAAGGGGAGCGCCGTCGAGAGCGCGCCCACCAGCACCACGTTGGTCGAGCGGGGGCTCCCCACGCCGCGGGCAATCTCCCCGGCGTCGATGCGCACGGCGCCAATCTCGTCCAGGCGCGCGCCCACCCGCCGCGGCATCTGGGCGTTGCCAATGTTCACGGGCACGGGGACGATGGTCTCGTCGTTCACAAAGAGGCGCCCGCCCTCCTTGAGGAACTGCTGGTTGCGCAGGGCCTCGATGGCCTCGAACGCCACGAGCACGTCGGCCGTGCCCGGGTCGCAGACCATGGAGTCAACGTGCTCGCCCATGCGGATGATGGTCGAGACGGAACCGCCTCGCTGGCTCATGCCGTGAATCTCGGAGACCTTCACGTCCAGCCCCGCCTCCGAGACGGTCATGGCAAGGATGTTGCCGGCAAGGATCGTGCCCTGTCCGCCAACGCCCACGAGAAGGACGGTCATGGTGCGGTCAAGGTGCACGCGCTTGCCCATGTGGACGGTCGAGCTGGCCGCTGATACTGTTGCGTGTGGCATGTGTGTCTACCTCCCTTGCTCTGGGCCGGGCTACTCGGACTTGATGCACCCAAACGGGCACACCTGCTCGCACTGGCCGCAGCCCACGCACTGCGTGGGGTCGATGATGGCGTAGTTTGTCTCGTCCTTGCCCAGCGCCGGGCAGCCAATCTGGATGCAGGTGCCGCAGCGACGGCAGTCGCGGATGACGGGCGCTGCCTTGTGCGTGCGGTCAACCAGCCGGCACGGCGAGCGGAAGATGACCACCGAGAGAAGGTCCTCGTGCGAGACGGCCTCCTTGAGCGTCGCGCGCACGGCCTTCAAGTCCTGCGCGTCGGCCTCGATGACCTCGTCGACGCCGATGGCGCGGCAGAGCGCGGGCAGATCGAGCGGGCGCCCAGCCGGACGGTCAAGAACCGAGGGCTTCTCGTCCGCGTCCACCAGCGGGCTGATGCGCGCGCCCTGCTCGGAGAGGGTGAGGCCGTTTACCGGGTTGCCCTGCGTGCCGGTCATGGCCGTTGTGCGGTTGTCCAGGATGAGAAGCGTGCCCTTGCCCCCGTTGTAGGCGGTGCCGAGAAGCGACGTGATCCCGGAGTGCGCAAAGGTGGAGTCGCCAATGACACCCACCACCGGCCGCTTGGTGCGCTCGGGGATGCCGGCAAGCTCCATGCCGTGGCTCATGCTGAGAGAGGCGCCCATGTCGATCACCGAGTCGACGGCGCGGAAGGGCGCGACGGCGCCCAGCGTGTAGCAGCCAATGTCGCCGGTCACGATGGCCTTCATGCGGCGCAGCTCGTTGAAGACCAGACGGTGCGGGCAGCCGGCGCAGAACGCGGGCGGGCGAGGAGGAAGGCCCTTCGCGGCCTCGAGGTGTGCGGGCGTGGCTACGCCAAAGCTTCGCTGGATGTCTGCGGGGAAGATCTCGCCGGAGCGGGGGAGGGGTGCCGCGGGTGGCTTGGAGAGCTTGATGCCCAGCGCTGCCACGTGGTCGCGGAAGTAGCGGCAGGACTCCTCCACCACGTAGACCTTCTCGACCGAGGCGGCAAAGCTCGCGAGGAGCTTGGGCGGCAGCGGCCAGGTGAGGCCCAGCTTGAGCGTGGACGCGTTGGGCAGCGCCTCGCGCACGTGGTTGTAGAGGGCGCCGGCGACGATGATGCCAACCTTGGTGTCGCGCATCTCGACGCGGTTGAGGTCGCTCGTCTCGGCAAACTCAACCAGTGCGTCCTCGCGCTCGTTGGTCGCGCGGGTGCGCGTCACGGCGTAGGCGGGCATCATGACGTACTTGCTGGGCTGGCTCTGGTAGTCGCGCGGCGCGGCGGCCTCGAGGTCGCGCTCGTGGGCGCACTCGACCATGGTCCTCGTGTGGGCGATGCGCATGGTCTCGTGGAGAATCACCGGCGCGTCGAAGCGCTCGGAGATGTCGAACGCCTTGCGCGCGAAGTCGTATGCCTCCTGGGAGTCAGACGGGTCGAGGCAGGGCACGCGGGCAAACGCGGCGTAGTTCCTCGTGTCCTGCTCGTTCTGGGAGCTGTACATGGAGGGGTCGTCAGCGACGAGAAGCACGAGGCCGGCGTTCACGCCCGTGTTGGTGACGCTCATGAAGGGGTCGGCGGCAACGTTCAGGCCCACGTGCTTCATGGTCACGAGCGTGCGCACGCCTCCCATGGCAGAGCCAATGCCCACCTCGAGGGCGACCTTCTCGTTGGGCGACCACTCGCAGTAGACGTCGCCATGCTGCACGAGGTTCTCGAGGGTCTCCGTGGAGGGGGTGCCGGGGTAACCCGTTCCCACTCCCGCGCCGGCCGACCACGCCCCCTCGGCAATGGCCTCGTTTCCCGATAGAAGCTGCTTTCCCATGCGCTCTCCTCTCCAGGCGGACCGCCCGCCTTGGTTCCTCTCCTAATGGCCCATCTAGGCCTTGTTCTCCTGGTCTACCAGGTGCGCCGCGCCGTACCTCTCGCGCAGGAGCGGCTTCTCGATCTTGCCCGTGGGGTTTCTCGGCACGTCGGCAAAGATCACCTTGCGCGGCCGCTTGTAGCGGGGGAGCGCCAGGCAGAACTCGTTGATGTCGTCCTCGGTGGTGTTCTCGTGGCCGGGCTTGAGCTCGATGATTGCGGCGGGGATCTCGCCCAGGCGCTCGTCGGGCAGGCCGATCACGGCCACGTCCTGGATGGCGGGGTTCGACGCGAGGAAGTCCTCGATCTGTACGGGATAGAGGTTCTCGCCACCCATCACGATGACGTCCTTCTTGCGGTCGACCAGCCAGTAGAAGCCGTCCTCGTCCTGGCGAGCCATGTCACCGGTGTGGAGCCAGCCGTCGATGAGGGTCTCGGCCGTGGCCGCGGGGTCCTTGTAGTAGCACTCCATGAGGCCGGGGCCCTTAACGCAGAGCTCGCCCACCTCGCCGGGTGCGACCTCCTCGCCCTTCTCGTCCACGATCTTGCACTCCCAGTGGTAGCCGGGCACGCCGATGGCGCCCACGTGGTTCACGTTCTCGACGCCCAGGTGGACGCAGCCGGGGCCGCAGGACTCCGAGAGGCCGTAGTTGGTGTCGTACTGCTGGTTGGGGAAGACCTTGAGCCAGCGGTGCACGAGGCTCTTGGGCACCGGCTGGGCGCCAATGTGCATGAGGCGCCACTGGTCGAGATGGTAGTCCGATAGTGTGACCGTGCCCTGCTCGATAGCGAGAAGGATGTCCTGCGCCCAGGGGACGAGCAGCCATACGATGGTGCAGCGCTCGTTCGAGACGGTCTCGAGGATGGTCTTGGGGCTCACGCCGCGCAGCAGCACGCCGCGTCCGCCCACGGCGAGCGAGCCCATCCAGTGCATGATGGCGCCCGTGTGGTAGAGGGGCGGGATGCAGAGAAAGACGTCGTCGTGGGTCTGGCCGTGGTGCTTCTGCTCCATGATGGCGGCCTGGGTGAGGCTCCGGTGGTGGTGGAGGATGGCCTTGGGGAAGCCCGTGGTGCCCGAGCTAAAGTAGACGGCCGCGTCCTCGTCCTCCGAGAGCGGGGTCATGGGGTCTGCCGAGGAGCACAGGCCTACGAGCTCCTGGTAGGGCTCCGCCCAGGTGGGGCAGTCGTCGCCCACGTAGAAGAGCAGGCGGCCCTTCTGGATCTGGGGCACGATCTCCTCGACGCGGCCGGTGAACTCGGGGCCAAAGACCAGGATGTCTGCGTCGGACTTCTCGATGCAGTAGCGGATCTCGTCGGCGGAGTAGCGAAAGTTGAGCGGCACCACGGTGGCGCCGCCCTTGAGCACGCCAAAGTAGATGGGGAGCCACTCGATGCAGTTGTAGAGCAGGAGGGCGACCTTGTCGTCCTTGCGGATGTCGCGCGAGAGCAGCAGGTTCGCAAAGCGGTTGGCCTTCTCGTCAAAGACCTGCCAGGTCATCTCGCGGCGGAAGGGCTCGTCGTCCGTGGTCTCGACGAGTTCGTACTCGCGCCAGGTGATGTGGCGGTTCTCGTGGCGCTGGGGGTTTATCTCCACGAGGGCGACCTCGTTGGGGTAGAGCTCGGCGTTCTTGCGCAGCATGTCGACGATGGTCATGTTGCCTCCGAATAACCCGGTGTTTGCGGGAGGTGCCTGGTGGCGGCTGTTGGCGAGCGCATTGGTGCGCGTGCGGGCCGGCAGCCTTTTCATTCTAGTAGGGTGCGAGGCGGCGATGGCGGGGGAGATTGCCCCTTTGGTGAAATCTCGCGTTATTGCCGCGGCTATTGGGGTCTGTCACCGGGATAGCGATGTCTGCCGTCGCCGGAAGGCGAGTTTTGGTGACATTCTCCGCCAAAAAGAGCTCTCCGGCGACACGCGCGGCGAGATGTGGGGGCGACACGTGCGGCGTCGAAGCAGCGACGCGCCCCCTCGTGTTAACGTTTCTACAGGCTTTCTCGATGCGGGGTTGATTTTTTTCAAATCTGGGTCAAAATATTTGACCGTCCATACAAAGGTGCGAAAAATCGGTGGAAGGCAGTTTGACCGCCGCCACTGGGCGAAAGGAACAACCATGCAGTCGAAAATCGCGCACGCAGCCGAGCGGAAGGCCTTTAGCATCGCAATCGACCATGCCATCAAGGGCGTCAGGAGCGACCACCCCGAGGAGGCCATCAACAAGTTTCTGGACATGGGCGGCAAGCTTCTCGCCGACACCGCACCTGACATGGCAAATTCCCTCCGCAAGGCATTTTATCCCGGTTCCAAGTGGGAGAACTTCCTCATCGAGCTGGTGAGGGACCGCGTTGACCCCAACATCTTGAAGACTGCCGTTCTGAATGGCGCCTACGAGTCCGCGTTCCGCGGCCTGCGCGAGACCACCCAGTCTGCCGAGAAGTACCAGTGCAACGTGCCCTGGATCATCATCTTCGACCCCACGAGCGCCTGCA
>ERZ773013.2250-NODE-2250-length-10741-cov-2.518061_pt1 | contig 10741 bp, 13 predicted proteins | sample MGYA00511670_ERZ773013 | MGnify/ENA primary metagenome ERZ773013 (study PRJEB29015, sample SAMEA2738120) | human oral metagenome | biome: human oral; feature: human-associated habitat; material: saliva | place: China | collected 2257 ...
ACAGGCGTTAATCGAAAGCATACCATGGTAACAGAACAGCCACAGGTAAAGCCAGCAAGCAGGTACAGTATAGGACAGACCTGCACGGTGCTGGGCATTCACAGGAATACCCTACTCAATCACACCAAGAAGGGACACATCACCTGCCACTACCGCAAAGCGACAGGCGAGAAGTTCTACACAGGGCAGGATATAACACGATTTTGGTACATGAGCATTTAATAACTAACAACAAAAATAGTCACGACATGAAAAGAATCATTTTCAAGGAACTGGAGATTCACAACTTCAAAGGAGTTAAGAACCTCGTCATCGAGTTCAACCCGACACTTACGAATATCCTCGGAGCAAACCAGACGGGGAAGACGACGGCGGCAGATGCCATTCACTGGGTTCTCTTCGGAAAGAGCAGCGACGGGCTAACGGTATTCGGAATTGACCCGAAGGACGAAGAGAACCGCATCATCCACCACCTTGACAACAGCGTCAAGCTCACCATCGAGGCAGACGGTCGGGAGATTGCGCTCGAGAAAGTCCGCACAGAGACATGGAACAAAGTCAAGGGACACGATGAGGAAGAGCTCACAGGACATACTACCGATTGCTACATCGACGGGAACAAGTACACTATCAAGGACTACACGGACAAGATTGCTGAGCTCATCCCCGAGGCCTTGTTCAGAGCCATCACCAACCCGGCCTACTTCCCGAGCTTGAAGGCAGACGACCAACGACTGCTGCTGGTGAAGATGGTGGGCGAGCGCAGCCTTGAAGAGGTGGCTAAGGACAGCGAACAGTTCGAGAAATTCGAAGAGTTGCTCAAGAAGATGGGAGGGCAGGACTTGAAAGAGTACCGTCAGCACTTGAGCTACCGCATGAAGGAGCTGAAGAAGGACATCGAGACCATCCCATGCCGCATCGAGGAAAACAACGATGCCCTGCAAAAGCTCAACCCAAGCACCGACTTCACCTTCATCAGAAAGCGCATCGAGGAAATCGAGAAGGGCATCGCCAACTACGATGAGCAGCTCAAGGTTGCCACCGCCAAGCTCAACACCGACTACGACGAGCGCATGGCGCAGCGCAAGAAGGTGCTCGAGGCACGCACCCGTAAGCAGGAAGCAGCCGAGGCCGTGGAGCGCAAGAACCGCCAGACAAAGATGAATCACGACAACGAGGTAGCTGAGAGCCAGCGCAGCCTCAACAGCATAAAGCGTGAGATGGAAGACACCGACTCGGACATCAAGGACTACACACGCAGGCTGGAGAAGCTCGAGAAAAAAATGGCCGAGTTCCGGGAAGACTGGCAACGGGTGGAAGGCGAAGCGTTCACATGGGACGAAACCGAGGATAAGGTGACCTGCCCCACCTGCGGCCAGCGTCTGCCCCAGGATCAGATCAAGGAGATACGGGAGAAGGCACGTCGGGACTTCGACACCAGGCACATGGCAGCGCAGGATGAGCTCGACAGCCGTGCTACGGAGCTGAAGAAAGACAAGAACGACACCGAGGCACTCATCGCATCGGCCAAGAACATCAAACAGCAGCTGGAGACGAAGCTGTCCAAGGCCAAGGAGTACCTCGCCGGAGCCACGATGGTAGAGCCAACAGAGCTGAAGGTCGAGGATGACGAGGCATGGCAGCAGGCCAGCCAGGATGAGCGTGATGAGCAGGCGAAGCTCGACCAAATGACGGAGCGGCAGAGCGCAGCCAACCAGTCAGCCGAAGAAGACAGCAAGCGCATCGAGGCATCGAAACAGCAGCTGATGACCACACGTGACAGCCTCCGTGACGAGCTGGCAAAGGAAGGACAGATAGCCGACAGGAAGCAGCGCATCAAGGAGCTGGAGGAAAAGCTGACGCAGCTGAACCAGCAGCTCACCGACCTCGAGCAGGAAGACGCATGGGCAGAGAGCCTGGAGCACGCCACGATAGAAGACCTCGAGACGAGAGTTAACAAGCTCTTCAAGATGGTGAGGTTTCAGATGTTCACCACCATGCTCAACGGCAGCACGAAGCCAACCTGCGTCCTCACCATGCACGGGGTGCCGTACCAGGACTTGAGCAACAGCGAGAAGATAAACGCAGGCATCGACCTCATCAACGCCATGGCCAGGTTCAACGACACCTACGCACCGATAGTGGTGGACAACGCAGAGAGCATCAACGAGGTCTTGCCAAGCGACAGCCAGCAGATACTCCTGGTGGTGTCAAGAGACCCACAGCTCACGGTCATCAAATAGAGAGATAGCAAAATTTATACATAACCCTTTAATTTTTCAGAATTATGGCTGAGAACAACACGGCAGCTAACACGCAGCCAGCAACAGCAGCCAGCACGCAGCTGACATCACAGAACGCCACTGTAATACGCAGGGCAGGTGAGAACATCACAACCCAGGTACTCGAGAGGGTAGCCGCCAAGCAGAAGGCCGGAGAGCTCGTACTTCCGAAAGGCTATGAGGCAGGCAACGCCCTCAACAGCGCATGGCTCTACCTTCAGACGATCGAGACGAAGACCCACCAAAAGGCCATCGACGTATGCACCAAGAACAGTATCGCTAATGCCCTCCTTCAGATGGTCATCAAGGGTGAGCATTGCGGAACCCACTGCTACTTCATCCCCTGCGGCAACAGCCTGGAGTTTTGGGAGCGGTACACGGGCAAGCTGATGCGAGCCAAGCGAGATACCAGCATTCAGAGCGTCCACGCCCAAGTTATCTACGACGGTGACAACTTCGTTTATACCGTCGACGAGAACGGAGACTACCAGCTCGTTAAGCACGAGACCTCCATCGAGAACATAGACATCAATAAGATCAAGGGAGTCTACGCAGTCGTGGTCAACAAGGACGGTAGCCGCCACCTTGAGATAATGACGATTGACATGATCCGCAAGGCATGGGGACAGGGCGCAGCAAAAGGCAACAGCGGAGCTCACACTAACTTCACCGACCAAATGTGCAAGAAGACGATCATCAACCGAGCCTGCAAGGTCGCCCTGGACAGCACATCAGACGGAGAAGAAGAAGACTCGATGGTGCCACCGACAGCCGGGCAGGAACGGGACATCGCCAACAGCACATCCGAGGAACCCATCCACAAGGCGCACCATGATGACTTTGAGGACGAAGCCGAATACGAGGACGTGACAGGCAGCGAGGCAGCAGAGGAAGCACAGCCGGAGGCAGTACCTACGCAGCCGAAAGCGGCACACGGCAAAAAGGTAAGAGAATGCCCAATCTGACAACAACGACACTAAAGGAAGAGCGAACATGGAAATGACAATGACCGTCATAGAAAGCGGCAGCGCAGGGAACTGCTACATCTTGCAGAACGAGCAGGAAGCTATCATCCTTGAAGCAGGGCTACCCTTCGGTAAGGAAGTGAAGGAAGCCCTCGGATGGAACACCAGCAAAGTGAAAGCACTGGTATGCAGCCACCAGCACGGAGACCACTCCGCCTACGCCAAGCAATATGAGGTCGCAGGAATTCCGGTGCTCGCCCTTCCGGAGGGGCTCCAGCTGCGAGGCATCACCCGGACGGGCATCGAGCTAACAGCAGGCAAGGGAGTGAAGGTAGGAGGTTTCAAGATCCTCCCCTTCCCCCTCATTCACTACAACACCGACGGAACCCGATGCCCTAACCTGGGCTTCCTGATAACGCACCCGGACGCAGGCCGTATCTGTTTCTTCACCGACTGCGAGAGCTTCACCCGGGAGATACAGACAGACGACGGTATCAGATACCAGCCCTACGACTTCCCAAACGTGAACCACTGGATGATGGAGGCTAACTACGATGACTTCATCCTCAACAAGAGCCACCTCGATGACAGGCTGAAGGAGAGAATCCGCAGGAGCCACATGAGCCTCCGCAACTGCCTCAAGGTCGCCAAGAGGATAGACCTCCACGCCACCAGGGAGATACTGCTCATACACCTCTCTGACGGCAACAGCGACGACCGAAAGTTCATACGAGAGATGCGCAAGGCAACAGGGAAACGAGTCTTTGCAGCACACGCAGGATTGAGAATTCAATACAACATCACACCAACATTTTAACAAAAGAAACATGGAAACAAAACAGAAAACTGTAACGGTTAAGATTCCAGAAGGGAAGAAGGCCGTATGGAACGAGCAGGGAATTCTCCAGCTCGTAGATGAGAATGAGGCTAAAGAGCCGAAAGAAGTAACCGAGCGCATCAAGACTATCTACGACGCACAATGCGAACTGCAGCAACGGGCAGAACTTGGTGATTGCGAGGCAAAACAGCTCATTGAGGAGTACAATAGTCTCAACTCAGAGGAGACAAGCACAGACCTGTTGGCATACCTGCAGCTTCGAATCATCACGGCAGCACTGAATGAGGGATGGAAACCTCAATTTAAAGAGGATGAAAAGCGATGGTTCCCGTTCTTTGTTTTATGGTCGAAGGAAGAAATCGACAATATGAGCGACGAAGAAAAGGACGATCACCAGCTCTTGCTTTGGGGCGGTTTCGCCGACAGTGGGTTGCACTGCGGTGTGGCGTGCTCGGGTTCGAGCAGCGTATGGTCGCTCACGGATGCGAGCATCGGCTCTCGCCTCGCTTATAAGACGGAGGCGTTAGCGACATACGCTGGACGGCAATTCGCAAGCGTATACGCACGCTTTTACATCGGAGACAAGGCAAGTGACGCTATGCCTTGGAGAGAGTACGAATAGAAGCTCAAATCAAGTGACAACAAATAATCAAATCAACCAATTGTAAAGATGGAAAAATTTATCGGACAAGACATCGATGATCTCAAGGAGCGTGAGCTCTTCATCAAGGACAACGCAGATGAGGTGGAGAACAAGGGCTACAGCAAACCACTGGCAGGCTCAGAAATCGACAGACTCAAGGAACAGCTCACTGATGCATGCATCAAGAAGCAAGACCTGGAGGAAGAAAAGAAGACGGTAGTCAAGGGATACCAGGATGAGATCAATGGGCAGAAAGTAATTATCAAGGATTGTAGCGAGAAGCTCAAGAGCAAGAGTAAATACGTGATGGAGCCTTGCTACAAGCTCGTCGACGAAGCCGAGAAGATGGTCGGCTATTACAACAAAGAAGGCATGCTGGTCTACGAGCGTCCGGCACGCTTGGAGGAACTGCAGCCCAAGCTCTTCAAGATGAACGCAGGCAAGACAGGAACCGACGACAAGTAACGAGAACAACAGACAAACAGACAAACAGACAAACAGACAAACAAGTAATAAACCCGGGCTGGCGCAACAGCCAGCCCATAAAACAACAAACAAATGACAGACGAAGAAAAGACAGCAATGCTGGGTGAAGCGACCAAAGCGGCACTCGAGAAAGCAGACGGAATCAAGGCAGTACAGGTAGTCCTCCGTGAAGGCAAGGCAAATGACGTGAAGGAGCCGAAACCGCTCAACATCGTCGGGAACATCGACACCCCGGCACGATTCATTGAGAACCGCTTGGAGAACTTCAATCACGACACCGCCCACATCGAGGTGGAGCAAGAGAACTACTACATGACGCTCTTCATCGACGAAGAATCACCCTACCGAGGAACCATCACGGGTCGCCTTGAGGTAACCGACGACTTCAAGAAGCTCGGCATCAACAACGGAGAGTACGTCTCCAACTTCGACATGGCAGACAGGATCAAGAAGAACCGCACTCTGTTTGAAAGCAGAGAAGCAGCCATGAAGCTGGTGAGCGAGCTCCGCAACTTCAAGGCAAAGGTCGAGAGAGAAATGGAGCTGAGCGACGACAAGCGAGGTAATGTCAACATCCGAAAGAACCAAGCCGTCGACAGCAACATCCCCGAGGCGTTGAAAGTTCAACTTCGGATCTTCAAAGGACAGCCAGCCGAGACCTTCGAGGTGGAGGTCGAGGTCAACCCGAACGATCTGTCGATGACACTGGTCAGCCCGGAGGCAAACGACATCATCCGGGATAAGCGAGACACCATCATCAATGCAGAGCTCGACACCATCCACAAGATGGCACCGCAGATTCTGATCATCGAGAAATAACATCCAGCAACAGCCTCCAGCCCGGCAGTAAGAAGTACCGAGCCGGAGGCAAAAATAAAGTTACTAAAATACTTGCATAACAAACAGAATTGTCTTAACTTTGCGAGCGACGATAAAACACTACTTCAATGGAAAGGAACACAGAACATCGGGGAACCACCTCTGCTGCGCCTACAATTGACGCAGCGCATCACGAAGTAGGATGCCGTCAAGGGGTCGGTTCCCCGAATTTTATAGGAGAACCGCCAATGGAAAGCTATGGCGGGTGGTTCAAGGTTTATGACAAGATTTTAGACTGGGAGTGGTTCGATGACAGCCACATGGTGCATTTGTTTATTTTCCTTTTGGCAAAGGCAAACAGGCAGAATTCAAGGTGGCATGGGATCGAGCTAAAAAGAGGACAGCTCATCACCAGCAGGGCGAAAATTTCCACAGCAACAGGAATAAGCGAGCAGACGGTACGCACATGTCTGCAAAGACTTGAGGAAACTGGGGAGATAGAGATAGCAGCAACCAAGCAATTCACGCTTATAACCATCTGTAAATATGACATTTATCAAGCAAAACCAACCAACGGTCAACCAACGAGCAACCAACAACCAACCAACGGTCAACCAACAACCAACCAACAACCAACCACAGATATAGAGTATAAGAAAGAAAGAATAAAAGAAAATATTCCCCCTCCCCCACCACGCGCACACGTGCGTACGTGCGAGGAAAAATCAAAATCTGATTTTTCAGAGCAGGACTTCTACGAAGAGCTACGGTCGGATCAGAACACGAAGGAGCGAACGTGCATGAACATGCACATCAAGCCGGAGAGGTACGACGAACTGCTCGAGGAATTCGCTTGTGAATGCACGGCAAAGCTCATCACCCACGCAGACAGACGGGATTACTACCGACACGCCTACGACTGGATGAGGAAGCACATCGAGATAACCACAGAACAGGAACAACGGCAAAAGCTAAGACAGCAGAAAGGAAGCAACAATGGAAATAACGGACATGAACAACTTACTTCAAAACAGAGATTTATTCAAGAGTTCGAGGAACGACAGCAAAGAGAATATCAACGGATGGGAGTCGACATCACCAAGATACAGCAGACAACAGATGGAACAGATGTTTTTTAACAGATTCTCCACGAAGGAGAAAGTAATCGAAAACTTCAAGCCTGCCAATTGGTGGAAATTCCTTGGCAACGAAGAAAGCTGCGTGAAAGCACCAACCGTAACACTTGGCAGGATTGACAGCCTCTACAACAGCCCGGGACTTACGGTCACGCTCATCAAGGAGCAGATCATGGGGATTTACACCATGAGCGCACCCAACGGGAGCACGCCAAGCATGCAAGCGATGGAGATGGCAGCGTCCATGTTCACAGCCTCAAACAAGGGCTGCGGCATTTACGAAGCAGAGCTCTACTTCGCAGGATACCAAGGGAGATACAAGAGCAAACGCAGTTACATGGCATTCGACACTGGAGACATCCTCTCCGCATTTGGTGCCAACTTCCTCCCATACTGGCAACAGCTGCAAGGAAAGTACGACGCGAACACCCAGCAGGAACAGCTCCAGCGGACAACGGGAGAGATAACAGGGAAGGCAGCATTGCAGATCTACATCAGCAGAACTGTTGAAGAGCTCGGTGACGGAGAAAAAGGCATTGAAGCATTCATGCAGAAAAGCGCAATGGCAAGACTCGGGTACATCACCCGGCAAAACATCGAGGAAGCAGTCCAGCAAGCGAACCAAGCGTTCTAACATCGGCAACAAAGCAAGAAACAAAATAAGCGAAAGGAAAGCAACATGAGCAAGACAACGAGCATCATCCCGAATTCAGTGGATGACCCAAACAAGCAATTCGCAGCGAAAGCGTACATCAGCATCAAGTCCGACGGCAGGCGGTGCCTTATCAAGTTCAAGGGCAACACGGTAGAGCTGGCAGACATGATTTTCACGGCACTGAGCCAAAGCGACCAAATCGCAGCGGTGACCTGCCAGACGGCAAAGGACTTCATCGAGAGAACCAAGGCGAACAGGGAAGCATGGCAGACCCTCACGCAGAATTGCGCAGAGGTCAACATGAAGCTGGCGAACAGATACCGCAAGCCAGCAGTTCCAGCGAATCCCATCGAGGTGGCAAAGGATACCGAAGAACCAGCAGGAGGGAGGATCAGATCAGATGAAGCGAAGTAGAAAGGAAGTCATCGAATACTTGCACAAGACACGGATGAGCGACACCAACTATCGAGCTGAAGCCGCAGCCGTTGAACGGCAGGACATGATGAACCTCGACAGAGCGTACTGTACTGCCATGGACATCGAACAGGAAGAGCGCAAAGGAAACTACCGAGGAAGAGCACCGAGAGCTTGCTACATGACAGCAGCCGTAGACAGGGAAACCGGGAAGGTCGTACATTTGGAACTCGGCAGAACTTACTACGAATACCTGCCATACAAGTACAGGTTACCGAACCATGGACACCCGAGCCGATACGCAGCCCAGTACATCGGCTGCAACCTCACCGACATTGGAGACAGGAACCTGAGCCATGCATTCAACCCTGCAGCAGACAAAGCAGTCCGAGAGGTAGGAGCCCGGGAAGCGGCAGAGGAAGCACATGAGCACTCCAAGGCAGCAGAGCGATGGTACCAGCGAGAGACGGGTGATGACACCGAGGCACGCAAACAGTGCAAGCAGGAAAAGAAGCTGCTCAACGACACCCCACACGTTTTGGATTTCGTATAACTTGGAGGCAACAATGACACAGCAATGGCAACAGCAGAACAAGTAATCGGATTCATCATCGTGGCGGTGATTTTTGCCATGATTTCATTCATCGCCTACGAGCTGCAGAATGCGCTCAATGCAGAAGAGGATGACGACGGCAACGTGATCTGCTTCACGAAGGACGACGAAGAAACGGCAGACGGAGAATCCAGCGGATGGAGCTGAGAACCGTCCGAGAAACCGCCATTCAATGCACCGACGATGCGGAAAAGCGCAGAAGTGCCGCAAAATTCGCTTAAAACGCACCGAACCAATAACTACACGGCAAACGGATTAAAAGCGATTTGTGTACGCACACAGAGGGCAAAAACGGCAGTTGTGCGTGATATGCAAGCAGCAGGAAAACGAGAAATGGAAAAATGGAAAGACATTAAAGGCTACGAAGGTCTATATCGAATTAGCGACAAAGGAAGAGTTATGAGCGTAGCAAGACAGATTAGAACAGGAAAAGGAGCTCTGAGAATTTACGGAGGAAAGCCACGTTCACTAAACACAGACGGAGCTGGGTATCGCTATGTTGATTTGTACAAGAATGGCAGAGCAAGATACGTGAAAGTTCACAGATTGGTCGCTGAAGCATTCCTGTCAAACCCGAGGAATTACAAGTTTGTGAATCATAAAAACGAGAACAAAGGAGACAATCGGGTCGAAAACTTAGAATGGTGCTCAGCCAAGTATAACCGAAACTACGGCACAGCTAACGAAAGATTAGCAGCGAAGCTGAGCATTAAAGTCGAGCAATTGAATCTTGCAGGAAAACACGTCGCAACGTTTGAAAGCGCAAAAAGCAAAACAATTTGGAAATAAAAACATTGCAATGCAAATTGGAGAGTGCTGCAGAGGAAAGCAGAAAACAGCACATGGCTTTAAATGGAGATACGTAAAATGACAGAAACAAAACTAAACGGCTTTTATATTGGCATTGATCCCGATTGCGAAAAATCGGGAGTTGCATTGCTGGACATGGAGACACGAAAGCTCACGGTGCGACAGCTCCCGTTTGCAGAGACGATAAAGTACATTCGAGGGCTTCACCAGCGTTTGGCAGAGGAAGAGCACCATGGATTCAAGGTCATCATCGAGGCAGGATGGATGAATCACGGTAACTGGCACCTCCAGCGTTGGGACGGCAGACAGTCAGCAGCAGCCAAGGGAGTGAGCCAAGGAAGGAACGAACAGACCTCCCGGCTCCTTGGCGAGATGATGGCTTTCTTTGGCATATCCTACGAGTTCAAGCGTCCACTACCGAAATGCTGGAGCGGACACGACAGGAAGATCACCAAGGAAGAGCTGGAGCAGATCACCGGGCAGAGCCTCGGCAGACTGAACCAAGAGGGTCGGGACGCTGCTCTGCTGGCGTGGGATAAGGCAGGATTTCCCATGAGGGTGACGAAGCCCCCTACCCGGAAGGAAGGCAAAATGACCGCCTCGGAGTTCCGCTACTGGCGGCAGCGACAAGTGGAGAACGAAGTAACGAAAAATAAATTTCGTTAAAACGCTTGCATTTAAAGAATATTTGTATTAAATTTGCAACCGACTCTTCATACGAGTCGGAGATTAATTAAACACATCGAATCGGCATGACAGGAAAGGAAGCAAAGAGCACAAAGGCGGCAAAGCAGTCGGAAGAGGACAGGCGCCGCACAAAGGGAGCCAGTGAGAGAGGCTCCTTCCTGAGCGAGCTCGGAGATATCGGCAACTTTGAAATGCCCGACTTAGACGGGCTCAGCCTCAACCTTGCGGACTTCCTGCCTTCCGATGAGATGGAAGAGACACGGTACACCCTCCCGAAGCTGGTGCATTACGATGAGGAAGAATTTGTCCTTTACGAGAACGCAGAGAAGCTGGCGCACGATCTGAAACCCATACCAAGAATTCACGGTGCGACGCATTCATCGCCGGCTCTTT
>ERZ773013.2252-NODE-2252-length-10737-cov-3.639019_pt1 | contig 10737 bp, 9 predicted proteins | sample MGYA00511670_ERZ773013 | MGnify/ENA primary metagenome ERZ773013 (study PRJEB29015, sample SAMEA2738120) | human oral metagenome | biome: human oral; feature: human-associated habitat; material: saliva | place: China | collected 2257 ...
GACTCAGAAAGGCCAAAATGAAGTTTTTCGTGCTTCTGAGCGACTCAGAAAGGCCAAAATGAAGTTTTTCGTGCTTCTGAGCGACTCAGAAAGGCCAAAATGAAGTTTTTCGTGCTTCTGAGCGACTCAGAAAGGCCTAAATGAAGTTTTTCGTGTTTCTGAGTGACTCAGAAAGGCCAAATGGAGATTTTTCGTGCTTCTGAACACGTCAGAAAAATATAAGAAAGTGTAAAATCACTTGCAATGTAACGATATTATATCTATTTTCGCAAAATAAACAATAGTAATAACCGACAAAGGAAGATACGATTGAGAAGTCCCAAAAATGAACGCTAAACAAAAGTTACCAAATAACTACATAGGTTCAGTTTCCAAGATTACATAGGGCTGCTTCAACGATTTTTTCAATAAAAACTCGGTGATAACATTAAAGAAATATGGGAATGAACAGAAACAGTAAGAATGGAAGTCTAAAAGGTATGATTTGCTCTTTATGTGTCATATTAATGATATTTAGCTGTGCTGATAAACAGAATAGATATGGCATAAATTTTAACGACCAAAGGAGTATTATAAACTTACCTCTATTGGATTCTTCTTGGATATATTCCCCCTCCTATACATCTGAGGGTGGGACTTGGGTTAATCCGCAAAAAAAAGACGGAGTACCTTGTTATTTTCAAAAGCGCAATTTAATAAAGAACAATAGGATAATTTGGGAAAGTGATATATATTTGGGAGGCAAAACTTATATGACGATAGATGGAAGTATACGAGAATCTTTGACTGTTACATACTATTTCGAAAAAAAGAAATGGGAATACGTCTATCATACAGCTAAAAGAAATTACAATAGTAGTAATAGTCCTTCTCAAATAAAAAAAATATATAATAGCGTTGATATCGTACTATCAAAGTGTGAAGCTGACTCTATACTCTTCTCTTGGGATTTATGATTGAGTTATGGATAAGGTTGTGTGATTTCAATTGTATCAAGACTCCTCATCTAACTGACATGGTTTTAATCGTGTTGATCAGATGAGGAGCCTTTCTTCCGAGCCAAAGTTACATAATCTCAAAACGTCTTCCAGATTTTATGGCTAATCTTTACATTCTCTGTTTTTAATAAATAAGTTGGTTATATTTACTTATCAATACTGTTTTATTAATTTGAAATGTCTTTTTCTATTCGTCAGGCAGTGTAAATTCATGCTTCAGTGAGCTGTTTACTCATATTCATTGCTGCACGTCGGCCATCTCCCATAGCCAAGATTACTGTTGCACCACCACGAACAATGTCTCCTCCGGCATAGATTTCTTTACGGCTGGATTGCATCTGATCGTTCACGGCAATAGTATTCTTGCGCCCAAGAGTCAGTCCTTCGATGCTTTTGGGCACTAAAGGATTAGGAGAAACTCCAACAGCCACGATGACTTGGTCACATTCTATCGTAATTGTTTCACCTGTAGTTTCCGGTCGTCTTCGGCCACTTTGGTCTGGTTCGCCTAACTGCATGACATCAAGTACAGCAGCCTTAACAGCGCCGTTCTCATCTGTTAGATATTCTTTTGGATTGTGCAAGGTCAGGAATTTAATATCTTCTTCTTTTGCATGCTTCACCTCTTCTATTCGCGCCGGCATTTCAGCCTCACTACGACGATAAACCAAGGTGACATCAGCGCCTAACCTCTTGGCAGTGCGGCAAGAGTCCATTGCGGTGTTTCCGCCTCCAACAACAAGCACCTTTTTCCCTAAATTAATGGGGGTGTCTGTGCTTGGATTGGCTGCATCCATGAGATTCACACGTGTGAGATATTCATTACTCGACATGATATTGAGTGCATTCTCTCCAGGAATGTCCATGAAATTCGGTAGACCAGCACCCGAGCCAACAAAGATGCCTTGGAAACCTTTTGCCTTCAGTTCGTCGATGCTAATGGTTTTACCGATGATGACATCCGTTTGGAAGTGCACGCCAAGCTTTCGAAGATTGTCAATCTCTGCCTCTACAATTCTGTTGGGGAGCCTAAATTCAGGGATTCCATATTTTAACACCCCACCAATCTCGTGCAAAGCCTCAAACACATAAACTTCAAAACCATTTTTAATCATGTCGCCGGCAAAACTAAGTCCAGAAGGCCCAGAACCTACCACAGCTACCTTGATTCCATTCTTTGGTGCAATTTCGGGCAAGACTGTTTGGCCACTTTCACGTTCAAAGTCAGCTGCAAAGCGCTCTAAATAGCCAATTGCAACTGGTTCGCTTTTCATTTTGTGATGAATACAGCGACTTTCGCACTGCTTTTCTTGAGGACAAACTCGGCCACAAACAGCGGGTAGGGCAGAGGTTTGTTTGAGCACACGTGCTGCTTCTAAGAAATTACCTTTTTCTATCTGCTTGATAAAGCCCGGGATGTTTATGTTAACAGGACATCCTTCTACGCATGTTGGTTTCTTGCAGTCAAGACATCGTTGTGCTTCGCGAATAGCCATTTCGGCTGTAAGTCCTTGATTGACCTCTTCTAAACGAGTAGTTGCGCGATAAACAGGGTCAAGTTCGGGCATGCGAACACGTGGAATCTTAATGCGATCTTTAGCTTTTAAGTCTATAACTTGTGCCTCTTGGTGATGTTGTTGGATAGGATTTGTCGATTGATTCTTGGCAGTTGGTGCACCTTCATCTTTGCATACATGCGCCTGAAAGCGTGACATGTCTTCTTGTTCTACAGCTTTAAACGTGCTCATGCGCTTAAACATCTCGTCCCAATCAACTTCAGCACCATTGAATTCTGGTCCATCAATACATACAAACTTTGTTTTACCACCTATAGTTAAGCGGCAGGCGCCACACATACCAGTTCCGTCTACCATGATAGTATTGAGTGAGACGTCAGTGGGAATGTTATATTTTTGCGTAAGAAGACAACAAAACTTCATCATGATGGGAGGTCCGATGGCAAATACTTTATCAATGTGTTCCTGTTGAATGAACTTCTCAATGCCAATTGTAACCACACCTTTTTCTCCATAACTGCCATCATCAGTCATGATAATTAGTTCGTCACTTGAAGCTTTTACTTCTTCTTCGAGGATAACAAGTTCTTTGTTTCGTCCTGCGATTACAGCCAATACACGATTGCCTGCATCCTTCAATGCACGCATGATTGGTAGCATTGGGGCTACGCCTACACCACCTCCCGCACAGATAACCGTACCATAATTTTCAATGTGAGTAGGGTTTCCAAGTGGCCCAACCACATCTGCAATAAAGTCTCCTTCATTGAGGTTACAAAGCTTTGTCGATGATAGACCAACCTTTTGTACGACAAGTTTAATTGTTCCTCGAACCTTGTCAGAATCTGCAATAGTAAGCGGCATGCGCTCACCATTTTTATCAACTCTTACGATGACAAAGTTTCCGGCCCGTCGACTCCGTGCAATCAAAGGAGCCTTAATATCGAAACAAAATACTTTTTCTGAATACTGTTGTTTTGAAATAATTTTGTTCATGGAGATTAGATAATGTTTTTGTATGTTGAAATAAATAATTAAAACGAAAACATCAGTATTGACAAATCATTCAATCGGTCAATACTGATGTTATATATATTAATCGTTTTTATCATCAAGATATTCAAATCCACAATAGGGAACAAGTACTTTCGGTACTCGGATACCTTGAGGAGTTTGGTTGTTCTCTAAGATAGTCGCAACAATGCGAGGTAATGCTAATGCAGAACCATTAAGCGTGTGGCAGAGTTCAATCTTCTTGTCTTCAGCGTGACGATAGCGACAATGCAGACGATTCGCTTGATAGCTTTCAAAGTTTGAAACAGAAGAAACCTCTAACCAACGGTGTTGTGCAGCTGAGTAGGTTTCAAAGTCAACACAAATGCTTGAAGTAAAACTCATGTCTCCACCGCATAAAAGCAACAAGTGATAAGGTAATTCAAGTTTCTTCAATAGTCCTTCAACATGATCAAGCATTTCGTGCCATGATTGATAAGAGTGTTCCGGTGTATCAATGCGAACGATTTCAACTTTGTCAAATTGGTGAAGACGATTCAAACCACGTACATCCTTACCATAGCTACCTGCTTCACGGCGGAAACAAGCAGAGTAAGCACAACGCTTAATTGGTAGATCCTTTTCATCAAGTATCTCGTCACGGAATATATTTGTGACTGGAACTTCAGCCGTAGGAATAAGGAAAAGGTTGTCTAAATTGGCATGATACATTTGTCCTTCTTTGTCAGGGAGCTGTCCTGTTCCTAAGCCTGAAGCTTCATTAACGACATAAGGAGGTTGTATTTCTAAATAGCCAGATTTGCGTGCTTCATCTAAGAAGAATGCCTCAAGTGCGCGTTGAAAGCGGGCCATTTTACCAATATAAACGGGGAATCCAGCACCTGTTATTTTCACACCTAAATCGAAATCAACAAGATTATATTTCTTAAGCAAATCCCAATGACAAAGTGCTTTATCACCGAGATGAGGCATATTGGTTAAATCTTCCTTGATAACAACATTACTGCTTGCGTCTTTTCCTTCAGGAACATCTTTGTTTGGGATGTTTGGGATGTCAAGAAGGACATGAGTCATATCAGCCTGTGCCTTGTCCATTATCTCTTGAAGTGCTTTGTCAGCAGCCTTCAAGTCGGCAACAGTAGTTTTGATATTTTCAGCCTCTTCCTTTTTCCCTTCTTTCATTAGGCTGCCAATTTGCTTTGCTAATTGGTTCTGTTGTTGCTTATTGGAGTCAAGCTTCTGCTGGGCTTCACGACGTATTTTGTCATATTCTAAAACTTTTTCAACAGCCTCGCGAGCACCTTCAAAGTGCTTCTTTTCCAGGCCTTTAATCACACGTTCAGTTTCTTCACTGATGAGTTTAAGTGTAAGCATAGCTTGTCTTTTAATTTTTTATTTCGTTATTTGCGCAAAGTTACTAATTTTTTTCTTTGTGACAAAAAATAAGTTTCTAACATTATGTTGCTTGATAAAGAAACTTTGATGAATCTTTATTCTGCAAATAACATAGATTACGAAATAGGAATACTTTTGAATTTAAAGTTGTTGGGGGACTTCGCAAAGAGTACTCTGTTCGTGCAATGTAATTTTGGCGTATTAAAGTTTTAGTAAATTAATAAGTTTAACTTCTTTATGTGCGTTCATATATCTTTCAACCTGATTGATATATTGAGAAGAAAAAGCTTTGTATCCAACCAATTCGTTTGTAACATACATTACGCGTGCCATATGAATATCCTTTTCATATTGAGTCTTTTTATCAAAGTTTTTAGAAGGATATAAGCTTAACAAATAGAAATTCAAGCAATCAGGAACGATATATTCCCTCGTCATTGTCTTGCGTTGAGCTTTTGAATAGAATTTAATATAAGCCGGATAATCTTCTCCCAAGTATTTATCAAGAGAAATACCAATGATGGTGTCGCCAACAATTATGCTTTGATCAAAAGCACCTATTTGCGTATAAATTTTTGGAACAATAAAGCCCGGAAGTGTTTTTTTTGCTTTACTAAAAGCATTGGTAAACGATTTATTTATGTCTTCCATATTGGCATATTGAGTTTCTGCAGCAGAGATAACGGTTTGTAATAAGGTGTCTTGATAGAAGTTTAGGAATCTGCTATTAATATCTGGCTCATAAACTGCACCAAGTTTAAGCACATTTTCAATTAATGTTCGAGTCTCTATGGCATACTCTGTGTTCATTTCTTGCAGAGCAGAGAAATCACCTGTTGTAAGATAACGACTTTGCAGACGATCATAACGCACAACTTCTATTTTGTTTTGTGCATTATCGTTGGGCTTTAGCTTGATTTCACAAGCTATACAAAGCATCATTACTGCAAATAATATATAGTATATCTTTTTCAAAAGTTTTGGTGATTTTTGTTTTCAAGGCAAAAATACTAATTTTTATTTTCAAGAGCAAATGTTTTGCTAAAAAACTTAAAATTAAGGATATAAAAAGTTAGTTTTAAGCTAAAATTCATAAAAAGGAATACTTATCAATAAAAAAATATTTATTTTTGTTACATGATCAGTTTAGCCTTTGTTACTTCAAATAAAAGATTATTATTATTCATTGTCCTAAACTTATTTATGAGTTTGGAAAGTATGAGTAAACCATCTTTTGATACATTGACAGTGTTGGTCACATGTCCAAAGTTTGATTATGATGGTAATTATCCTGTAATTGTTTCGCTAAAGGACTATCCTTTAGTAACAAGGAGCATTGTTTATTCTGATAATACAGAGCTTACTTCGCAACTTGATGATCTTGATGGGGATGGCATAAATGATGAATTGTGTTTCTTCGTCAATGTAAAGAAGAAACAAAAATATTCGTTTAAAGTAGTTTTGGAAAAGAATAGTGAACCAAAAAGATATTCACCACATACATATGCCGAGTTATTACTTAAGAATCCTAAGATTAAAGAGAAGAATAAACAAGATTTATTTATTCAGCAGATTGTTGTTGGAAAAGATTTAGATGATAGTTTCCATTTACTGCATCATCATGGAGTTGCTTTTGAAAACGAATTGATTGCACTAAGAATATATTTTGATAAGCGTCAGACTCTTGATTTATATGGAAAGAAGCGGAAAGGTCTTGAAATTAAAGATACACAATTTTATCCAGATAAACAGCAACTATTGGACGGGTATGGAGATGATATTCTTTGGGCTGGCAATGTTTTAGGATTAGGTGCTTTGCGTGGATGGATAGATAGTAAAGAACAATTGTTAGATGATGTTGAATATCGTGGTCAGCGTATTGTATGTCAAGGTCCGATAAGAACAATTGTTGAAGTAACAGATAAAGGATGGCTTTGGAAGAAAGGAGAGAACAGAATCAATCTTAAGGAACGTTTTATATTATATGCGGGATGTAGAGATGTTGTTTTTGAGGCGTGGTTAAATCCTTCGAATGATAGTATTCGTTTTTTTACTGGTTTACAACATCTTTTGAATGGGAAGGAATACTCAAATCATGAAGGATTGCGAGGCAATTGGGGAAAAAGTTGTAATCCAACGGATTCGATTATGGCTCATGCTCAAACGTTGGGAATGGGGATATTTGTTCCTGATGAATATTTGTGTCAAGAGATACCTTGTGATAGTTTGAATGACGCTTTTATTGTAGCACCTCAGAATGGATATTTGAGATATTATCTTACTTATTCCAGTGATAAGGAGTCTTATGGCTTCCACCAAGCTCAGAGTTGGTTTTCATATTTAAGAAGATGGAAAGAACTTTTAGCTCACCCAATCCGCGTTGATGTTATTTGCAAAAATTCATGATGGTATTGTATGTTCTACGACCATGAATGTAGAATTGGGAGAGGATAGAGAAGTTTTTTCGTTCGTTAATTTGTTTGTTAACTCTTTGCTGTTGTATAGACTTTCTATCTTCATCAAAGTCATGTCGCCATTTCTTAAAAGCTTTTCGGGCTTTATAAATTGCCTTGAAATCATCGATATTCCTATTGAAGATAAGAGTTTGCCACGCAGCAAGATAATCAAGAAAGTAGCGGACTCGCATAACTTGTTTAAGCTCTTTATCTGGTAGATTCTTATAGAGCATAGTGAGATTGTTGCGGAAGTTTAGAAAAGTTTTCATTGGATTTTTCTTGGGTAGAGTGCCTCCGCCTACATGATATACTTTACTATAAGGAATGCATACGATTCTTTTTCCTTTAAGCCTAAGTCTCCAACATAGATCAATTTCTTCATTATGCGCAAAGAATCGTCCGTCAAAGGCTCCTGCATCCCAAAAGTCTTTTGATCGGATAAATAAACAAGCGCCTGTAGCCCACATAATATCAATGATAGAATCGTATTGCCCCTTATCTTCTTCTATAACATCAAAGACTCTTCCACGACAGAAAGGATATCCAAATTTATCCACAAAGCCTCCTGCTGCACCTGCATATTCAAACTCATTAGGGTGATGAATTGATAGTAGTTTGGGTTGACAAGCTGCAACATCAGGATGTTTGTCCATATAATCTATAAGTGGAACAAGCCAACTTTCAGTCACCCTAACATCTGAATTTAATAAAAGAAAGTATTCTGCTTCAATTTCTTTTAATGCTTGATTATAACCTTCCGCAAAACCAAAGTTCTTGTTTAATGCAATGATTTTTATTTCAGGGAATTTGCTTTCCAATATTTTTATGGAATCATCTGTAGAGGCATTATCTGCAACAAATATATCTGCATAGTTAGAAGAGTATTTGATTACACTTGGCAGATATTGTTCTAACATCTTTTTCCCATTCCAATTTAAAATCACTATTGCAAGTTTCATGCTTACATGTCTAAATAAGTTCTACTTTAAGTGCGGATTTGTCGTGATTGAAGTCACCCAACTTAACGCGTATAAGTTCGTTGTCATACTCTTCCTTTGCAAGTGATGCTGGAAGTTCAACACGGATATAGTTGTCTGTAAACCCATGCATAGCTTTACCGCGTGGTGCCTTTTCAAACAAAACTTCTCGTTCTGAGCCAATAAACTTCTGATAAAAGAGCTGGGTCTTTTTATCGCTTAATTCTAACAAGCGTTTTGAACGTAGTTTCTTATCTTTCTCATTTACAACGTAAGGAATTGATAATGCTGTAGTTCCTGGACGTTCGCTATAAGGGAAGACATGCAATTGTGTGATGGGAAGTTGTTCTAAGAAGTTATAACATTCTTCGAAGTATTCAGGTTTTTCACCTCTACTACCAACCATGACATCTACACCAATAAAGGCATCAGGCATCAATTCTTTAATAAGTTTTATTTTATGTGCAAACAAAGCTGTATCGTAACGCCTGTGCATCAGTTTCAAAACGGTATCACTTCCACTTTGCAATGGAATGTGGAAATGAGGCATGAAAGCCCGACTTTCTGCGCAAAAAGCAATTAACTCGTCATCAATTAAATCTGGTTCCAAACTACTGATGCGGAATCGTTTGATGCCTTCAACCTTGTCTAAGGTTTTTACTAAATCTATAAATCTTTCATGCGTAGTCTCTCCGAAATCACCTATGTTGACACCAGTTAAAACAATTTCTTTACCTCCCTCAGCTGCAGCTTCTTCGGCCTGTTTAATTAGCGATGAAATCGTTGGATTTCTTGAGAATCCACGCGCATAGGGAATAGTACAATAAGTGCAAAAATAGTTGCATCCATCCTGTACTTTCAAGAAATACCGAGTGCGATTACCCTTCGAGCATGAAGCTTGAAAAGTCTTGATGTCTTTTGTCTTTACAGAATGGAATTGATGAAGTGTTTCGCCTGTTTCCCTTTTTGTAAAGGCATCGTTTAGATATTGAATGAGATTTGCTTTCTCGTTTGAACCTAATACGAGATCTACACCTGGAATCTTACTTACATTCTCTGATTCAAGCTGGGCATAGCAACCTGTCACAATAATGAATGCACCTGGATTTTCACGCGCCATTCTATGGATGGCCTGCCTGCACTTATGATCAGCCACTTCTGTGACGCTACACGTATTGATAAGACAAATATCAGCCTTTTCGCCCTTGTCTACAGTGACGACTCCCATGTCAGATAACATCTTGCCAAAGGTAGATGTCTCTGAAAAATTGAGTTTACAACCCAATGTGTAATATGTTGCTTTCTTACCTTGAAAAGCAGAACTGTCAATCATTCTTTTCCTATTATATTTGAAAGATTAAAGTCCTAAAGCCTTGATAATTTTGTCGATAACATTCTCTGCACTATCAGAAACCTCATCAAGTTTGCTGTCAAGCTCTTTGTTTAATTTATCCTCAACCTTTTTACTAACTTTATCTACGAGTTTTCCAGCTTCTTTGCTTACAGTTTTATCAATATTGCTCTTTAAACTATCAATATTATTGGTTGTTTGTTCTTCATTGTCGGTTGAAGAAGCTTCATTCGTTGTCTTGCTATAGTCTTCATAACTCCTTACCACATCATCTGCGTTGAATGTGAATACATGGCCAAGAATACCATAAGAAACCTTATGTTGCTCTCCATCGAAGGTGACATCTGTTGAAGAATAAATAAGATAATTGTGATAATTAAGAATCTGATCGAGTGTTACATCAACAGTTGTGCCAGCAAATAAGCGCATTAGCGTTTTAACTCCCATTGTAAGGAGGTCATCTTCGTCATTGTCCTTATCTGCCAATTTATTGATAGCCGTTGTAACTTCTGTTTTAATAGCCTCTTTATGATCTTGTTTGTTTGGGTTACTAACTATCAGTATAATTAAAATCACAAATATCGTTGCGAGAACAAACCACCATGCTTTATGACATTTCTTTTCATTTTGTGGCTTTTCCTCCTTTGTATTATTTTGTATTGCTTCGGGAACAGGTGGCGGAGTCTGTTGAGTGTTTATACGATTCTCTAAGGCTTGTCTTATCTCCTCAATTTGCCATGCAGGCGTCCAATCTTTTAGTCCCTCAGTCCAAACTAAAGTTTCAGCAGATATATTCTTTGTGTTGACAAGTTCTTCTGGTGAGAAAGGCCCTGCTTGTACACCATTTTCAATAATAAAGTATTGCATTTTGTTATCTTTTTAATTCTAATATGTTTGCAAAGTTAGAAAAACTTTTCAAAAGATTTGCATATCTCAATAGAAAAGATTACTTTTGCACACGTTTTATATGTAGGGGTTCCGTAGCTCAGTTGGATTAGAGCAACAGCCTTCTAAGCTGTGGGTCTTGGG
>ERZ773013.2257-NODE-2257-length-10721-cov-2.836959_pt1 | contig 10721 bp, 7 predicted proteins | sample MGYA00511670_ERZ773013 | MGnify/ENA primary metagenome ERZ773013 (study PRJEB29015, sample SAMEA2738120) | human oral metagenome | biome: human oral; feature: human-associated habitat; material: saliva | place: China | collected 2257 ...
GAGAGCTAGTTTATCAGGCTGTCCCTTACGTGGGCATCGGTGTTGTACGGGGTTACTTACGGGTTATGAACCGGGCCTTCGATATTAAGGGGATTCGCCTCATTGACGATAGGATGGGGACGGTAACCACAGATAATCGATTAGAAAAAGGTCGGGAGGTTCAAGTAGCCATCTTTGGCCCTCAGATGGAGGATTTTTACAAGTCTGGCCCTGAGGAAACCCGCCATATTCGGCGGTGGCTGGCTTCTAATTGTTTTGGGGACTACTATACCCGTAAGGGCCTTAGTCTACGCAATCGGGAGCTGATCACTTTCTGTTTCCTCATGGGGCTTGGTTGGGCTAGTAAGCAGTTAGTAGCCCACGTGAAGGGTAATCTACATATGGGTATGGATAAGACCTATCTCATTAGCGTGGTCACTCAGTGCTTGCCTTATATCGGTTATCCTCGAGCCCTGCAGGCTTTGGATGCTATTGATATAGGGGTGAAAGAATTTGAAGAGGATACTAAATAAGAGGGCAAGTAAAGCCTATCTAGTAGTATTAGTCTATAAATAGTTTATAATACAGCCTTTGTTGTATAGATAAGGAAAGCCCTAGGGGCTTTCCTTATTTTATTGGCCCATAGCTTGTCTTGTATGAGGGCCTATAGTATAATTAAATCGCTAGCCTAGTATTGGATTAAGGCAGTTCCTTGGGCCCGTGCAATGGGAGCCTGTGAACCGTGTCAGGACCGAGAGGTAGCAGCACTAAGCGGTAACTTTCATGTGCCATGGGGAACCCGGGGGGCTGTCTTAATCGAGTGCTAGGTGCAAAAGCAGCGGGGGCTGCTTTTTTTTATAGGTAAATTTCTTGGAAGGGAGGAGTGACTATGGCCTATTTAGCCTTATACCGCAAATATAGACCTAAAGTTTTTGCTGATGTGGTGGGGCAAAAGCAGGTGTCAGAAACCCTGGTGAGGGCTATTGAGAGCGATAAGGTCGCTCATGCCTATCTCTTTGCTGGCCCTAGAGGGACGGGTAAGACCTCCATGGCCAAGATTTTTGCCCGGTCTATCAACTGCGTGGAGGGGCCGACAGCGACTCCTTGTGGACAGTGTACGGCCTGTAAGCAGATCCTTGCTGGTCAGTCTATGGATGTTTTGGAAATCGATGCGGCTTCTAATCGGGGGATTGATGAGATTCGTACCCTTCGGGAAAATGTAAAATTTATGCCTGTAGAGGGGCGAAAGAAGATTTTTATTATCGACGAAGCCCACATGTTGACTACTGAAGCTTGGAATGCCCTACTCAAGACTATTGAGGAGCCACCAGCCCATGTCATGTTTATATTTGCTACTACAGAGGCAGAAAAGCTACCTGTTACAATCCTATCTCGTTGCCAACGCTATACATTTCGTCGAATTACGGCCGATGATATTGTGGGACGCCTCCAATATGTAGCAAATCAAGAGGGATTTGAGTTGGATCCTAAGGCCGCTCGTCTTATCGCTATCCATGCAGATGGTGGGATGCGGGATGCCCTGTCTATCTTAGACCAGTGTGCAGGTATGGCCGGAGGCCTTATTGATACGGAGCTTGTAGAAAACCTTATAGGATTAGTCTCCAAGGAATGGGTCATGGATCTCTTAGATCGCATTCATAAGGGCGATGGAGCTGGCATTTTAAGCGCTATTTCTCAAGCTTTGGTTGAAGGTCGTGACCCCCTTCAAATTCTAGATGCCCTCATACGACATGTCAGAGCTCTCCTCATCGGCAAGGTTGCTCCTGAAGAGGAGGAGTTGGCCCTCTATGATACGGTTAAGGAGGCTTTCTTAGCTCAAAGTCAGGCCTTTTCCGTGGCGGATATTAACCGCTATGTTCACCAATTCCAAAGCATCCAAGGGGATGCTAAGGGGGTAGATAACCCTCGGACCATTGTGGAGATGGGCCTCTTAGTTATGTGTGCAGAAAGCGGATCTATTGGACTTGATTTGGAAAGCCGTATAGCTAGCTTGGAGGCTCGTGAGAGCCGTCAAGAGGAGGCCATCTTGAATCGTTTGACCAAGTTGGAGGCTGGAGGAGGTCGGGAATCAGTAAGGCCTAGTTTGGATCCTTCTTATGGAGACCAGACTTCCTATCCTATGCCGGATGAAGAGTTTCCTGAGCCCTCTATGCCAGAGCCTAGTCAGCAGGAGGAAAGAGGTTCTAGCCCACTGAGTCAGAACCCTCTTCCTAAGGTTAGTCCCCTCCCTAAGGTTAAACCTCTTCCTAAGTCAGGAGCTAGTCAAGGTCCTTCTCCTCAAAGTCCACCACCTATACCAGTTGGTGCTCCTGTGACAATTGGCCAGGGCCTAGTAGATGCTGCTCAATACAGGACTATTCAGGGGAATGTGATAAACTATTTAAAGAGTCACCAGCGTTCCCTCTTGGCGACGGTCCTCAACCAGTCCCAACTTATTTATGTGGATGCTTCTAAGGTGGTCTTTGTGGTTAAATCGGCCCTCAATTACAGCATGCTAACTAATGTGGCTCATGCCAAGGATATTGGAGAGGCTTGTTATGCCTTTTTAGGTCATGCCGTAGCGGTTGAAGCGGTCAAGGCCAACTCTCCGCAAGCCGCTGAATACAAGGCAGCAGTCCAGAAGGGGGCCGCGCCTAGTCAGGAAGCTTCAGGGAATGCCATCAAGGCGGATCCTGAAGCCCGGGAGGCCGTTGGACATAAATGGGATCCAGCTAACATGAGTCCCCAAGAGGCAGGTAATCCTATGATTAAAGAAACTTTGTCAAAACTTTCAGAAGAGTATGATATTTATATTGAAGATAAATAAGGAGAAACAATATGTTCGGTAAAATGGGTCAAATGCAAGGCATGATGAAGAAAGTTCAAAAGATGCAAGCAGACATGAAAAAGATGCAAGAAGAGTTGAAAACACGGACTGTAGAAGCTTCTGTGGGCGGCGGTGCCGTAACAGTTGTCATGAATGGTGAAAAGATCATCGAATCCATTAAAATTAACCCTTCTGCTGTAGATCCTGAAGAAGTGGATATGTTGGAAGATTTGGTAAAGGCTGCTGTTAACGAAGCAGGCGCTAAGGTAGATGACCTTCTCTCCCAAGAAATGGGCAAGGTAACTGGTGGTCTTAACTTGCCAACAGGTTTATTCTAAGATGTCTGCCAATGCTTTAGAACGACTGGTTGAACAACTACGGCGCTTACCGGGTATCGGGTCTAAGTCGGCTCGCCGGCTGGCCTATCACCTGGTGGAAATGGACCAAGAAGACGTAGATCAACTGGTCAATACTATCGTAGAAGCTAAGGGAGCTACCCACCATTGTTCCATTTGCTTTAATCTATCTAGCCAAGACCCTTGCGAATTTTGTTCTAATCCCCAACGGGATCAAACAACCATTATGGTGGTGGAATCCTCGCGGGATGTCATGGCCATTGAACGGTCTGGTGACTATCGGGGCCTGTATCACGTCCTAGAAGGGGCTCTTTCCCCTATGGAAGGGGTTGGGGTAGAAGATATTCGCATCAAGGAATTGGTAACTCGCTTGCATGATGCGGTGGTGCACGAGGTCATTTTGGCTACGGATCCAGATGTGGAAGGAGAGGCAACGGCCCTTTATATTTCTCGTCTCTTACAAGGATCTGGTATCAAGGTAACCCGCATTGCTCGAGGTGTACCTGTCGGTGGTGATATTGAATACGCTGATGAATTAACTCTTGGCGGTGCTGTTAATAACCGGCAAGAGATGAAAGGTTAGTATGGAACAAGTAGTCTCTCAAATCATGGCCAATCCAGTAGCTTCTGTGTCTATTACTGTGATAGCTGTTGCTATCGCCTTTAAGATGGCTTTCTATACCCTTAAAAAGGTGGCTCTTAATGCCCTTATGGGGGCGGCTGTTTACTTAGCAGCCACACAGGTACTCCATGTCCAATTGGATCCCAGCCTTTGGGTATGGGGACTAACCATTCTCTTTGGCCCTATTCCTATGGCCATCCTGGCAGGTTGGCATATTCTTTAATGAAAGCTGGAGGCGACACTATGGTACTCAATGCCCAACAAGAATTGGTGGTTCATGAATTGGACCGCAATCTTCTCTTAGTCGCTTCTGCAGGAACTGGAAAAACGAATACTCTGGCCTATCGAGTGGCCCATATTCTAGATACAGAAAGGGCTCGCGCGGACCAAATTCTTTGCATGACCTTTACCAATAAGGCTTGTCGCGAGATGAAGGACCGTATCCTCTCTTTGGTAGGTCAGGCCGCAAGAGCTGTGGAGGTTTCAACCTTTCACAGCTTTTGTTTTAAGGTTCTTACAGAAGAGGCAAAGCGTAACGAGGAATTATACACAGACCTGACCATCTTTGATGAAGAAGATTGCCAGGAGCTCTTTTTGCCCTACAAGCCGGCCTCTATTAAGGCGGCTCGCTTTGGTAACCTCTTAGGGGCCATCAAGGAAGGCCGGTCACTATGCGGTTTCTATACGGAGGATCTTCGGGCTGACTATGAAAAGACCATCCAGGTTATGGACCAAGACCCTAAGGGGCCTTTGAAAGCCTACTTCACGGATTTTGATGGTCAGCTATACTTGGGGGACTACCAAGACTTTTTGGCCCATGGGGCTGATTGGCTAGCCGCGTATGATCAAGCCTTGCGGAATGTGCACGGCCTGGACTTTATGGACCTCATTACAGGTGTTCATCGCCTCTTCCAAGATCCGGCTGTTCGCCAGCGTTGGCGAGACCGCTATCGCTATATAGCTGTAGATGAAATGCAAGATACGGGCACCTTGGAATATAGGGTTATGAAGGTCCTCTGGGAGGGGAATCGGGTTCTCCTCTGTGGTGACTACTTCCAAACTATCTACGAGTGGCGAGGGTCGGATCCTTTTCATATCTTAGAGGATTATGTGGAGCAATTTGACCCTATGAAGGTAACCTTCTACGATAATTACCGGGCCAATAAGACTCTCTTCTTAGCGGCTTTTAAGACCCTAGAAGCCATGTTCCCACAAGAGGTAGCTACTATTTATGACAAGATGCCACAATCAGCCTCCCCAAAAGGAGGTAAGCCGATCTTAGTAGAGGCCTGCCGTAACGAATATGAAGAGGCTAAGTTTATTTATGACGCCATCCGGGCCCTTCCACGGGAGGATACCATAGGGGTTTTGGTGCGGGATAATAGAAAGGCGATTCGCCTATCTAACCTCTTTGAACGCTTTAATAGGGATTACCCTGAGGCGGATCAACGGCCCTTTATGATTATCGATGAGTTCAAGTTCTACCGGCGTCAGGAAATCAAGGACGTCATGGCCTACTTCAAGCTCATCATGAATCCCAATGACGCTGTATCAGCCCGCCGAATTATTAAACGGTATGTGGCTGGGATTGGTCAGGCCCGACTCAAAGAACTGGAATCTCCAAGGGTCCGTCAGGCAGGCTTAAAGTTGACGGACTTTATGGATTTAGCCATCTTTGAAGGGGAGCCTTATGCAGGCCTCTTGCAGGGCTTACAGGATCATACCGTGGTCGTCTATGACGTAGAGTCTACAGGAACTGATACGACCTCTGATAATATCATCCAAATCGCAGCTATACGCATCGACCAGGAGGGGAAGATTCTAGAGTCTTTTGAACGCTTTATTAAGCCTACTAAATCCGTCGGACAGTCTGCTGAAGTCCATGGCTTTACTGATGAATTTTTAGCAGAAAATGGAGAAGACCCAGCTAAGGTTCTCCAAGACTTTAAGAGTTTTTCCAAGGGGGCGGTCATCGTAGGTCATAATGTTAACTACGATATATCTATCTTTACATCGGAACTCCATCGGCATGGGCTAGGGGAACCAGAGTTTAAGGCCATTTACGACACCTTGGACATATTCCGCCGTTTTTATCCTAATCTGCCTAACCACAAGTTAGGCTTCTTATCTGATTACTTCCCCATTGATCACAAACCAAGTCATAATGCTATGGATGATATTCTGGCTACAGCCCTTCTCCTCGTGTATGCGATTGAGCACAATATTCGTCCTACGGAGGATATCCGCATGGCTCTCATCAATTCCTATAAGGGGGCTTTTGCAGGTTTGGCCTCTCAAATGACGACCCTCCGGCGCAAGGCCCAGGTTGAAAAACCGTCAGATCTCTTGGCTTATATCATGAAGGATATGGGTATTTTAGCTTATTATCAGGAACGGCATGAAGGGCCACGGGTCGAGCGCATTCGTGATCTTTACCGAATTTTGGTAGATCTAGATCAAGACTATGCCTCTGTAGGCAGTCGTGACCGATTATCCCTTATCGTACAATTAGCGGCTCTGACCGCAGGGGAACCGGTCAATCAAGGGAAGCGTAAACATGCTATCCCTATCATTACGGTTCATCAAGCTAAAGGCTCTGAATTTGCCCACCTCTTCTTGGCGGGTCTTAATGAAGGAACATTCCCATCCTTTTTAGCAGAAAAAGAAGGCCGTTTAGAGGAAGAAAAGCGTCTCTTCTATGTGGCCATTACCCGGCCTAAGGAAGATTTGACTATCACCTATATACGAGAGAATGAACGGGGCCGGTCTAGCAAGCCATCTTCTTTCTTGGATTATCTGCCTCAGGGTGGGGACTTAGTTAAGATGGTTCGATAAGAAAGGTTAAGGAGGCTAGCAGCCTTATGGATTTACTATATCAATATATTTTGATATACTTTTCCTATTAGATTGCACAATGAAAGGGGGCCCAATGGCACGTAAAAGCTACCGTGAAGACGACATTATAATCGATGTTGCCGCTGATCAAGCCTCTATGACCCTAGGGGCCCTATTAGATCATAAGGGGTATCCACGTAAGTCCATGAAGGGCCTCTTCGATGATAAGCTGGTTCTTCTCAATGGTCACAAGACCAACCCTAAGGCGGTCTTAGCTGGCGGAGATCAGATCCGCCTACAGATGCCTAAGGAAAAGCTAGATTACGATCCAATTCCTATGGATTTGAACATAGTCTATGAAGATCATGATATCTTGGTAATAGATAAACCAGTGGGGCTCACCGTCAACTCTCAAGGGCAGGTCTCTCTTGCTAATGGCATTGCCTCTTACTTTAAGGACCAGGGTATCAAGCGAAAAGTTCGTTTTCTGAATCGCTTAGACAGAGATACATCAGGTTGTGTCGTCATTGCTAAGTCCGGCTTGGCACAATCCATTTACCAAGGGCAGATGGATCACCATAGCTTTAGAAAATTCTATAGGGCACAAGTGCAAGGAGACTTGCGAAAGGCCGACCTATCTCCTGATCGGGAGGGTATAGATGCTAGCGATATTTGCAACGTATTGACACAGGTCTGCAAGACTGTCTACTCTTTAACCTTCCCCATGGGGCGAGCAGCTGATGGTATTCATCAAGAAGTGAGGGCCGATGGAAAGAAGACTCGGACAGATTTTGAAATCCTGGCCTATGATTCAGTTAACGACCAAACTCAGGTGAAGGTTGAACTCTTTACAGGACGAACCCACCAAATCCGTCTGGCTTTTGCCCACTTAGGCTATCCTTTGGAAGGGGATACTCTTTACGGGGCCAAATCAACAGGTAACCCTTTTTCCCTCCGCGCGCATAAGATCATCTTTAAGCATATGCGAGATGGGCACAAGGTGACTTTGGACGTATAGAAGCTTTACTTAAAAAGGAGTCCCTCCTAGACAAGTCTAGGAGGGACTCCTTTTTGATCTATTAGCTACATCTATAGGCTTCTAGCCTTCATAAGAAAGAATTTATTCCTTTTTCTTGGATTCTGTATCGCTTAGGTCTAAAATTTCTTCTTCTAGAGGGTCCGGTGCGTCCGAATGGAGCATGGAATAAAAGGCCCAGAGGATGATAAACCAAACAGGCGTAAAGATAAGGGCAATCCGGGTGTCTGGGGAATAGGCTAACATAATCAAGATGAAGGCGAAGAAGGCCAAGATTAGGTAATTAGAAATAGGGTAGAGAGGCATCTTAAAGGAAGAAGCCTTAGCCAATTCTGCCTTTTGTTTGCGGTACTTGAGATGGCAGATGACCATCATTGCCCAGATAAAGATGAAACAGAAGGTAGAAATCGAAGTAATCATGACGAATACTGCTTCTGGCATGACATAGTTGAGGACAACGGTGATGAGCAGGACTGCTGCAGAGAAGATGGTCGCTTGGTAAGGGACGCGGGAGCCTGTGAGGTGGCGCATGGTCCGAGGGGCATGACCTCGTTGTGAAAGGGCGTAGATCATACGGCCTGTGGAGAAAATTCCTGAATTGGTAGCAGAGGCAGCGGAGGTCAAGACAACAAAGTTGATGATGGAAGCCGCTGCGGCAATCCCTATAGCAGAGAAAACGGCTACAAATGGACTCTTAGCAGGGTTTACCGCAGTCCAAGGGTAAATGGACATGATGATGGCCAAAGCGCCCACATAGAAGATAATAATGCGAATAGGAATATTATTAATGGCCATAGGAATGACCTTTTTAGGATTTTCTGTTTCCCCAGCGGTGAGGCCCACCAGTTCGATACCGGTAAAGGCGAATACAACCATTTGGAAGGAGAGGACAAAGCCTCCTATGCCATTAGGGAACCAAACCCCGTAATTCCAAAGATTGGTGAATGAAGAAGGACCTGCATCGGTGGAGAAGCCTGTCATAATCATGACACCGCCTATGATGATGAGGGAGAGGATGGCGATGACCTTAATGAGGGCAAACCAGAATTCTAGTTCTCCGAAGTGTTTGACCGCCGTTAAATTCATGAATAAGAGAATTAGTAAAACTACTAGGGCTGGAATCCATTGGGGTAACCAGGGTATCCAAAACTGCATGTATTGGCCTACGGCCGTCAAGTCCGCCATGGCCAAGGATAACCAGCAGAACCAATAGGTCCAACCGGTGATGAAGGCAGCCCTGTCGCCCAGATACTCTTCTACGAAGTCCACGAAGGAATGGTAGCCTGTATTGGACAATAGTAATTCGCCCAAGGCCCGCATAATAAAGAAACAGATGGTACCCGTAATTAAATAGGCTAGAAGGATGGATGGGCCTGCTAAGTGGATGGCCCGGCCAGACCCCAAGAAGAGGCCCGTACCGATGGCGCCACCAATGGCAAGGAGTTGTACGTGCCGATTCTTGAGGCCCCGGCTCAATTGACGATGTCGAGTCATGGATAACCTCTTTCATAGTAAACAATAAAACATAGTATATATCATAGTATGTCCACCCTAAAAAAGCAAGTGTACTTTATATATAGACATACAACTAATGGATTCATTACGAGACCTTATAGGGATTGCTAAGCATAATAAAAAGAGGGGCTAGTTAATCTATTCTGATTAACTAGCCCCTCCTGGGTATTGTCCGTATATTATTAGGAACCCCTAGAACCATACATAGCGGATAATTACTAAGATGGCTAGGATATACATGATCTTAGAGACTTCCTTGGCCCGACCAGCAATGATCTTGACCAAAGGATAGGCTACGAGACCAGCGGAGATGCCTTCTGCAATAGAGTAGGCAAATGGCATAACCGTGATAACCAAGAAGGCAGGGAAGCCTTCTGTCCAGTCATCAAAGTCGATGTCGCGAATGGCACTAATCATGAAGGCGCCGACCATAACTAAAACAGGTGCAGTAGCACAGTTTGGCACCAAGACGAGAATCGGTGCGAAGAGGAGGGCGATGAGGAAGAGAATCCCTGTAGCGATGGCTGTGAGACCTGTTTTGCCACCGGCTGCAACGCCAGAGGCGGATTCGATAAAGGCCGTTACAGTGGATACACCCAAGAGGCCGCCCAAGGATACACCGACTGCGTCTACGGTCATAGCCTTACCGAGACCAGGGAATTCATTGGTCTTAGGGTTGGCGATCCCCGCTTTGGTCGCTGTACCAATCAAGGTCCCCATGGTATCGAAGAGTTCTACAAAGGTAAAGGAGAAGATGATGGTGATGAGGCCCATATGGAAGGCACCAGGAATATCTAAGGCGAAGATGGCCGCTTGGCTAAAGTCAGGAATCGCCATCAAGGAGAGGTGGTCAGGTAATTGGGCCACACCTGAAGCATAGGCTAGGATGGAGGTGACGATGACACCGATGAGGAGGGCCCCCCCTACCTTGCGAGCCACTAAGATAGCGGTAAAAGCCAAAGAGAAGAGGGCCAGAAGGGTTTCTGGATTTTTGAGGTCCCCGAGGGCCAAGAAGGCTTGGGAAGCCGGTGGTGTAATGGTACCACCATGGGCCGCAGCAGCGGCCAAGATATCTGGGGCCAAGGAGAGGTTGATGACTACGAGACCAGAGAGCTTGAGACCGATAAAGGTAATGAAGAGACCAATACCGGTGGTGATGGCTATCTTCATAGAGGCGGGAATGCCTTCTACAATCATTTGACGGATTCGGGTGGCCGTGAGAATGAGGAAGACGATACCGGAGATGAAGACTGCACCTAGTGCCGTCTGCCAGGAGATGCCCATACCCAATACAACCGTAAAGGAGTAGAAGGAGAGAAGGCCAACCCCTGGTGCTAATGCGATAGGATAGTTGGCGATGAGGCCCATGAGGATAGATGTGATGCCCGCAGCTAAGCAAGTACCGATGAGGACAGCATCCTTGGATATACCGGCTATAGATAGAATATTAGGGGCTAAGAAGAGGATGTAGGCCATGGTAATAAAGGTTGTCAAGCCGGCGATTATCTCGGTTTTGACCGTGGTGCCTCGTTGGGTGAGGCCGAAAAGTTT
>ERZ773013.2261-NODE-2261-length-10709-cov-6.377323_pt1 | contig 10709 bp, 5 predicted proteins | sample MGYA00511670_ERZ773013 | MGnify/ENA primary metagenome ERZ773013 (study PRJEB29015, sample SAMEA2738120) | human oral metagenome | biome: human oral; feature: human-associated habitat; material: saliva | place: China | collected 2257 ...
TAAATTTCCCCCTATCTAAATAATCATAGAAGTCTATTTTTTATCTATTATATCATATTTTTATACAAAACTAATATTTCTTAGTGAATCTTAATTTATCTCAATTATTCAAAAAACTAATTCCCTCCTCTTATTACAAATAAAAAAGAAGTAGCTAATAAATAGTTACTTCTATCTCTTTTAATTATTCTTTTCCTGCCTTATAAACATCATCCAACAGTTTATTTATCTCTTGCTTTATCTCTTTTTCATACTTAGTTTTTTCTTCTTCGGTTAACTCTCTACTAGGTTTATCTTTATCTTGGTTAATAACACTACCAACTATGTTCATGTTTTTATCAAAAACTATAAGATTACGATATCCGGACATAGAAGTATATACATATATATTTTTTAACTTCGTAGGAGATAGAATTTCGAATTTTATTTCTCCTTTAGTTTCCAGCTTTGGTATTCTCTCCATCATTTTAAGATCATAATCGTCTACCTGATATCCTGCTTTTCTTACCTGTTCTGCATATCTTGTTGTATTCATTAATCTATCAAGTTGTTCATACTCATTACCTTTGTTATTTTCTCTAGTTAAGACTTTAGGGGCTGCTAATGTATCATATAAGATTACAATTACTGGTGCTATAAAAAACAGCAATAATATTACTTTAAAAATTCTACTCAATACGACTTCCTCTTATTTCTTTATTCTTTCTATACATCTCTTAAATATCTTTTTCTAACACCAATATACATTTCGTATTAAAAGGTACTTCATCTAATATAAAATATTTTTGTAAATACTGTAAATAACTCTCATCTTTTTCTTCTATTATGCTAGATACTTTGAAGTTTAATGGCTTAAGTAACCACTTTTCTAAATAATCTTGAATATTGTATTCTTCTTTACTTTCTCTTTCAAGTGATTGCAAGCCCCAAACCACATGAAATATAACTTCATATGCTTCTTTCTCTGTAGTTTTGTATTCTTTATTATTAATCTTATCGACATTTTGTATAATTGAATTTTCTTTAAGTTTTTTAACCCATCTATCAACTTCTTTGCTAGCTTTTTCACTTTTCGTATTTATTGTATATAGGTTATCAGAATTGTTATTGGCCCAATCTCTTATAATAAGTTTTCCATCTTTTTTTAAATTTCTATATATTTGTTTTAATACTTTAGTTCTCTCAGGACGAGACATATAACTTATTATTTCATGAAAGACACTTGACATAAAAATAATATCATATTTTTCTTTACTTTTCTCTAAATTCTCATCAGTAATAACATCAATATTTAAATTAGCTAATTCATTTTGTACTGTAGGTGAAATATCATAAGCATAGTATTTCGCACCTGTTTGTTGAACACTTTTAATAAACTCAGGGGAAATTCCTGAACCATAATCAAGTACCTTAGTTTTTTTCTTTAAATAAGGTTTTAATACATCGAATTTTGATAAGGCTGTTTTATTCATACGTGTGATATATGTGTTTTTATCATTATTATAATTTTCCATCTTTTCCCTCTTATTCTTTATAAACATTTATTTCATCAATTTATTTTTCTTAGTAACTACACTGAAAAACTCTATTGCAAAGTCTTTTTAGCTTCTTTTACTACTTTTCGTTAATTATACTATACCTTATACTATTTATCAAAATTTGGCTTCTTAATTTATAGTCTACATAGACTATGAACACAAAAAAATACCAAGTACGCTAAGCACTTGGCATTCATTAATATATTTTTACTAAATTATTTTTTCTATCCTATTAATAAGAATAAGTAGTGAGCTACTATACCGGCTACTATACCACCGATTGTATGTGAAATTATAGCTTTTGAAGATAATTTTCTTACTCCTAAAGCATCCATCATACCGATATGTGTACTTAAGTATCCACTCCAACACATACCCATCGCTGTAAATACTGCAATATCATTAGCTCCTATAAGTCCGCTTTTTAAAAACTCTGGTACTAGTGAAATAGCTCCACCAACCGCTCCTAATGCAGTTATTGGGAAGGCTATTGCTTCTGCTGATTTGAATCCGAATAATGGTTCAAGAATAAATGTTAATTTTTCTCCTAACCATGGTAAGAATCCTACACCTTCATAAGCTGCACCAGTATAACCATCTACTGGCATCTTGAATGTTAACATCATTACAAATGTACAAACTATAAGTACCCCTGGTATAATTGCTAATCCCATTTCAACCCCTGTTTTACCACCTTCTAGTAAAGTGTCTAAAACTCGTTGGAATGTATTTCCATCTCTTATTATTCTTACTTTTTCTGGTGAATCATCATCATTTGTTATTTCAACAACTGGATCATTTGCCTCATCACCGTAATATTTTTTAGTTTGTCTAAGCATTAAACGCACACTGACAATACTACCGATAATTGCCCCAATATTACCTATAATAGCTGCTTTAATATATCCAGCACCTTGTCCCATCATAAACATTGTTACGATAAGACCCATACCGAACGCTGTACCTAAGTTACATAATGCTGGTACTTGATACTTTTTGAAAAATGAAACAAATCGTTTATCTTTCGCAAATGGAATAATCGCAGGGTTATCCGATAAATATGTTGCAATTGCCCCAGTTACACTAGCCCCTGGCATCCCCCAAAGAGGCCTCATCAAAGGTGCAAATATTTTATTAATTAAAGCTATCGCTCCGAACTCTGATAAAAGTGCACTTATTGCACCCGCTATAACAGCCATCGCCATAATAAAGAATACTGTATTTAGTAATAAATCATGAGCTGTTGCCATCATAGTCTTAAACATTAATGGTGTCCCCATTTTATGAGCCATTAATCCAAAAATTAAAAAGAAAATTCCTAAGAAAACATACGTTTCCAAACTTATCGCCTTTTTAACTATTCTCTTATCTTTCCGCCTATCGTTGTTGTCCCTAGACATAAAAATCATCCTTCCTTTATTTTATTTATTATGAATTTGATTTATCATTTTTGTTCTCTGTTCTACTACACCCTTACACATATTATAACATTTTTCACATTATTCTGGCAACTATTTTAATATTATGTTAGATTAACTCACATAAGGATTTTTTCATTTTTTTAGAGTACTGTTAAACAACATCAATTCAATATAATATTTTTTTAGATTTTTTATTATTAAACCACATTATTTTCTATGTATTTAGAAACCTTTAACGACTTTAACATTATTGTTTTCTGTAATATCTAAATTATATTACAGTATTGTACTTATTATATCTTAATTTTTGTTAGTTTATTTAAAGTTTACATACTCTATTTAAGCTGCATAATTTTTAAAAGATTTTTCTTAAAATAATAAGTAGTTCCTTTGCATTAAAGCGCTCTTTTTGATAGAATATAATGGCAATAAAAGACAAACTAGGAGAAAAGGTATTTTATGAAGAATAATAAAAATAACAATAAAGTTTTAAAGTTTTCTATTAGAAAGCTTTCTTTTGGTGCGGCGCCTGTTATTATTGGTGCCTTAATTTTTGGTAGTTTTGTACCAACTGATGTTCATGCTGCTGAAACAAAAAGCACTAATGTTAAGTTCACTTACTTAGCGGAAAATGAATTAACAGAGGCAGAAAAAACCTTAATTAAGAAAAGCGTCCCTAACGACATAAATGAGGGTGAAACTTATTATATGGTTTATAAAAAAGAAGCTAACTGCACTCACAAAGAAGATAAAAATTCAACAGAGGTAAAAACATTACCTAACACAGGTCAAAGTTCACTTCCTCTAGCTGGATTAGGTCTAGGCTCTGCTGTTCTTGTAGTTCTTTTACTCTCTAAAAAACATAGAAATAAAGTGCTAAGCGTTGTATTAATTGGGGCAATGGGTCAAAGTATAGTTTTACCTTATGAGTCATTTGCTTTTGAGAATAAACAACTTGTACAATATAACAATCAAAAAGTTATTAATAATTCTAACGAATTAGCTAATGGTGTTATAGATATTGAAGGTTATTGTTATGTTGGTTACTTTACTCTTAAAGATTTGGACACTTTACCTAATTCTTCAACTAAAGAAGGGAATAAAAAATTAGGAACTAAACCAACTACTCCATTCCAATATAAAACAACACCTGATACTGGAGATAAAATATTAGTTGAGAATAAACCGGAATTGAAAGTTGCTACAGAAGCTATTCCTTTTGGAACTGTTACTCAATACGATGCAAATCTACCAAAAGGACAAAGCAAAGTAGTTCAAGAAGGAGTTAACGGTGAACGTACTATTTTAACTGAAGTTGCTGAAGTTAACGGTTCAAAAACTAGTAAAGTTATTAGTAATTCTATCACTAAACAACCTACTAACAGAGTAGTTGTTGTTGGAACTAAAGTAGTTGTTGCTCCTCAACCAACTCCGACTCCAACGCCGAGCCCAACTCCAGCTCCAACTCCAAAACCGAGCCCAACTCCGACTCCAAAACCGAGCCCAACTCCGACTCCAACTCCGACTCCGGCTCCAAAACCAACACCAACTCCGAGTCCAACACCAACTCCGAGTCCAACACCAACTCCGACTCCGGACACTAGTACTAAACCTGTAGTCACAACTAAAACTTCTACAGAAGTTGTTCCTTTTGAGACTGTAACTCAAAACGATACAAACCTGCCTAAAGGGCAAACCAAAGTACTTCAAGAGGGTGTCAACGGTGAACGTACTGTAACAACAGAAATTACTACAACAAACGGAGTTACAACTAGCAAAGTAGTTGGAAGTTCAATTACAAAACAACCTATTAATAAGATAATAGCTGTCGGTACTAAGGAAGAAGTTGCTACACAACCTACTCCTACTCCAACACCTAAACCAGAGGATAAACAAGAAGAAAAAATTGATAAAACTGCGCTTGAAAAGCAATTAACTGATGCAAGTTCTAAAAAAGATACAGACCACAGCAATGATAGTTGGAATGAATTAGAAAAGGCTAAAAAAGCTGCAGAAAATGTTAAAAACAATCCAAAAGCTACACAACAACAAATTGATGAAGCTACTGAAAAACTGAAAAAAGCAATAGATAATTTAACAGTAGATAAAACTGAGCTGAAAAATCAATTAAACATTGCTGGAACTAAAAAAGAAGCTGATTACAGCAAGGAGTCTTGGGGTAACTTCCAAAAAGCAGAGTTAAAAGCTAAAGAAGTAAATGACCAAACATCTCCACTTCCAAAACAAAGCGAAATAGACGAAGCTGCCAAAGCTTTAGAAGATGCAATAAAAGCTCTTGCGGTGGATAAAACAGCTTTACAAAACGTTATTAACTCTGCAAACAGCAGACGTAAAGAAGAATATACTACTCAAACATGGAAAGATTTAGAAAATACTTTAGCAGCTGCGAATACTATCTTTAACGATAGTGATGCTACTCAAAGTAAAGTAGATGAAGCTACTAAGAGTCTTACAGAAGCTATTGACAACTTAGTAAAACTTAGTGAAAAACCTATATTAACTTTTACTAATATCGAGAAAAAAGACTTAGAACGTACAGCTACAGCTAAGTATACTTTAGATAATCCAACAAATACTGAAATTAAATCTATCAAGGCAACACTGAAAAAAGGTGATACTGTTGTAAAAACTGTAGATTTAACTAAAGATAGTCTAGATGCTCTGCTGGATAACCTTGATTACTACAAAGAGTACACATTATCTACTACTATGGTTTATGACCGTGGAAATGGTGAAGAAACTGAAACTCTTGCTAATCAACCTATCCAACTAGATCTTAAGAAAATTGAAATCAAAGATATTAAACGAACTGATTTAATAAAATACGAAAACAACGCAGAAACAGATGCTACTCGTTTATCTTCAATTCCTGAAGATTTAAGTAATTACTATCTAAAAATTACTTCAAATGATCACAAAACTAATTTACTAGCTGTTCAAAAAATTGAAGAAGCTACAGTTGATGGAAAACAAGTCTACAAAGTAACTGCAGTAGCTGATAATTTAGTACAACGTAATGCAAATAATAATTTTGCTGAAACATATACTTATCACATTGCTAAACCTAAACCTAGCGAAAACAATGTTTACTACGACTTTGGAGAATTAGTAAATGCGATTCAAGCTAATCCTTCAGGCGAATTCAAACTTGGTCAGAGCTTGAGCGCTCGTAACATTGTACCTAACGGAAAATCTTATATTACTAGTGAATTTACTGGTAAGCTTTTAAGTGATGGTGATAAACGTTTTGGTATCTACGATTTAGAACATCCTTTATTTAATGTTATTAACGGTGGTACTATTAAAAACATTAACTTTGAAAATGTTGAGATAGATAAACCAGGTCAAAACCAAATTGCGACTATTGGATTTAATATTAAAAACAATGGTTTAATCGAAGATGTTAAAGTTTCTGGTTCAGTTACTGGTAATAACGATGTTGCTGGATTAGTTAATAAAATAGATGAAAATGGTAAACTTGAAAATGTAGCATTTATCGGAAAAATCAACTCTGTAGGTAATAACTCAACAGTTGGTGGTATTGCCGGTTCTAACTATATGGGATTTGTTAATAGAGCCTATGTTGATGCTACAATCACAGCTAATAATGCCAACGCTAGTATGCTTGTTCCTTTTGTTACATATATGCTAAATAGCTGGTTATCAGGTACTAAAGCAAAACTAACAAACTCTGTTGCCAAAGGAGTACTTGATGTTAAAAATACTAGAAATGTTGGTGGTATTTCTTCTAAAACATGGCCATATGGAACTGTCCAAAATAACGTAACATACGCTAAAGTAATCAAAGGACAAGAGATATTTGGTTCTAATGATGTTAACGATGAAGATGGTGGACCATTTGTAAAAGAATTATTCGGAGTAATTGGATATAGTTCTGAAGAAGATGGTACTGGTAAAGATACTAAAAACCCTAACAAACTTAAACATTTAACTAAAGATGAAGCTGATGCTCGTGTTGCTAGTTACAATATCACAGCCGATAAATTCGAAAGTGAACCATATTGCATGAATACAATAAACAATGTAACTACTGGCGAAACAGCCTACAATAATATTCAAGACTATAATCCTGAATACAAACAAGCTTATAAAAACATTGAAAAGTTACAACCATTCTACAACAAAGATTACATTGTATATCAAGCTAATAAACTAGATAAGAATCACAACTTAAATACTAAAGAAGTTCTTTCAGTTACACCTATGAACAACAATAACTTTGTAACTGACTTAAGTGATGCAAACAAAATTATCGTTCATTATGCAGATGGAACAAAAGATTACTTCAACTTATCTTCTAGCGATGAAGGTTTAAGTAATGTTAAAGAATACACTGTAACTGACTTAGGTATTAAATATACACCTAATATCGTTCAAAAAAATCACAGTGCTTTAATCAACGGTATCGTAGATATCTTAAGCCCTATCGAGCTTCAATCTGATCCAATTTACCAAAAACTTGGTAGAACAGGACCAAATAAAGTAAATGCGATTAAAAATCTATTCTTAGAAGAAAGTTTCGACTATGTAAAAGCTAATTTAAATACATTAGTAACTAAACTAGTTGAAAATGAAGATCACCAACTTAATAATTCTCCTGCAGCTCAACAAATGATTCTTGATAAAGTTGAGAAAAATAAAGCTGCTCTATTATTAGGTTTAACGTACTTAAATCGTTACTATGGTGTTAAATTCGATGATGTTAACATTAAAGAATTAATGTTATTCAAGCCTGATTTCTACGGTAAAAATGTTGATGTTCTTGATAGATTAATTGAAATCGGATCTAAAGAGAATAATATCAGTGGCTCAAGAACATACGATGCTTTCGGTGAAGTTTTAGCTAAATATACTAAATCTGGAGATTTAAATAGCTTCCTAGACTACAATAGAAAACTATTCACTAATATCGATAATATGAATGATTGGTTCATAGATGCTACAAAAGATAAAGTCTATGTAGTAGAAAAAGCTTCTCAAAATGAAGGTGTTGGTGAGCATAAATACCGTGCTTACGATAACTTAACTCGTGGATTACACAAAAAAATGATTCTTCCGTTACTAAATCTTGATAAGACAGAAATGTTTCTAATTTCTACTTATGATACTATGTCTTACGGAACAGCTAATAAGTACAATACTACTTTAGAAAAACTTAAACCTGAGATTGATTTAGCCGCACAACGTCAAATTAATTATCTTGACTTCTGGCACAGATTATCTCTCGATAAAGTTAAAAATAGATTATTCAAAGATATAGTATATCCTGTTTGGGAAGGATTCTATGTTTGGGGTCACGGTTGGCCAGGTTGGCCTGAACGTTACGGCCAATTCAAAAACAGCACTGAAGTATACGCTCCAATACGTGAAATCTACGGGCCTGTAGGAGAATACTACGGTGATAATGGAGCTGTTGCTGGAGCTTATGCAAGTATTTACGATAATCCAAATGATAATCGTGCTAAAGTAACATTCGTAATGTCTAATATGATTAGTGAATACGGAGCTTCTGCTTTCACGCACGAGACTACTCACTTAAATGACCGCCTTGTTTACTTCGGTGATTTCGGTCGTCGTGAAGGTACAGATGTTGAAGCTTATGCTCAAGGTATGCTTCAATCACCTGCTACACAAGGACACCAAGGTGAATACGGAGCCCTAGGATTAAATATGGCATTCGAAAGACCTAACGATGGTAACCAATGGTATAATACTAATCCAAATGATCTTAAATCACGTGAAGATATTGATAACTATATGAAAGGTTATAACGATACTCTTATGATGTTAGATAACCTTGAAGCTGATGCAGTTCTTGGTCAAAATAATAAAGAACTAAACAATCTATGGTTCAAGAAAGTCGATAAACAAATGAGAGGTGACTCGAAAAACCAATTTGACAATGTTCGTGCTCTAAATGATGCTGAAAAAGAAATTCAACTTAACTCAGTTGATGACTTAGTAGATAATAACTTTATGACAAACCGCGGACCAGGAAATGGTATCTATAAACCTAATGATTTTGCTTCTGCATATGTCAACGTGCCTATGATGACAGGTATCTACGGTGGTAACACAAGTGAAGGTTCTCCTGGAGGAATGTCATTTAAACATAATACATTTAGATTATGGGGTTACTATGGATATGAAAAAGGATTCCTTGGTTATGCTACTAACAAATATAAACAAGAAGCTAAGAACAGTGGTAAAAATACTCTAGGTGATGACTTTATCATCAGCAAAATCTCTGATGGTAAGTTCTCAACATTAGAACAATTCAAAAAAGCATACTACAAAGAAGTTAAAGACAAAGCTTCAAATGGTTTATCAACATTTGAAATAAATGGAACAACAGTTTCTTCATATAATGATTTACTTGCCCTATTCAAAGAAGCTGCAGCTAAAGATGCCGCAACTATAAAAACAAATAACAATGGTAGTAAATCAGTATCTACAAATAATACAACAAAACTAAAAGAAGCTGTCTTCAAGAAACTTCTTCAACAAACAGATAGTTTCAAAACTTCTATTTTCAAATAGATTTAAAAATAAAGGCTAGGAATAAATTTTCCTAGCCTTTTTAATAAAAAAACTAGCCTATGGACTAAATCCAAAGACTAGTTATGTTTATAATATTGATACTTCTTTTTTATATTGTTCTTTTATATTTTCATCAAGCTTATCATCACTAATAATCGCAGTTAAATCTTTTAATCTATAAAATGAATAAAAAGCATGAGTTGAAAACTTACTATGATCCGCAAGGACATATCTTTCTGTAGCATTATTTAATATTGTATCGTTACAACGCCCTTCTTCCTCATCAGATAATGTTACTTTTTCTAAATCAATACCATTAACCCCTACAAAAGCTTTATTGACACTTATTTTACTAAGGGCATCTTGTGTAAAATATCCTACAAAACCTTTTGTTTTAGGTCTATATCTTCCTCCGATAAAGATAAGATCACATGATGGATTATCTTTAAATTGTTCAAATACTGTCATAGAGTTAGTTACGATATTTATATTTCTATCTTGTAGAAATTCCGCTAAATAACTAGTAGTGCTTCCTGCGCCGATAAAAATAGTTTCATTATTCTTAATTAATCCAGCTACTTTACGAGCTATTTCTTTTTTCTCATCAACATTGACAGATATTTTTTTATTAAAATTATCTTCTTGATAAAAGTTTTTCGGTTTTAATTTTGCTCCACCATGAATTCTAGTTAAATGACCATAATCTTCTAGTTCTTTTAAATCACGTCTAATAGTCATTTCAGTTACTTTCATATCATTGGCTAAACGATTTACCCTAACTAAGTGTTTTTTCTTTAATTCATTTAAAATATAACTATGTCTATCTATTTTTAACATACTTACACCTCTTTTCTCAGATAAAATTATAGTCATCTAAATCATATATAGACTTAGACAACTATAACAATTTTATTTTTCTTGTGCTTTTACTATTCTTGTATTAAGTAAATTATCATGTAACAAAATAGGATTTACTTCTCTTGCTACATATTTTTGATACAAGAAATAGAACGATACTAATGGTATAGTAAACCAGAATAAAACTACTTTTGCTAAAAATTCTCTAATTAAATATTTAGAAAAATCTATTTTCTTACCATCAGTAGGAACTATTCTTATTTTACAGATTTTTTTACCTATAGTTTGCCCTTTCCAATTACGTGGTAAG